>Ga0272443_10002852_pt1 | contig 21349 bp, 18 predicted proteins | sample SSMAcet12_FD_193581 | JGI IMG/M metagenome (GOLD analysis project Ga0272443, IMG submission 193581) | Marine sediment archaeal communities from Little Sippewissett salt marsh, Falmouth, MA, United States - SSM-Acet-12 | ecosystem: Environmental > Aquatic > Marine > Wetlands > Sediment ... | reverse complement strand
GATTGCAGCAACAAAAACTTTAGCTTAATTAGAAGAAAACTAAAAAAATATTACTATAAAATTGATATTGATAAATCAGCATTGCCTAAGTTGAGGAAATTTTTCATTGATAGAAAAGATTTTTTACTTCGTTTAATGGAAAATCCATACATACTGGAGCATGAATCTTTTGCCGAACTATTAATGGCGGTATTTCATCTAGCGGAAGAATTGGAACACCGCAATAGAATCAGCCAACTACCGGAAGAGGACCTGGATCATTTAAGCAAAGACATCGAAAGAGTCTATACACTTCTTATCCATCAATGGCTGGATTATATGCAACATCTAAAAAAGAATTACCCTTACCTCTTCTCTCTGGCAATTCGAATTAATCCCTTTGATCCAAATGCGTCTGCTATTGTATGTGAAAAATAGATCAACTATTTTTTTTTATTTAATGCCGCTTCCACTACGCAATACAAGCCCTCTCCTGCCCTGGTTGGTATAAAACATTGATTACAATAAATACAGGTAGCCTTTCGGGTATCCCCTGAAAGCCATCGTTTAATTAAATCCGGTTCTCTGATTAATGGTCGACAAAGTGCAATATAATCTGCTAACCCCTGCTCAACTAATTCCCGCGCTACCTGTAAAGAGCGGATACCACCTACCAATATCAAAGGAACATCTATATTATTTTTATATAATTTTGCAGCTTCACGATAATATACCTCGTCTTCTGTTCGGTCAATTTTGCCTATTCTTGAAGAAGAACATTTTCCTATTGAATTCCCTCCACTTAATTCAATTGCATCAATTCTACCTTTTTCCAGCAATGATGATACTTTGATCATCTGTTCAGGAGTAAAGCCGCCCTCTAAAAAATCATCTGAATTTAACTTTATTGTAACTGTGAATTCTGCACCTAATTCCCTCTTGATTGAATTTAAAATCTCTAATACGATACGAGACCGATTCTCAATACTATTGCCATAATCATCTTTCCTTTTATTAAAAAACGGGGAAAGAAATTGATTCAACAAAAAGCCATGAGCTCCATGAAGCTGAACACCATCAAAACCGGCTTCTTTTGCCCTTCTTGCAGCATCTATAAAATCTTTAACAGTCTGCTTTATCTCAATAATGGTCATCTTTCTGCAATGATATTTTTTGATTGCTAAACCAGAAGGACCCAAAGCTTTCCCATTCTTTGATGCAATCATTGCCCTACCACCAGCGTGGGTTATCTGCATGATAATTTTACTTCCTTCATCATGGACTTTTTCAACCATCTTTCGATAACCATCTATCAGGGAATCATCATAGATACCTAATTGCCCTATATGAGCCCTGCCAGTCTGGTTAACAAAGGCATGGCTGCTGATAATTAATCCAACCTGACCCTTGGCTAGTCTTACCATCATTTCAGTAATCTCATCACTACATGAACCATCCGGATTAGCCAATCCTTCCCAGGTAGCACTTCTAACAAATCTATTTTTAAGAACTATTTGATTAATTGTTGTCTCTTCAAATAATTTTTTCATTGGCATATTTCTTTCTTTGCCCTATTCTGTATTTCTTAATATGTAAAATAATATCTCAGCTAATCAAATATTTTTTTATCATTTTAACTATTTGTCTGTTCTAAAATCCAATCTCTTGTCAGTTCTAAAGCAACCAGTGAAATAGTTTCTTCAATTCGAGCATATTCATCAGGAGAACCGGTCTCGGCTGTCTGAAAAACATGATTAAGATCGGGTAATTCTTTAATCAGGTGATTCTTATTGTCTCCGGCTATCAATGCCTCTTCAATAGCCTTGAGATTTTTTTTTGGTGGGACCTGCAAGTCTTTCGAACCAATAATAGCAAGCACCGGACAACTAACTTTACTCAAAGTCGGTCTTGGATCATAAGTAAGGAAAAATTTAAACCATGGTGATAACATATTTTGCAGTTGGACATCAACATATTCATCCCTATCGCCTATTTGATTTCTTTCTTCTTGTGTTAATTCAGTAAAATACTCGTAAAAGATACTGGTTGCTTTTTTTATTAAAATTTCTTCATTTTCCTCTGCTTTTATAAGAGAATATAGCTTTTCATTATAATAGTGATTTCTATCAATCTTTTCTTCACTCATACCGGCAACTCTGGAGATTAATTCATTCTGCATATATAAAATATCTTCACCAGGCAGCCCCGGTCCTGCCATTAATACAATAAATGCTACATCAGGGGATTGAACTGCAACCATGGGAGCAATTAAACCACCTTCACTATGACCGATTAAACCAATTTGACTGGGATTTATTTCTTCTCGTTTTTTGAGATATTCAATTCCTGCTTGTACATCAGAGGCAAAGTCCTTACTGGTAGCCTGAGAAAAATCTCCTGTTGATTCTCCAACTCCCCGATCGTCGACTCTCAATACAGCAATACCTTGGCTGGTTAAATAATCTGCCAGCACTAAAAAAGGTCTGTGCCCAAAAACGGTTTCATCTCGATCCTGTGGTCCTGAACCACTTATAAGTATAACTGCAGGGAAAGAGCCTTCTTTATCAGGCAATGTTAGCGTTCCAGCAAGAATAATCCCAGCTTCAATATTTTCATATTTGACACCTTCCTCAATATAAGGAAAAGGTCTTTTTGGTTCCTGAGGCCTTGATATTTCTACTGCTTTTTCTACTTTCTGAAGTAAAAGAGAGAAAGATGCACCAGCCTGTTTCCAGTCTCCTTCAATTTCTGAGTAATCATGGCTAATTATTCCCTCATAAATACCAGCAATAGCCGTTATCTCCATCGATAAATTATTATCTTGTAATAGAACCTCATCTACCCTGATACCTGTAACTCCCTGATCAGGACTATCCATACTTGCAGTTAATTTTCCTTCAGGAGTTCTTGAAACTTTAAACACAATCCTCAGGCTGCTTCCAGGAACATGCAGCTTGCCTTCCCAAATTCCTTCAATATTCTTTGCCTGTATAGCATTGGTTGAGATAATAGCCATCAGACAAAAGATAACTACTAATAACAGATAAATATTTTTCATAATTTCATACCTTTCAAAATATAGCTCTTTTATAAATATAACTAAAATAGTTTTAATATTAATAATATTTTATCATTGCATAGTAGAACAAGTAAATTAATTAAATAAGGTTGTTTGTGTCAACAACTTGTAGTACTTTTCCTTACCCAAAAAATTATGGAAATTGAATAAAGTTATAGAGTAATCAATAATAAACAAATTCTAACAGTAAAGGAAATTATTAATACATTGTAATGCTCCCAATTAATAGCACAATCATTAAGCTAATACTTGATCTTTATTTTTAACATAATCTAGATAACATTGACAAATAGTTCGATACCCTAGACTCTGATGCGCGAAGTCTTGGTTATAGTTATCGTTTTTATCTTAGAATAAAAATCTTTATAATTTTGAGCTTATTCTAGATTCAAATTGTACTTTTATTAAGGGGGCATATATCAATTATAATTCAGGGTCGAGGTTTAAAACATATATGGAAATGTTTTTATTTCAACAGGAGAATAAGTAATATCCCTACCAGGTCCAACTAAATCACCTTCAAGTGGAGCAATAGCTTTATACCACCCATCTTCACCTTCAAACATTCCTCCCGGTGCTGTTATAGCTTCGCTTATCCTGAGACACCAAAATCCCCTGGCAATGGCATAAGCAGTAGCCCCGGACTTAAGATTGGTAACTTCATTAGTACGCACTTGGTGTAAAACTATACCACCTGAGGCACTTAGGTTTAGAACATTCTGAATTTTTTCTGGTGAATCATCAAGACATACCCCAGCTAATACTGGAATACTTAATGATAGTGCACTTGTGTAGTCCCAGGGTTGTTTCAAGCCTGGCATATGCTCTCCTAAAAATGCTACCAAAGGACCGTCCCCTAGTTTGTCTTATAAAACCAATCTAAAAACTTTGTTGAATAACACAATGTTTTTTCCGGACAGCTATCAATACAGTGTCCGCAACCTACACATCGTAAATCTGTCACCGGTTGGCCTAATTCAGCCTTACCTTTAATATCAATCGACATGGGGCAAGCAGAATTGCATCGATTACATTGAATACATTTGGTTTGATTGGTAATAATTTTTTGTCCGGCTAATTTAGATAATAGAGATAAAACTGTACCCATGGGACAATAATAGCAATACCCCCTACCAATAAAAGCTATCCAGAAAAATATCATCATTAATAATTCTGCACTGAGGTATTTAAAGGTTTCTAGTCTGCTTATTAGCTGAAAGTTTCTAAAAAGCTGTACACCGGATAAAAATAGAATCCACCAAAGTGTAAAAAATAAAGCCAATGAAAGAAAAATCCATCTGAAGAAGGTAAAAAATTTAAGTGTTCTGTTCTTAATTTTTAGCTTTTTCCCAATCAATGGAAAAACCGGAGCAAATACTTCAGAAGCAAACCCGTTAAATAGACACAATGTCGAACATTGCCATCTTCTGCCAAACAGCAAGGTACCCACAAGGACAAAAATACTGAGACACAGATAAAAGATAAGAGCAGCGGATATTCCTGCAACACCCCAGATTGGATATCGGCTGAGATAGATGAGAGATTCCGGATATAATAGTTGTAAAGGTGTTGTCGTCCACGGTAAAGGCATGGCAAAAAGGTATATTTCTTTATTATGAAGTAAAATTGGTGCTACAATATGTACCACCAAAGCTGCTACAATGAAGCCCAAGAGATTCCTCTTCCTCATTGTTAAGCGCTGAGAAATACCGATTATTCTCAGGGTAAGAAAACTTCCGATGATGATGAATAATGTTTTTATCCAGTTTTCATAAAAATGCCAAAACCAGGTAATAAATTGTGCTAGGGAAGAATCTGTTCGGTTTGCATAACCATAATTTAATCCTGCTAAAATAATAGCAAGAATAATGTACAGCCATAAAATTGTTTTTAAGATTCTAATCTCTTTAGTCCTGTTGGTCCTCTTCATAAGTTTGATTCCTTCTCCCCACTTTTGAATAATCAGCATAATCATTCAGCTTTTTTATTTCTGTCTACTGAATAATTATGCCATATATACTAACATTGATTCTATTCTATCATTTTTTTGCATATTTTTTATTTTTCGATTATTATTTTTAAAAACAGCATAATCTACCAATATGATTAAGCTTACTTTATATGATGCCAAAAAACTTTCCGGGGTAGCTTTGATAAAAACATCTCTAAATATAGTACATGAGAAAGAACTCTACCGGACAATTTTAAGATTGATAGATAATCAGGGATAGGAATAAAACTTCCTGATAGTATAAAATATAATTATTACTATATTAATTTTAATTATTTACATTTGATGAACATATTAAGGAGGAATAAAGATGCAATTAAAAGACAAAGTAGCGATTATCACCGGCGCAGGAGCTGGAATCGGTAAAGAAACCGCTATACTTTTTGCTGAACAGGGGGCTAAGGTTTTCTGTAATGACATTTCTGATTCAGTCATCAATGTCGTTGACCAAATAAAAAATAACGAAGGAGAAGCTACTGCTTATCAAGGGGATATTTCCATTGCGGAAACAGCAGAAAAGATGATTAATGAAGCTATGAATCAATACCATGAAATTGATATTTTGTTTAACAATGCAGGAATCGTCATTCCGGGAAATGCTGAAAATACTACCTTAGAGGATTGGGATAAAACGATGAGGGTCAATGTTCGAAGTGTTTTTCTTATGTCTAAATTTGCTTTTCCTCAGCTTATCAAAACAAGGGGATGTATTGTCAACAACTCATCATGTCTGGCGCTAAAAGGAAGCAAGGATAGACTTGCCTACACTGCTTCCAAAGGAGCTATTTTGTCGATGACCCGAGCACTGGCTATGGATTATGTTAAGTTTGGCATACGAGTCAATTGTATTTGCCCGGGAGTGGTCGATAGTCCTTCCTTTAGAGAAAGAATATCTAAATTCGATGACCCTGAGGCGGCAAGAGAACATTTTACTGCCATGCAGCCATTAGGCCGACTTACTGAACCTAGAGAAGTTGCTGAAAGTGTTCTATATTTGGTTACTTCTGAAATCTGTGAAGGTACGATTCTCTCTGCAGATGGTGGCGTAACAATGTAGGTATCCCAGAGATGAGATATATCTCCAGGCAGACTTTCTTATAATCTTGGAAGCCATATTAATTTTTGGAGGTTTGAAAAATCTACACCAGTAACTGAGTTTGCAGTTATAGCAAAATCTACTCTATAATTCAATCTTCCCAATATTTTTTCATTGAAGGTTTGGTTATCAGGTATAAAAATAATAATGAGATAAAATTTGTTCTTATAACAATAACCGCTAAGTGATTTTAGTAATAATTTAAAGTCATTTTCTTCTTTATATTCATATTTTATGATATGAAAAGTTTTCATAGTTTTGTTTAGTAAAGGAGCATTGATGAAAGGAATGATCTTTGAAGTAAAGTATAATGTTTTTTGAATCATTTTGTGCTTTCTAGGTAAATTTGATATTCCAATATCTGCTATATCTTTTGTATCCCAACCAATTATTTGAGCAGATTTATAACTAAGTCTTATTAATCTGTTTTCATGTTTTACTATTTTTAGAAAGTTATTTTTTAGGTCTATTGGTAAAAAATCAATTTTATTATTTCTCTCGCTGTAGAAATTCTCTAATTCAGTTATATTAAAATCCTTTTCTATCATTGTTTCTTTGGAAATCTTTTTATTAAATACAGGAATTGAATATGTTCTGTAGCCGTATATTGGGAACAGATCAAAATGTCTTAGCAGTTTTACAGATGGCATGTTATCTTTTTTTATAGAGGCAAAATAGAAATCTATTTCCATCTTGCTCAGCCTGCTTGCAGCTTCTTCAAATATACTTTTCAACCACCTTGCTACTTTCCCTCTAAACTTTGGATTGGTTCTTAAATCATAGAGGTAAGCCCCTTTATATATTTTATCTTTCACTTTAAACTGACCTATGCCTACTCCTAAAAATCCTATTATATCAGAAGTTTTTTCATCTTCGGCAATAAGGTAAAAACCATCACTAAAAAAATTGGATTTGCTCCTAAAATCATTTTTTACCAGTGTTATTTCAAATTCTCCAACCTGATCAGATTTTCTTTGGATATCAATCATTTTAAGATTGTCGTTTTCTGTGGCATCTCTTATAATCATTCGACCGGCCTGTCATTTTTTAAAAATTTTTTATAATTAAATATGGCTCTTCTAAAAAAGTAATTTTGCTCTGAGCCAGCTAACTTCTTACCTAAAGTTAAAGACAATAAAAGATGGCCAAAAAAAATAAAAAAAGGCTTGAAATCTTTTCTATTCCAGACATCTTCTATTTTATTTTTTCTTCTTTTTAGAAAACCTTTTAACATCTTAAAATTCCCGGAAAAAACTATCTGTAAAAGCCAGCCGAATCTCAATGCTCCAGTATAGGTCCCTTTTCCACCTTTTGATAATAATAGATCTACTTTTTTATCTTTAATCAAATCAAGATATATCCTTGGCAGATTAATTCCCTCTGAATAGGCAACCATTAGCCCAGCACTCATTCTTGGGTTAATATCAGTTATTTTATACATTTCAGTTGCTGGATCCTTTAAAAAGTCTACACAGATAAAACCTGAATACTCCATTTCTTTAACTATTCTTTTAATATAAGTGTTTATTATTTTTATGTTCAGTGACTCTCTTACTACTCCAAATCCTCCTTTAAAAGGATATTCTTCAAGGTTATGATAAATTGTATTTGAAAAAAGTTTTCCTTTTTTTGCCAGGCCTATTGTACAATATTGGTCCTTGCTTATATATTCCTGTACTATATAATCATCTAAATTATTTTGCTTCTTGTGATATTCAAGTTCTTCCATATTTTTTATTATCTTGATTCCAACTGCCCCTCTTTCCCTTCTAGGTTTTAGGACAACAGGAAAAGGAAGCATTGAATGTTCATATTCGTTTATTTTATATGTTACAGGGCTTGGAATTTTTAATTCTTCTGCAACCTTAAAAAGGGAATACTTATCATGTAGCTTCCAAATTATTTCAAAATCTGGAATCATTAGGTTAATTTTGTCCTTTAACCTGTCTATATAATATGAAAGCACATAAGTTTCTTCAAATATTGGCAATAAATAGTCAATTTTATATTCTTCTATAATAGCTAATATTTTTTCTATAAACTCTTCTGATTTTTCACTTATATCCGGATAAATAAACCTTTTCTTTATATATTTGCTATATAAAGCCATACTTAATCTTGAACTACCGGCTATATAAAACTCATGGCCATCTCTTGAAAGTAAATTTATACTATTATATGCATACCACAATCTTGCACCTGTAATCAGTATCTTAGCCATATTTCTTCTGAATTGCTCCCCTCAAATTATATCAATTAAAGTCTGCTCTATCTCGCCTTCTAGAGAAACATTTTCAGCTATTAGATTTCCGTATCTCTCTGAGGCTGATAGATTAATACAAAATAAACTTTCCCTATTATACACATTTTTTTAATAAAATATACTAATTTTGATTTGTGTTTACACTTTAGAAGAAATTAAATTGATCTGGGGAAAGGTCTCAAAATGGAATAATCTTTATCTGTGTTCTAATAACTCCAGCATCTTCTGCATATCGGTAGTTGGTTGCATACAAACATAATCCTTGCAGATATAAGCAGTGGCCTTTTCGGTTATTTTTTCTAAAGGAAGGTCAAAATTGATTATTCTATCAATATCCTGTGCTTTATTTTCTGCAGATCGAAAAATAACCACCTTTCTCGGTAAATAATTTTGGTGTAAAGCACGCAACATTTCTTTCGTATCATTTTTATCCGGATTACCAATGATGATCACCTCATAAGCAGGCCCAACCATAAAATCAACACCAATTAGAAAATAACTGTAAGCAGATGGATTTTGCTTAATCATGAGAGAAAAGGCTTTGACTATCTCATATGCTTTTTGATTGAGCGGTTCATTGCCGGTTAAATGGGCCAATCTAATCAAATTAGAGAAAGCAACGGAATTACCGGATGGAATGGCGCCATCATGGAGCTCTTTTTGTCGAACCAGTAACTGCTCATTATGTTGTGAGGTAAAATAAAATCCCCCATTTTTTTCATCCCAGAAATCTGCTATTAAAATCTGGTTTAAATCTAAGGCCTTTTCTAAATATTCAACGGAAAAAGTAGTCTCATATAATTCCAATAAACCCCAGATAAAAAAGGCATAATCATCAAGATAGCCAGGAATTCCAGCATCTTTTTCCCAATATCGATGGAACAGGTGATTCTGATTCAATACTAATTTTGAAAGGATAAAATTCGTTGCCTTCTTTGCTGCCTGAATATAATAGTCTTCTTCTAAAATACGCCCGGCTTTTGCCAATGCAGCAATCATCAATCCATTCCAATCAGTCAAAACCTTGGTATCTTTTTCAGGAGGGATGCGTTTTAAACGAATCTTGTAAAGCTTTTTCCGAATCTTACTCCATTTTTCTTTCTTTGCTTTTATTTCTTCGTCTGAATCATTGATAGTAACTTTTTCAAAACCATCTTGATAAAAGATATTCCGCTTTCCAAAGATATTCCTGGGATGCCCCATTAAAACCAGATTGCCTCCCGGTTTAGTATGGAAATATTGTTGGACAAATGCAAACTCATCTTTTTCTAATACTTCTTTTAGCTCCTTTTCAGTCCACAGGTGAAACTTTCCTTCTTCCCCTTCGCTGTCGGCATCCTCGGCTGAATAAAATCCACCTCCTCTTGATACCATATCCCGTAAAACATAATCTAAAATATTTCTTGCTGTCTGTTGATAGATACCCTCACCGGTAGCCTGATACGCTTCCAGATAGGCCATGGTAAGCAAAGCCTGGTCATAGAGCATCTTTTCAAAATGGGGCACTATCCAATCTTTGTCAGTTGAATAGCGATGAAATCCGAATCCAACTTGATCAAAAATACCTCCTGACTGCATGGATTGCAGAGTCTTTTCAACCATCATCAGTGCCTGACCATTTCCAGTTCTTTTCCAATATCTAAGCAGAAAAAGAAGTTGGTGGGGAGAGGGAAATTTCGGTGCTTTTCCAAACCCGCCCGATTGCCTGTCATATCGGGTTAAAAATTCCTGATAAGCTTCTTCTAATATTGCTTCAGTTAGTAGTTCACCTTTGGCGGTCACAGAATTTGCCTGAAGAGCAGTGAGCAATTGATTACCTTGTTTCAGTATTAAATCATGTTTATATTTCCATAAATCTTTCACTTTTTTTATTATTTCTCTTAAACCTTTTCGTCCATAATGGCTTTCTTTTGGGATGTAGGTAGCAGCAAAAAAGGGTATTTTATCCGGTGTGAGGAAAATAGTCAACGGCCATCCTCCACTACCGGTCATCATTAAGGCCACCTGCATATATATTTTGTCGATATCCAGCCGTTCTTCCCGGTCTACTTTAATGGGAATAAATACCTGATTAATCAATTTTGCTATTGCCGGGTCATCAAAAGACTCATGAGCCATTACATGACACCAGTGACAGGTCGAATATCCGATGGAGAGAAAAATGGGTTTATTTTCTTTTTTGGCTTTCTCAAAGGCCTCTTCCTTCCAGGGGTACCAATCAACCGGCTGATAGGCATGCTGTCGAAGATAAAGACTCTTTTCTGAACCTAAATTATTTTTAGGCTTCGTTTTTCCGTTCCCAGAAAATGAATTTTTAGCCATTGTTTAATGACCCTTTTTCTTATTTCTATTTCTATGCTGTTAGTTTAGTAGAACCAATCTCATCAGAGCATCATAATTTTGAATGCATTATCTTTCACCATTTTGTTATTTTAACATAACTTTTCAATTGCTGCACGCATCTTGAATATGCAATGTCAGGGCATCTGTTCACCAGCCTGGCTAAGGTTCGGCTCCATCATTCACTTTTTATATTCATTTTTTTCTACTGATATGCACGTATCGAATCAATTTCCAGTCGAAATGGACCGGCCTGTTTGTCTGATATCATAAAACCGATGGCCTTGATCTTTTCGGGTGAGATAGAAGGAACATTGTTCATGATTTGTCCTCTAAAAACCGGCACAAATTCGCTGAAAGGAGCATGAATAGTCTGCCAGGTTGCCGGTTGGGTCTGAAAATAGAAACGATAGGCAATATTATCAAAACGATCATCAGCATGTAAACGCAACTGATATTTTTTTCCATCACCTTTTACCCTGACCAGTAATCCCTGATAATTTTCCAGTTTAAACGAACGCGGATTTGTTCGGATGGAAGAAAATCCACCGAAGTTTTCCAGCGAAACATTCCCCTGAAAAATAGCCGTCCCTCTATCGGTAAGTTTGAATTCACTTCGAGAAAGCCCTCCCATCACACCATCATTGACAATCCACCAGGTTCCACTCTCATCCACATCATTAAAATCAATTAACATCTTTTCAGAGGCTTTTTGAGCTGCCATTTCTTGTTTTCTCATGGGCATGGCATCGATTATACTGAATATTTCCTCAAAATCCAGGTAGGTTTTTTTGTATTTTTCACTACCGTCTTTACCAATCAGCACGACCATGATTTCGTTTTCCAAGGGTTGGTATTTGCTTTTGAGTTCTCTAACTGTTTTCTGGTCAAGAATTTCAACATGATCAGATAAAATATTCTTTCCGAATAGGAAATAACGGATATCTCGCATTTCTATTTCCACCTGCTGAGCTTGAAATTTTTCGTAAATTTCCTGGTCATCCAGATTTTCATTAGTAAAAACCAAAATGACTCGGTTCTGCCATTTTAGATCTTCTAATCGAATCGTTTTTTGTTCCGGTTTTTGATTATTTTCGTTTTGATAAGACATTATATTTCCCTCCATTAAAAAAAGATAGACTGTTATCATCATGACGATTACAAATAATCTTTTTAGTTTCATTACTTCCTCCTTGCTTCTAATCCATTTTATCCATGGGTGATAAAGAGTCTTCGGTTAATTCTCTGATGATTTTGTTGGCCAATTCTTTAATCTTTTTTTTCTCAATTGCACTTTTCTTCTTCCAGATGACCAGGTTTCTTGCCATTTGAGTCTTTTTTATCTCATTTTCCTTATCATATAAAAAATAGTAGTAGAGTACATTCCATATCTCCTCCCAATGACCATCTTTTTGGTAATTGGACATTTTGAGAATATAATTGCTGGAGCTCAGATAGGGTTTTTGCATGGTTAATCCGCCGTCTGCATAGAGTGCCATACTGTAAACATTGTTGACCATTACCCAATCATAAGAGTCACATGAAAATTCCATAAACCATTGGTAGACTTGATCCGGATGAAGCTGGCATAAATTCATAAAATTACCCATCACCATCAAACGCAAAATATGATGCAAATAACCATACTTAAAGGCACTCTTAATAGTCTCATCGACAGGGAGAATACCAGTTATGCCCCTATACCATTTTTTGTTCAACTTTTGGTGATTTTGAAAATAATTTCCATTCTTAATCTGTTTGTAAGCTACCATATAGAGGAATCTGCTATATTCCCGCCAACCAATGATCTGCCGGATGAATCCTTCGTAATTATTCACGGGAATTTTTTTAGCTTGATAATATTTGCTGACTTGATTGACAATCCACTTGGGATTCAATAGGCCAATATTTAACATGGGGGAAATGACGGAATGGAACATAAAAGGCTCATCCGGAAGGATGGCATCTTGGTATTTTCCAAAGTGCTGAAATCGATGCTCAAGAAAATGAATAAACCACTTTTCAGAGGTTTGATGGGTAATAGGATAAAAAAAATCTTCTACATTCCCATAATTTTTTCCAAAAACCTTTTTAACATATTTTTTAGCCTGAACTACATATTTTAATTGTAAATCAGGATTATCGGGTAAATCAGGAATTGAGATGCCTTCCCTGGGAGGGGGCTGTCTGTTTTCATTATCCTTAGATTTTATCCCATCTAATATGCCCATCCTTTTTTTCTGCCATTCATAGAAATGATAATGAAAGGTTTTTTTCTTTCCCTTAGCATATTGCTCTAAATCTTCCAATGGGGTAATAAAGTTGGGGCTTGGATGAATCTTCAATTGGACTTGATAATGAATGGCCATTTTTTTAACTTTTTCTAAAAGCAAATGGTCAACAGGATCGAAGAGATGGATTTCAGTGAATCCTGGTTCTAACTCAATAACCTCTCCCTTTTTTGCTTTTTCAAAGTCGATATATTTTACTTTAGCTATGCCGCTTAGTTCTTTTTGTAAATAATCATAGTAATATCTCATTGAGGCCCGGTGTAAGACCAGTTTAAGCTGATTGAAATTCATTTTCTTTTCCCGGTAACCAAAAAATACAGGGTCCTCAACGAGATAAAAACCTATTTCTTCTCCTTTTTGCTTATCATTATCATTCATTAAAATATTTTTAGGGAAATATTTTACTTTAAATAAGGAGGTGGGAAAAAGAATAAATACTTTTTTCATCATTTTTTCCTAAACCTTTAATTATTTTATTAAATTCTAATCCATCACATGAGTAGCTAATAAACATTTGTTCTCTTAAACATTTTACTTTCTAATTTTCTTCTCTTGATACATCTCCTGATCAGCCATGGCAATAAGCTCATCCAGACTTTTTGACTTGTCCGGTAGATACTCCGAAAATCCTATACTAAATTGTATCTGATAATTCTTTTTGATTTGATGATTTAATTGAGAAAGCGCTTCTTCCAGGCGTTCTCTGATCAAAGAGGCTTCCTTTATAGAGTTATCAGGCAAGACCAATAGAAACTCATCTCCTCCCATGCGGCAGATGATATCCACTTCTCTTAGGGTGGATTGAAATAGATGGGCTACTTCTTTGAGGGCTTGATCCCCTTCCTGATGACCGAAATAATCATTGATTGCCTTGAACTTATTGATATCCAAAAAGCCTAGCAAGAGGGGAGACCGATTACGTTTAGATAATTTCATCTGCCTTTCCAGTAATTCCAGGCCATATCTTCGGTTGTAACATCCGGTTAGAGCGTCGATACGGGAGAGTTCTTCTAGTTGCTTTTCTACTTGTTTTCTTTCGGTTATATCATAATAAGTGCCGATGACTCCTTTTTGCTTGCCGTCAATCATCACCGGTGAACCGCTAATATACACCGGAAATAGGGTACCGTCTTTCTTTTTTCGGATGGTTTCAAAGCCAAGATACTCTCGGTTGAGCCCCTTAGAAGTTAATTCCTGGGCTTCCCGGATTTTATCAGAAGACTGGATAAGCCCTGAATCGATATTTTTTCCTTTTATTTCTTCCAGTGAATAGCCAAAAAGTTCGCTAAAACGAGAATTAATGTTGATAATATTCCCTTTCTCATCAGTATAGACAGTGGCTTCAGGATTACTTTCAAAGAGACTGGCAAATTCCTGCTGGCTTTCCTGCAAAGCCTCTTCCATTTTTTTCCTTTCTGTTATATTTACAAAAACACCTTCTACTCCCATAACTTCACCCAAGCTATTATAATAATATTGACTATTGGTGGAGACAATGATAGGTTGTCCTTCTTTATTTTTCAAACTAATTTCATAATCCTTAACACTACCGTTATTATTTTTTAGTACTTCTAAAAATTTTAACCTTTGCGATGGCTTATAGTATATATCCTGGGCTATTTTTTTCCCAATAACCTCATCTAAAGATTGAAATCCCAATAATTTAACCCCAGTAGGATTCATCATAATGACACGACCATTTATATCAGCTTGATAATATGCTGCAGGCATATTCAGAAAAAGGGTTCGAAATTTTCTTTCGCTTTCCGTTATTCTCTCTAAATATTCTTTCTGTTTACTGATATCCTGATAAAAAGCAATAATTGCTTTTTTTTCACCCCTTTTTATAATTGACGAAACTGTAATAATAACCGGTACCGGGGTTCCATCTTTCTTTTTTCGAATGGTTTCATGATAAATATCCTTGCCAGCTAAACACATTCGAATCAACTTCTCACTTTCCAAAATCGTCTCACCTTTAGGAAAAATCATTCCTTCATTGATATTTTTTCCTTTCAATTCCTTTAAGGAATAACCGAATAATTCGGTAAACTTTTGATTGATATTCAGAATGACTCCTTTTTCATCATGATATATGCCTGGCAATGGACTATTTTGAAATAAACTAATGGCTTCTTCCTGACTTTTTTGTAAGACCTCTTTCGCCTTCTTAAGTTCGGTAATATCCTTGATGATACAGACAATACCGGCAATTTCTCCATTATCATCCATTATTGTAGAGCCGGAAAAAAGAACCGGGACAATCTTCCCAGTCTTTGTTTGAAAATTTAGTTCTTGGTTTTGGAAAGCTTTTTTCTTCATCGCACGATTTAATAGTTGATTTGGGAAATCATTTTTCGGGAAGAACAGCTCAATGAATTTCCCTTTTAACTCATTTTTTGAATATCCTGATAGTTCTAACATGGCTTTGTTGATATCAACTATCTTCCCACCCCTGTCCAGCAATGCTAAGGAATCAGCCATGGTGGAGATAATGTTTTCGGCAGCGGTAAACGGGGTCACAACCATGAGCCTGTATTTGGCAATGGCATAGGCTAACCCTCCTGCCCAAATTAGGGTAATAGTGCTTGAAAGAGATGGTGGTACTTGAATGATATTCATTTTCGGAAGAATAATATCGATTAAACTGCCTAAAATAATAGGAATCAAAGCGGTAATAAAAATGATTTTTGCTTGTTTTTTCTTTAACGGATTTTTAGTTTTTCTTGCGAAAGTGTAAATCAAATAAAGAGCCAATATAATGAAAGATAAACAATAAAAATAAAAAAGATAAGCCCAGATTGAGTTTGACCAGATCCTTCCCCATCCCCAGGAGAATTGAATAAAATCAGCGGTGAGGAACCCGGTATATTTCTTATAAAGGAACAGAATAGGCAGGGAAAATATGACCATGTAGAAAGTTTTTGTTTTTAAAATCTTCTTCTCTTCTATAAAAATCAGGGATAACCATATAAAGAGACTGGCAAAACTGATCCACCCTATGGCTGCAATGTTATTAAATGCTATTGCGGTCTTTTCCGAAGTATCGGGATTATGCAGGAAAATACATGCAAAACTCCACAGAGCAAAACAGGCCAGAAAAGCAGCACAGACCCTGTTGGCCAAAGATTTGGGATCCTTCCACAGAATAAATATGATCAGAGAGCAATATAGCAAAAATACAAAAAAATGGAAAAATGGTAAAATATTCAGCATTTACTTAAATTTAAATCCTTTCTCTCTGAATCGTTTTAATCAAGCATCTAATCCTTATTTCCAATTTTAAAAACTTTTCAATTTTTTAAACATCTTTTCCTTGTTTATATTATTTATACCAAATTTATAACAAAAAAGAAACGAACATATTATTTTCCTCTTGCCTTTCTTGGAATCAATAAATATACGAATACCAGATAGAATCCATTCATATATGAAGTATTTGCTAACTAGTTTTAGGTTAAGATATCACAGATTGCAAAGATTGACTGTATATTTGCCTTTTAGTAATTCGGCAGTGTGAGTGTGGCAGGTTAAGAATATCACCTGTTTGAATTTTGCGAATTCATTGATTTGTTCTGCAGCGAGTGCTTGACGGTCTAAATCCATATCGACCAGAGGATCATCAAGTACCAGGAATCCTTCTTTCTCTTGAAGGAAATACTCTGCTATGGTTAACCGTAATGCCAGAGAGAAAGTATCTTTGGTACCAAAAGAAAGTAAATCATAGGAAAGTTCCGAGCCATTTGGCTTAATTAATTTTTTAGGGTAATCATCTTCCATTTCAATTTCAGAAAAAGCATTACCGGACATATTCAAGAAATATTTTTTAAACAGATTCTGATATTCCCCATAAGTATTCCTACCCATTTCTTCCAGCAATTCGTTCGCTTTGTTTTTTATTAGTGCAATAGACTTCCCTTCCAGACATATCCTTTTGAATTTCTGCTCTTTATCACTCACCATATTGTTAAGTTCTTCTGAAGATAGTTCAGGTTTCTGGTTTTCTTTATCACCCTTTTTTATACGTAATTCGTAAATGTCATCCAGATATGTCCGCTCTTTCCCTTTCTCGGTTTCAATATACTCAAAAAAGCTTTTATAATCTTCAAAACCATCCGGTAATACAGGAAGGTTTTTTATTTTTTTCTCCAGTTCTTGTAATTGATACTGATTTTCTCCAATTTTCAGGAACAGTTCTTTTGTTGTACGATATTTTTCTTCCCATTGCTCAATGTTCCTTTCAACTTCTTCCTTTTTCCCTTCAATATCTCTCAGGTCTCTTTCAATATGGGTGATCTCTGAAGATATTTCCTCTAAAGAACGGGATTGTTTTTCTTCTCCAAGATTTTTAACTCTCTTTTTAATATCTTCATATTTCTCTTTTCCTAATTGCTCTTGAAATGCCCGCTCGGTAAACATCACTTCATTTTTATGTTTTTCATATTCTGCATTGACAGATTGGGCTTGTTCTAAACTTTCTACACCCATGTTTTCCAATTCATCTGCAAATTCTTGATTTTTTTCTCCTTTCAGCTTTATCAGAGTGTCTATTTCTCCTTCTCCGGCCTGCACTTCCAAATTCCAATCCCGGTGCTTTAGAAATAATTTGCCTTGGAATGTTTTTTCAAATAATTTATCCTTTTCTAAAGAGTGTTCTTTTTCTTTCCCGATAGTATCTCTTATACTAAATTTCTGCGGAATCTTTGAACTAAAAGACAATTTTAGTTTGGAAGCCATCAGTGTATTTTTAATCTCTTCGATTTTCTGTTTTTTCTGGCGCAGACTTTCGATATCTTCTCTGGTTATCGGAGCTATCTGGGATAATTTATTGTTTGTTTCTTTTAATTTCTCATATAATCCCTGTAATTTTTCAAACCTTTTACGAAATTCTTTGTTTTCCAGGTATTGCCGGGTATCTTCCCTTTCCCGAGCCAGCTTTTTTCTTTTTTCCGCTAATTTTTTAATCTCAGAATTTGCTGTCCTTGAAAGCCAATTGCCCTGAATCATCCATTGTTCGTTAATCTCAACAATTTTCTCTGTTTCATGTTTTATCCTGATCAACTCACTTTCTGTCTGCTGGCGTGCCATGAGCTGAGATTTAATAGGTTCATATTTTTTAAGCTCTTGCTTGATTCTTTCTTGTTCTTCTTCTTTTTCTTGAATAGTCCTATTCAAATAATCAATCTCTTTTTCTATCTCATTTGCATCAACATAACTCTTTTTAACATTTTCCTTCTCATAATAGGCTTCCAATATTTTTCCTTTATCTTTTTTATAAGGATTGTTAATTCCCCTGCCATTTTCCGGCTCTTCTCTTTCTGTATACCAATGGCTAAAATATGCCTTATATTCCTCATCCAGCTTTTCTTTTAATCTGTCTACCGAAATACCGTCTGTTTCCATAATGGAAGACCTTAAGATATTCCCTAAATCTGACCGAACTTCTCTTTCTCCACTGTCAAAGATATCCCTGGTTCTATCCAATGCAGACTGCCAGGTTAATAATATATTTCTGATGGTTCCTTCCTGTGCGGGAAGAAATTGATTGATCAGCCTGGCCACTTCCCTGTCTCCGGTATATTCACTCTTATCCTCAAATCGAAAAAGGCAGGAACCGCCTTTGCCTCCGGCCTTCCATATCTTTTCTAACCAATATTCCTTACCATCTGCCTGAAAATCCAGATAAACCCTGATCGTGTCTCCACCCTGTGCTGGCATATAGAGTTTTATAAATTTTTCATACTTGGATTTCGTCAGGTTAACCTCAGTAAATAAAGCAGATTGAAGGGCATTTAACAAAGTAGATTTTCCGGCTTCATTGGGACCCAGGATCACATTGAGTCCAGGTGAAAATTCCACTTTTTTATCTATCATCCCGGCAAACGGTTTTACCTGTAAACTTTTAATCCTCATGGCGTATTTCCCTTATAATGTCATAAGCTTTTTGCACTGCCCTGGCAGACATATCTTCCTTTTCTTCCAGCAAAGAAAAGAGTAATCTATGTGGGAAGGAATCTTGCGTAAACTCACTATTGATTAATTCAGGCGTAATCTCCTCATTTAATTCATCTCTATTAGCCTGAAGAAGCAAAACATTCTTGCTTATTTCTTTTATTGCCTCTTCTACCTTTTCCAGGTCTTCTTTCTTTAATCTCCCCTTTAGTATTAATCTTACTATCGCATTCTGATATTTCTTTTTGCTATATTCGTCTTTCATTCGATGAATACTATGTTCATCATGCAAGAAAATCTCTTTAATAATAAATTGGTATTGACCTGTAACGACTTTTTGAATTGTTATTTCTGAAGGAGATTCTATGGAAATAATAAAGGCATTTCCTGCGTGTTTACAGTCAAATCCATCAGGTTCAGGAGTTCCCGGGATAAGAATTCGGGAATTGTTATCCGGATTTACCAGCCAGGGTAAGTGAGTGTGACCCAGTAACCAGAGATCAAGCCTGATTGATTCAAGTTCCTTACGAGTCATCGGATAGTAAGTCTTCTCAAAATCAGGCGAAACACCTTTCAGACTGCCGTGAGCTAAACCTATTTTAATAACATCATCTATTTCCGTACCATTTAAATCTAACTTACTAATCATATTCTCTGCCGAATGCTTGGAATGACATGGACAGGCATAGATTTTCATATTCAGATGATGCTGGCTTAAATCATACACTCCCGGCTCTTTTAAAATCATAACCCGGTCCCCGGCATGTTTGCTGAATTCTTCCCACAAATGACTATCCCTGGTATAAAAGTCATGATTACCGGGCAATACAATGATCAGCTCGCCGTTAAATTCATTGAGTGCCTTTACAGCCCTATAAATCTCATTAGCCTTCATGGTAACCCGGTCAAACAAATCACCGGAAATAACAAAAAGATCACATTTTTCATTATTCGCAATCTTAACCATATTTTCCAGTGTTTCATATCTGGCATTGATAAGTTTATCCTGGATTTCCGGATATCCTGCAAAACGCATCCCCAGATGCAAATCCGCAGTATGAAATATTTTGACCGTCATTATTACCTCTTAAAATATTTTAAATATTAATTTTTTAATTAATTATTTTTACACCGGCATTTTTCATTTTTTCAAGTGCATCTTTACCGCCTTCCGGTGTAACCGGTTTGGTGGCTTTTTGAATAAGAAAAACATCAAATCCTTCCTTCCGTGCATCCAGTACAGTTGCAAGTACACACACATCTTCAGCAAGACCGCCAACCCATAATCTTTTAATTTTATCTTTATGCAGCTGGAAGGCTAATCCAGTCTGATCAAAGGTAGAATTTTGATCCTGATCAAAACGCACTCCTTTAGTTACTTTAATCACTGAATCAGGTAATTTTAGATCTGAATGAAACCTGGCTCCATCACTATCCTGAATACAATGTGGGGGCCATGGTCCTCCCTTCTCTGAAAAACTAATATGCCTTACAGGATGCCAATCACGGGAAGCATAGATCGGTATTCCTGTATCAACAGAAGCAGTAATCCAATAATTCAAAACAGGTACAACCTCATCTCCTTTTGTAATTGGCAATAATCCTCCTGGACAAAAATCCTTTTGCACATCTACAATGATTAAGGCATCTCCTGGTTGTAAATGATCCACTATGAGAACCTCCTTTTAATATCTTAGTTGAAATTTAAACCAAAATGTTCGATAACGCAAATTTGTTTCTGTAAATTTCCATTATATTTTCTTCACTATTTCAGGGCTGAACTAGTTTTGCCGTTTTGATTTGTATAAGCTTAAATATAACTATACTGAGAAATCTTCTGGGCTTAAATTCTATTAAACAACTATTAAATAAATAGATATGAGTATGACCAAAAACAGCAAAGGTGATTTTTTTTATAAAAAAATCACCTTTTTCCCTCTGAGAACATCTTAACATCTAAAATATTTATTCAGATTCTTCAACAGTGAACTTGAAACTTTTATCACCAAAAATATTGCAAATAGCCTCAATTTCTATTTCATCGCCTTCTTCTACCTCAGGAATAAAATAGAGAAAAGTTTGGCTATCACTCAATTGTTTCGAGATTTGCTGAACAATAATTTCTTTACCATTATGACTGACTGTTAGTTTTTCGATAAAATGAATTGGGTCCCCTCCTACAGTATGGGTAACCTCTACAGACAAAACCTTGCTTTCCAGATCAAATCCAGCTACAACCTCACTAGGGGGATGGGCCATTGCTGTACTGCTTATTAAAAATAATAATAGAAAAACTCCTAAAAACACTCTTCTCATTTTAAGGTCCTCCTTATTTAAA
>Ga0272443_10002850_pt1 | contig 21353 bp, 20 predicted proteins | sample SSMAcet12_FD_193581 | JGI IMG/M metagenome (GOLD analysis project Ga0272443, IMG submission 193581) | Marine sediment archaeal communities from Little Sippewissett salt marsh, Falmouth, MA, United States - SSM-Acet-12 | ecosystem: Environmental > Aquatic > Marine > Wetlands > Sediment ... | reverse complement strand
GGCCTGGAACTCCTTTGAGTAGTACTTCGTCAGCGCAGCAGTCAACGTCGTCTTCCCGTGGTCTACGTGACCAATGGTGCCAATGTTGCAGTGCGGCTTGTCGCGCAAAAACTTTTCTTTGGACATTGTCTTGTACCTTTCTCTCGCAAGTCACCCCAGCATGCGCTGGGAAAGGTGGGATATCACACCATCGGGCCTGGGCTTGTCAACCGCTTTTTGCGAGGGCTGCAGCCTCCGGCGCGGCGTATGTCAAAATTGCGGTGGCCCCGGCGCGCTTGATGCCGGTGAGGGACTCCATCAGGGCCCGCTCCCACGGCACCGCGCCGGAGCGGAGCATGGCGTACTCGCCGCTGACTTGATACGCAAAAACAGGGACCTGCGCCGCGCACGCCACGCGGGACACGATGTCCAGATAGGGCAGGGCGGGCTTGACGATCACGGCGTCCGCGCCCTCGGCGACGTCCTGGGCCACCTCGCGCAGGGCCTGGCCGGCGTTCGGGGGGCCTATCTGGTATGTTCGCTTGTCCCCCTTCAGCGCCGCATCCGACCCAATCGCCGCGCGGAAAGGGCCATAGAACGCAGAGGCGTACTTGGCCGCGTACGATATGATGAGTGTATCCGGCAGGCCCGCGCCCTCCAGCGCCGCGCGCATGGCCGCAACGCGCCCGTCCATCATGTCGCTGGGCGCAACGGCCCCGGCCCCGGCGCGGGCGAGGAGCAGGGCCTGCCGGGCCAGGACCTCCACGGACTCATCGTTCACCACGACTCCGCCCCGCAGGACCCCGTCGTGCCCGTGGGCGGTGTATGGGTCCAGGGCCACATCCGCGATGAGGCCCAGGCCCGGCACGGCGGCGGCCAGGGCCCGGATCGCGCGGCAGATGAGGTTGTCCGGATTCAGCGCCTCAGACCCCGCGTCGTCCTTCAGCCCGGGGGGCACCACGGGGAACAGGGCCACCGCCGGGATGCCCAGCCCCTGAGCCCTTTTGGCTTCCTCCACCAGGTCCGGGATGGGCAGGCGCTCCACCCCCGGCATGGCGGGCACGGCCTCCCTGGGCCCGTCGGTGACGAACACCGGCCAGATGAGGTCTTGCGGCGCAAGGCGCACCTCCCGCACCAGGCTCCGCACCCACGGCTGCGCGCGCAGGCGGCGCAGGCGGCAGGCGGGGAAGGGCGCAGTGGTCATGGCCCGGCCGTTATAGCCCCCAAAGTGTTGCACAGGAAACATGGTTCTGTGGGGGGCTTGCGCGTCAGGGTCAGGATCTCCGCGCTCGCCACGGTGCCCCCTTGGGCTGCACAGCGGCCCAGCCGCGCCCGCCCCCCCACGGGGCGCTCGCGGCGTTGGCCAGGGCACGCCCCTTCAGAAGGAAACGTGACACCAAAATGGTGGCTGGGGGGTATCTGGGCGGTGGCGTGGCGGTATCACCGCGGTATCTGGGCGGTAGCGCGGCGGTAGCACAGCGATATCTGGGCGGTGGCGCGATCCCGGTGGATTTGGGGCGCGCGGGCCCGGCTACGCTTTTGACTATACACCACTTTTCCTCTGGGAGTCAAGGAAAAAAATCTGCTTGGCAGCGCGAATCCGGGGCCTGCTTGGGCCGTGTTGGGGGCGGGGTGTTTCATATGAAGCATTTTTGCCCTATCTCCCCACCTGTGACTCCGCGTGCGCCCCCCTCTGCGCCCCTTTCCGGCCTGCCCCCGGTCGTCGCGGTGGCGAGCGGGAAGGGCGGCGTGGGCAAGTCTACCGTGGCGGTGAATCTGGCCGCCGACCTGGCCCGGCGGGGGCTTGCCGTTGGCCTTTTGGACGCGGACATCTATGGGCCGAGCGTGCCCCTGATGCTGGGCCTGTCTGGGCAGAGGCCAGGCACACACAATGGCCGGATGGTGCCCCTCGTGGCCCATGGGGTCCGGGCCCTGTCCATCGGCTTTCTGCTGCCAGAGGCCGGGCCCGTGGCGTGGCGGGGGGCGATGGTGGTCAAGGCCCTGACGCAGATGCTGGCGGGCGCGGACTGGGGCCGCCTGGATGTCCTCATCGTGGACACGCCCCCGGGCACGGGGGACGCGCACCTGACGCTGATACAAAGGGCCCGCCCGGCGGGGGCGGTCCTTGTCACCACGCCGCAGGAGGCCGCCCTGGCAGACGCCCGGCGGGCCGCGGGCCTGTGCGCCCGGACGGGTGTGGCCGTGTGGGGCGTGGTGGAGACCATGGCCGGGGCGGTGTTTGGGCAAGGCGGGGCCACGGGCCTTGGCTGCCCCGTTTTGGCCTCTGTGCCCCTGGACGCCCGTGTCCGCGCGGCGGGGGACGCGGGGGTGCCGCTGGTGCTTGCGGAGCCGGACTGCCCCCCGGCGCGGGCCCTGTCGGCGGCGGCGGCGGCCGTGGCGGCGCGGCTGTGAAACATCTGCCGGCGCGTGGTATCTCTTGCCCCATGCTGCCACGGACCCCCGCCTTCTGGTACGCCCCCCGGCCCACGGCCTTTGCCCACGCGCTCCGGCCCCTGGCGGCCCTGTGGTCTCTCGGGCACGCCGCGGCGCAGGCCCGGCTTGCCGCTCGCGCGCGACTCCCTGTCTTGTGCGTGGGGGGCCTTGTGGCCGGTGGTAGCGGCAAGACGCCCACGGCCATCGCGCTCCGGGCCCTCCTGGGCCGGGGAACCTTCGTAACGCGGGGCTATGGCGGGCGCGCACGCAGGCCGCTTGTCGTGGACCCGGCGCGGCACGGTTTCGCCGACGTGGGGGATGAGGCCCTGCTCCTCGCGCGGGCGGGCCCGACCATCGTGGCGCAGGACCGGGCCGCCGGGGCCGCCCTCGCGCCGGAGGGGCCGGTGATCCTGGACGACGGGCTACATCACCCCGGCCTGCACAAAGACGTCTCCCTGGCCGTGGTGGACGGCGCGGTGGGCCTGGGCAACGGCCTCACGCTCCCCGCAGGACCCCTGCGCGAGGGCCTGCGCGCCGCGCTCCCCAGGTGCCAGGCCTTTGTGATCGTTGGGGAAGACGCGCGCGGCCTCGCTCCGGTGCTGGCGCCCCACGGGCCCGTCTTCGGGGCATCTATGCGCGTAGAGGTGCCCAAGGGCGGCCCCTTCCTGGCCTTCGCGGGGCTGGGCCGGCCAGAGAAGTTCCGGGAGTCCCTGCTGGCGGCGGGCGTGCCCCTGGCGGGCTTTGTGCCCTTCCCGGACCACCACCGCTATAGCACGGGAGATATAGAGAAGCTCCGCGCGCGCGGCGCGCCCCTCCTCACCACGGAAAAGGACGCCGTGCGCCTGCCTCCCGGCTGCGCCGATGTCTGCGTCGCCCGCGTGGCCCTCGCGTTCGCAGACCCCCCGGCGGTGCGCGCTTTTTTGACGCACAGCCTCCCTTCGCGCTAGAATGGAGGTAAAGGTGCGCCACGCCACGTGCGGAGAAGTGCGCCGGGATTGAGGGGTATGGGTGTGACCGGAAATCCGCCAAGAGTTGACCTTTTGCAAGGCCCCATGGAGCTGGTCTTAGCCGATGTGGACGACTACGGCGGTCCAAAGTCCTACGTTAACCTGTTCCCGCTCGACGCTCTTGAGCAGCTAAAAAAGACCTTTCGTGCTTTCCTGGAGCAAATAGAAGAGCGAAAAGGTGACGATGAAGAAAGAGAGAGGAATGAACGGGATGTGGTCCTCGACGTCCTCGTGGAGGCCGTGGACCGGCAGATACAGGCCAGGCGCGACGCGATTGCGGAGATAGAAAGTCGGCAAGCCCAGATTGAGGCGAAGCGGGCCCCTCTGCTCGAGAGACTTGCGGAGATTAGGCCAAAAATAGCGCGCCTAGAGGCCCGCCAGGCCGAATTGCCCGGCCTGATAACCGAAAAGCAACAGGACCTTGAGGCTGTCCAGGGCCTGATAACGCAGAATCAAACGGATGTAGAGTTCATAGGCAGGCGCATTGAGGCGGAGCAATACGATAAAGACCTACCCCAAGCTCTGCGCGATATGGCCGCAGGATACACAGGTCGCGATGCGGTAAGCCTCCATTACAATGCACTCATCCAAGAGGGGAAGGCAGAAGAAGCCATAGAGTACGCGCTCAACAGCCGAACTCCTTTCGCAGGCGATGTTCGCAAGATGATTGACCCGTCTGGCGAACTCCAGGGCGAAGATTTTGAGAGGGCAAAACAAGAATTTATCCAGGACAAACTGCAGCCGGGTGCCACAGCTGTTGCGGCGCACAGGGCCGGGGCCGACACGCGGATACAGGCCCTGGAGAGCGATCTGGAGGGCCTGCGGGCTCAGCGGGAGGCGTTAGAGGCGAGGCAGAAAGACATCCAGGACCAAATAGAGGCGTTGCAGCAGGAGCAGACCCAAAACGCCAAAGAACTTGCAGCGCTTAAGGCAGAGGAGGCCAAAATATCTGCTCAATTGGAAAAATTGGATCAAGAGTACAACGCGCTAGAGGCCCAGAAGGGCGAGCTGCAAGGGGAGCTGGATGCACTGAATAGGGAGAAGGGCGCTTTGATGAAGACGGAGCGGGGGGCCGCTGCACCCGCTGCGCAGGCCGCGCCGGGAGCGGGAGAGTCAGACTCCATGGCCCGTATGAACGGGGACAACGCACTGCGCGAAGGGCCGTGGGCGCGCAATGCGCACAATGTTTGTGACGGGACCACCGCCGTGGACAACCGGGGCGGTCAACTGGTCAAGTTGGAGAACGCCCCCGACGCTGCGAACGGGCCTGTCTTTGCCAAGATGGCCACTATGGGGATGACCGGCTAAGCCGCACGGACGCGGCGCACAGGACGGCCAGGCCCGCGCACAGCAGGGTGTTATAGACCGCCATGGACAGCCCCAGGACAGGGTCCGCCCAGGGGATGACGTCGCACGGCACGGCGGCGGCGGCGGACGAGAGGACCGCAGAGAGATTCTCGGGCACGGTGCAGGAGTCCAAGACGGAGGTCCACCAGTGCTGCTCCACACCCACGTGGTGGCCGGCCAGGGCCGCGTTGGCGGCGAACAGGGCCGCGCAGACCCCCAGGGCGGTGCGCCGGGCCGCAGCCCAGGGCAGGCAGAGCAGCGCCTCTGCGCCCGCGAGCCAGAAGGGCACGCGCTGCCACTCGCACAGGGGGCAGGGGGGCAGGCCAAAGGCATACTGCGCGGTGTACGCCCCGGCCAGGGCCAGGGCCGAGACGGCCGCCACGCCCCAAAGGACCAGGGCGGGGCGGGTCAAAAGGTTCAGGGCTGCAGAGATCATCCCGCCACTATACGCCCAAAGGCCCGGCCTGTGTAGGCCGGTTTAGCAGACCTGGGCACGCGCCCACTCCAGCCACGGGAGGAGGGCGCGCAGGTCCGCGGCCTCCACTGTTGCCCCGCACCAGATGCGCAGGCCCGGCGGCGCGGCGCGGTAGGCCGCGATGTCGTGTGCCGCGTCCTCCGCGTCCAGCAGCTTGACCATGGCCTTGACCTGATCGGCGGACAGGCCGGGGAGGGTGAGGCACACCGTGGTGACAGAGCGCGTCGCGGGGTCTGCGGCCAGGTGGGCTGCCCAGGGCGTGGCCTCCACCCAGTCCCAGATGACCTGGGCGTTTTCTTGGGCCCGCGCGATGGTCGCGCGCGCGCCACCTATGCGCTCCACCCAGGCTAGCGCATCCAGGCAGTCCGCCACGGCCAGCATGGAGGGGGTGTTTATGGTCGCGCCCGCGAACACGGCCTCGTCTACCGCACCCTTTTTCAGCAGGCGGAATATCTTGGGCAGGGGCCAGGGGGGCGTGTGGGTCTGGAGCCGCTCCACCGCGCGGGGGGAGAGCGCGAGCATCCCGTGCCCCCCTTCCGAGCCGAGGACCTTCTGCCAGGACCAGGTGACAACGTCCAGCCGGTCCCAGGGCATGGCATAGGCGAACACAGCGGAGGTGGCGTCGCAGATGGACAGGCCCTTGCGGTCTGCGGCTATCCAGTCCCCGTCGGGCACACGCACGCCGGAGGTCGTGCCGTTCCACACGAACACAACGTCCCGGTCGCTGTCCACCTGGGACAGGTCCGGCAGGGCGCCATAATCGGCCTCAAATGTCCGCACATCGGGGAGTTTGAGTTGCCCTGTGATGTCCTTCAGCCAGTCGGCGGAGAAGCTCTCCCACGCCAGGACGTCCACCCCGCGCGGGCCCAAGAGACCCCACAGGGACATCTCCACCGCCCCGGTGTCGGACGCAGGGACGATGCCCAGGCGCCAGTCCTCTGGGATGCCCAGGAGGGCTTTGTGCTGGTCAATCACGGCCTTTAGCTGCGCCTTCGCCGGTGCCGCGCGGTGGGAGCGCCCGGCCATAGAGGCGTCCAGGGCTGCGAGCGACCACCCAGGCCGCTTCGCGCACGGGCCGGAGGAAAAACAGGGATTCTGGGGCTTGGCAGAGGGTTTGTGCATGGGCAGAACTCCAAAAAATGACTGCGGTGGTACGTTCCACGGAACGGCCCCTGTGGGCAAGCCCCCTTGCAGGCCAGGCGTGCGGGCCCCGCTCAGCCTATGCCGAAAGCCCGTCCAGGACGCCGCGCAGCTGGGGTGCGAGTCCGGGGTCGGCCAGGCCGAAGGCCAGGTTCGCAGCGATAAAGCCAAGCCGCCCGCCGCAGTCAAAGTGACGCCCCGCGAATCGCAGCGCGGAAAAGGGTTGCGCCCCGATGAGGCGGGCCATGGCGTCGGTGAGCTGTATTTCTCCCCCCGCGCCGGCCTCTTGCGCCTCCAGTTGGGCAAAGACCTCTGGCTGTAGGATGTACCGCCCGATGACGGACAGGCGGCTCGGCGCGGCGGCGGGCGCGGGCTTTTCCACAAGGCCCCGGACCTCCACAACGGGCCCGTCCTCCGCCGCATGGTCCACGATGCCGTATTTGGACGTGTCCTCCAGGGGAACATCCCGCGCGGCCACGACGTTTCCGCCCCGCGCGCGGTAGACCTCCATCATCTGGGCCAGGCAGCCCTGTTCCGGCGCGTGCACAATGTCGTCGGGCAGCAGGACAGCAAACGGCTCCGCACCCACAAGGCGCGCGGCGCACCACACTGCGTGGCCCAGGCCCAGGGCCTTTGGCTGCCGCGTGAGGAATAGGCGCCCAGCGGGCATCTCTGAATCGCGGACCTTGTCCAGCATGCTGTCCTTGCCGCGGGCCTGGAGGACGGATTCCAGCTCTGGCTGGTGGTCAAAGTGCTCCTCCAGCATTTCTTTATGCCGGCCCGTGACAAAGATAAACTCTTCAATGCCGGCTTCGCGCGCCTCCTCATAGACGTATTGGATAAGGGGGCGGTCGTTGATGGGCAGCATCTCCTTCGGCATGACCTTGGTCGCCGGGAGGAAGCGCGTGCCCATCCCCGCCACGGGGAACACAGCTTTGCGCACGGGGGGGAAGCCCTGGCCCATGCCTGGGTTCTAGCGGCGCGCGCGCGCCGGGGCAAGCCTTGCGCTAAGACAATATTTCCCAGCTGCCGTCTGGCTGGCGGCAGGCCGTGCCATAGCCTTTTTGGGTCTCACCGTTCACGGTGATGCTCTGCTGGTACTCCCGGCAGTAGCGGCCCGAGGCCGAGGTCCCGTCCCGCACGGGGACGATGACGCCAGAGTTCCCGCTGTCTGGGTTGTTCCAGGAAATGGGTTCCCCCAGGGGCGCGGTGTTCGCGCGGTATGCGGCCTGCTGCATGTATTGCTGGTCCGCGCGGTCCAGGGAGCGGCCCACCTCGCTGCCGATGAGGGCGCCTAAGAGGACGCCCGCGCCGGTGGCCCAGAGCTGCCCGGTGCCCTTGCCCATCTGAGAGCCCGCGAGCCCGCCCAGGACGGCCCCGCCCACAGTACCCGCCGTTTGCTTTGGATGGTTGGGGGGGTAGTTCGCGGTTTCGCAGGCCGTGAGGCCTATGGCCAGGGCGGCAAGAACGAGAAAAGCAAAGGGGCGAGCGGTCATGGCGTGGGTTCTCCTTTAGATTAGGTTGCGGTGGGGCATGGTAGGACTCCCCAAATGGGTTTACAATGCCCCCCTGATGCGGATTTTGCTTTCCGAGACAGACGCCATGGCTGAGCGCCTTTTGACCGCCCGGCTGGAGGCCCTTGGGCATGATGTCACCGCCAGGCACACTCCGGGGGGGAACCTTCTGTCCGCCCCGGACCTGGGCAGCTATGACATACTGATGGCCGCACCACCGCACCCCGTGTCGCGGATGCGGCAGTATATGGGTGAGGTCCGGGCTGCGGCGGGGCACTACCCCTATGTTGTCCTTATCGTCCCAGAGCCAGAGCCCCTGGCCCCCCGGAGCGTCCCGGTGCCAGTCCCCCCGCCGGGCCCAGGAGGGGGAATCAACGCCGCGCTGCGCAAGCCTTTGGACCTCACCTTGTTGCCCCATATTTTGGAAAACGCGGAGCGCCTGACGACCTTCCTGGACCGGATGGAGGCGGCGGAGGAGGAGGGTGGCCTGGCCCTGGCCACGCCCATACGGGGGGTCTTGGAGCCTGCGGCCTTCGCCCAGGTGACCCACGCCGCCATGGACCGGATCGCCCGTGGCAGAGGGGGCGCTGGCCTGGTGGCCGTGGTGCTGGAGGAGGACGACGGGGGAAAGCCCGAGGCCCTGGGCGCGGCCCTGGTGGACCTTCACCGCAAGAGCGAGATCCTGGGCCGCGTGGGGGCCCAGCACTTCGCCCTATTGTTGCAGGATACGCACGGCGCGTATGAGGCCATGACCATGGAGGCCCGGATTATGGAGGGGCTGGCCGCGCGGCCCGAGATGCGCGGCCGCCGCGTCCGCGCCACCGCCATCGCCCTGCCCGGGGGGCAGAAAATGGCAGAGCATACCCTTACGCTGGGGGCTAACGCAGCGTCAGGCACACTTCTGGCTTGAAGGCCGGAGGGGCGTCTTCGCGCATGCCTGATGCCCCACGCGCCGGGGCCGTGAGCTCGCAGGCCAAGGCGTTCAGGTCCGGGCCCTGCCCCGCGGCCAGGTACTCCCGCACGGCCTCCTGCCCCCGCAGCACTTATAGCACTTACAATTAAGATTCCGGCGTCATACGATTCGCGCATGAGCGACATAGAGCTGATATTTGGGACGATGAAGAAGCGCCGCTGCTACCTCCCGCCAGGCACGCCGATTGACGCGCTGTTTTTGTCGGAAATTAAGATGGAATGACTATATCAGGTGTCAGCCCCCAGATTTTTCCAAGCGTTGTTTGCAGATTGTGTGGATGTCATGATAAGGTCCCCTTTCCTTATGGGATAATCTTCAAGATTTTTGAGGCTATGTCAAGGATTTTTTGTATGGTTATGCTCAAAAAGCGCAAAAAGCTGTTTCACTACGCCGCGCCGCGCTTGAGGTAGTCCAGGATGCGGTGCTCTATTTCCCCCCGGAAGTGGCGGATGAGGCCCTGGACGGGCCAGGCCGCCGCGTCCCCCAGGGCGCAGATGGTCTTGCCCTCTATCCGCTTGGTCAGGTCCCACAGCAGGTCTATCTCGTCCAGCTGGGCGTTGCCGTCCACCATCCGGCGCAGGATGCGCCACAGCCACCCCGTCCCCTCCCGGCAGGGGGTGCACTGCCCGCAGCTCTCGTGCATGTAGAACTGCGACAGGCGGGCGATGGCCGCGATGATGTCCGTGGTCTTGTCCATGACGATAAGGGCCCCCGTGCCCAGGGAGGACCCGGCCTCCTTCAGGCCGTCAAAGTCCATGATGGCCGTATGGCAGATTTTGGCGGGCAGCAGGGGCGTGGAGGACCCGCCGGGGATGACGGCCAGGAGGTTGTCCCACCCGCCGCGCACGCCGCCCGCGTGGCGCTCTATCAGGTCCTTCATGGGCACGCCCATGGCCTCCTCCACCACGCAGGGGCGCTCCACATGCCCGGAGATGCAAAACACCTTCGTCCCACAGTTTTTTTCGTTGCGCCCTATGCCGGCGAACCACGCCCCGCCCCGGCGCAAGATGGTGGGCACCACGGCGATGCTCTCCACGTTGTTGATGGTCGTGGGGCAGCCGTAGAGACCCGCGCCGGCGGGGAAGGGGGGCTTGTTGCGGGGCTGGCCCTTTTGCCCCTCCAGGGAGTTCATCAGGGCGGTCTCTTCCCCGCAGATGTAGGCCCCCGCGCCGTAGTGCACCGTGATGTCAAAGGCCGCGCCGGACCCGGCGGCGTCTGGGCCGAGGAGCCCTGCGGCGTAGGCCTCATGTATGGCGGCCTCCAGGGCGGCGCCCTCGGCCTGGTACTCCCCCCTTATATAGATGAACGCGCGCTGGGCACCCATGGCGAAGCCGGCGAGCACCGCACCCTCTATGAGTTTATGCGGCTCGTGGCGCAGGATTTCCCGATCCTTGCACGTCCCGGGCTCAGACTCGTCGGCGTTGACGATGAGGTAGTGCGGCCGCGCGGGGTCCACGATCTTGGGCATGAAGCCCCACTTCATGCCGGTGGGGAAGCCCGCGCCGCCGCGCCCGCGCAGGCCGGAGGCCTTGACCTCCTCTATGATGGCCTCCCGCCCCCTGGCGATGAGCGCGGCCGTGCCGTCCCAGTCTCCCCGCGCGCGGGACGAGGCCAGGTCCGCCCCCCCAGGGCCCAAAAGGTTCGTGAATATGCGGTCGGTTTCAGAGAGCATCATTTTCTACCAGGGCGAGACGATAGCGACCAAAGCCGCGTGTGAACAAGTGGGCCATAACAGAAAGCCATATTAACATATTGTACAGTGCCCACCAGACAATGAATGCGAATGACATCAGAATGCTTATTATAGCCTCCTTTTCTTTAGGCAGGGTATCGTATTGGGGCAAATTGGGCTGTATGCCGTGCACCCAGATAAAATTTGCAACAAGCCAGAGGGCTATACCGACGATCGCCGCGCGCCAGGTGTAGGACCACCATAGGACGATGGCCCGACCAGTGGTCATGGTTATCTCTTGGGTCACAGTCGAGAGTGTACCGCGCATGCATCACGCGAAAAAGTGCAAAAACACGACTGGCGGGAGCGTTTGGGTGAACGGCAGAGCGGTGCCCCCGGACCCAAAAGGTTCGTGAATATGCGGTCGGCGTCGGCAAGCATGGGGGGAGTGTAGCCCAGGCCTCCGTGGGGGCCAAGGCCTCTCCGGGCGGGGCAGGGCACATCGCGCGCCCCATCTTCCCCCCTGGGGTGGGCCGGGGCATAGTGGCCCCATGTCTGACGTCAACGCCCGCGACACCCGGCCCATAGAGCGGCCCCAGGACGTCTGGCCCCTCTACCAGGGCTGCGGCGACGGGGTCCGCGTGGGGGCGGAGGTGGAGCTGGCCTTTTTTGACCCGGCCTCGCCCTGCCAGTGCGTTATGACCCCGGCGCAGAACGCGGCCCTCACGGCCGGGCGGGACTGGCTCCACAAAGAGCCCACGGCGGAGACCGTGGAGATCGCCACGCGGGCCGTTGCACCGGGGGATCTGCCCGCCCTTCTGGCCGACGCGCAGGACAAGATAGGGCGGGTGACGGCCCGGGCGGCCAGCATGGGGCTCAAGCGGTCGTACTTCCAGGACCTGCCGGCCTGCACGGCGGACACCCTGTTGCGCAATCTCGTGGACGTGCCCCGCTATCGGGCCTTCTTTGGTCCGCCCAGAGCGGACATGGCGGACATCGCGGCGTACTTCGCCGTATGCAAGTCCAACCAGGTCTCCGTCTCCTACCGCGACCCGGACCACATGCTGTCGGGCGTGAGGCGTCTGTACCTTTTGGCCCCGTTCCTGTTTCTGCTGACCGACAACACCACCGGCTTTGCGGAAGGGAAGCCCCACGCGGGGCACAGCGGGATGCACCACCGCACGTCCCTGGGCGCGCGCGGGGGCGTGCCGCCGTATGTCTTCACGGCGCGGGACGGGGAAGAGTACCTGCGCGCGCACATAGACCACGTGTGGCGCAACCCCCTGTTTGTCTACTACGGGCCGGATGGGGCGTTGGTCCGGGTGCCCTCCGGGCGGTGGGAGAGCTTTGGGGCGCTGGCCGCGCGCGGGCTGGGCACGGCGGCGAACTATTTCCTGGCGCAGAGCGTCTTGTGGCCGGATGTGAAGATCGCGGCCCTGCCGGGCGCGGACGGCGCGGTGGCCGGGCACAGGTACGAGGCGCGGATGTTCGGCGTGGGCGCGTGGCAGCACGCGGCGGCGGCGCTTATCGTCGCGGGCCTGGCCTGCAACGACGCCTTCGCGGCGGCGGTGGATGACATTTTGTCGTATCACGGAGTGACGGCCCAGACAAACACCGCCGACTACGCCGCCGCGCGGGCGCACGGGGGGTTTTTCTTTGAGACCCTTTATGGTGAGGCCTCCATGGTCGATTTCGCCTGCGCTTTTGGCGGGGCTTTAAGCAATGCGTATGTCGGAACGGGACTGGAAGGGGCGTTAGAGCCGCTGTTGGAGGTCTGCTGCACGGGGGAGACCGACGGCCAGGTGAACAGAAAGCGCTTCCCCACGCTGGACGCCTGCCTGGCCTGGCAGCGAGAGTATGACCCGGACCTTATGGCCGATGCCACCCTGTGCGCCCGCGCCGCGTGGCGGGGGCGATAGCTACACCCGGTTCCAGGGGGCCTTGGCGAGCATCAGGGCCATGCCGCACCGGTCCGTGACGCCGGCGAAGATGAGGCCGCAGCCCACAAAAAGGGGCACAAGGGCCCAGAGCGGACTGAGTGCCAGGGCGGCCCCCGCGCCCAGGGCGACCAGGGCACCGGCACCTATGCGCACCTGCCGCTCCAGGGATACGGGCCCCCCGGCGCGCTTGTCCACCGGGTGGCCACAGCCCTCACACGCCACGATGCCCCCCTCCACCACGTGGACGTTGTAATACCCCGCCGCCGCAAAGCGCTCTGCCGCTTGCCGGGCGCGGGGGCCCTTGTGGCACACGATATAGACGTCCGCCTCCGGCGAGAGGCCGCGCCCGGCCATGAAGGCCTCTGGGTCCAGGGCATCCAGTGGCACGTGCGCGTGCGGGGCGGCCAGGCGGGCCTGCGCGTGCTCCACGGGCGTGCGGACGTCCAAGACTACCCCGCGCGTAAGGTCCAGGTGCGCGGCGTTCAAAGACTTCACCTTGGTCATGGCGCTTCTGTGCCTCCTTGCAGATTAAGCCCTGCGGCGCATTAGGGGCTGAGAGACTCCCCCTGTCAACTCTACCCCGGCGGGCGATGGGGGACGACACTGAACCCGCCCCACAGGGCCGCGAGGCCCAGGACGACACTTCCCCCGACATAGGCCAGGGCCAGGGCCACCTCGCGCCTTTGGAGCAGGTAAAAGGCCTCCAGCCCGAAGGCGGAAAAGGTCGTGAAACCGCCCAGAATGCCGGTGAATAGGAGCAGGCGCACCGGGCCGAGGAACCACTCCTCCCGCACGGCCAAGCCCGCAAGGACGCCCATGGCCAGGCAGCCCAAGATGTTCACCGTGAACGTTGGCCAGGGGAACAGTCCGGGCAGGTGATGCAGGACGAGTCCTGAGAGTTTATACCGGGCCACCGCGCCCACCGCACCCCCAAGGGCCACAAGAAGAACGGACATCATGGGCCGTAGCACTGTATCAGATTTGCGCGGTGCGCAAGACCTGCGCCCTGTGTGGATGGATATGGCCGGTTGCTCTCCGGGCCCCCTGGGTATAGATACACCCCATGCCCCAGACAACAGACTCCGCCCCGGCTGAGCCCTACGCCGTCCTGCCCCTGCGGGATATCGTCGTGTTCCCGGGTATGATTGTTCCCCTGTTCATCGGGCGGGATAAGTCTGTGGCTGCGCTGGAGGCCATATTGCGCGATGAGCGGCGGGCCCTGCTCCTCACGCAGAAGGACCCAGCGCAGGAGGACCCAGGCCCTGAGGACCTGTATACCGTGGGTGTCCTGGCCTCTATAATCCAGATCCTAAAGCTGCCCGACGGGACCTTTAAGGTCCTCTTGGAGGGTGGGGAGCGTGCCGGCCTTACGGCTTGGCTCCAGACAGAGCCCTATATGGAGGCCCACGCTGAGGCCTTGCCCGAGCCAGAGGACGATGACGACGAGGAGGTGGAGGCCCTGGCCCGTACCGTGGCGGGGGCGTTCGAGCAGTACGTAAAGCTGCACAAGAAGGTCCCGCCGGAGGTGATTTTGTCCATCACCCAGGTGGACGACCCGCCCCGCCTTGCGGACGTTATCGCCGGGCACCTGACCATAAAGCTGAAGGACAAGCAGGCCCTCCTCGCCGCGCACTCGGTGCGGGATAGGCTGGAGCGGCTCTATGCGCTGATAGACACAGAGGTGGAGTCCCTGAACGCGGAGCAGAGGGTGCGCAAGCGCGTGAAGCAGCAGATGGAACGCGCGCAAAGGGAGCACTATCTGAGCGAGCAGATGAAGGCCATCCAAAAGGAGCTGGCCGAGGGGGGGGAAGGCGAGGGAGGAGAGCTAGAGACCCTAGAAAAGGCCATCAAGGACAAGCCCCTGACCGAACAAGCGCGGGAGCGGGCCACGGCGGAACTCAAAAAACTCCGCCTCGCGGGGCCCATGGGGGGCGAGGCCACCATCATCCGCAACTACCTGGACTGGATTTTGGGCCTGCCCTGGAGCAAGCGGGGCAAGGTCCGCCGGGACCTATATGCCGCCCAAAAGATTTTGGAGGCCGACCACTGGGGCCTGGACAAGGTCAAAGAACGCATCTTGGACTACCTCGCCGTACAGCACCGCGCCAAGAAGGTCCGTGGGCCGATCCTGTGCCTCGTGGGCCCGCCGGGGGTGGGCAAGACCTCCCTCGCGCGGTCCATCGCGCGGGCCACAGGGCGGGAGTTTGTGCGCATGAGCTTGGGCGGCATGCGCGACGAGAGCGAGATACGCGGCCACCGCCGGACCTACGTGGGGGCCCTGCCGGGCAAGATCATTCAGGGCATGAAGCGCGCGGGCACGGCCAACCCCCTGTTTTTGCTGGACGAGGTGGACAAAATCGGCGCGGACTGGCGCGGGGACCCGGCGGCGGCGATGCTGGAAGTCTTGGACCCGGAGCAGAATTGCGCCTTCCAGGACCACTACCTGGAGCTGGACTATGACCTGTCGGACGTGATGTTTGTGTGCACCGCGAACACGACGGCCACGCTGTCCCGCCCCCTGCTGGACCGCATGGAGGTCATCCAGGTCCCCAGCTACACGGAGGAGGAAAAGCTCCAAATCGTCCGCCGGCACCTGTTTGCCAAGCAGCGCGAGGCTGCGGGCCTGAAAAAGGGGGAGCTGACAGTGACGGACGGGGCCATCTTGGCCCTCATCCGCCACTACACGCGGGAGGCCGGGGTGCGCTCCCTGGAGCGGGAGGTGGCCAACCTGTGCCGCAAGGCGATGAAGGAGATCGCTATGAAGGGCCGCAAGGCTGTGCGCATTACGCCCGCGAATGTGGGCAAATACGCCGGCGTGCGCCGCTTTCGCTACCGCGAGGCAGACAAGGAGAACCGCGTCGGCGTGGTCCAGGGCCTGGCGTACACGGAGTACGGGGGCAACCTCCTGGCCATTGAGGCCGTCACCATGCCCGGCAAGGAGGGTAAGGTGAGCGTGACGGGCAACCTGATGGACGTGATGAAGGAGTCCGTGACCGTGGCGGAGATGCTGGTCAAGGCCCGCGCGGAGGCCTTTGGCGTGGCGTGGTCCAAGCTGAAAACGCAGAAAATCCACGTCCACGTGCCCGAGGGCGCGGTGCCCAAGGACGGGCCCAGCGCGGGCGCGGCGATGGTGACGGCCATTGTCTCGGCCCTCAAGGGGACGCCGGTGCGGCACGACCTGGCCATGACGGGAGAGGTGAACTTGCGCGGGCGCGTGACAGAGATCGGCGGCCTGAAGGAGAAGCTCCTGGCCGCGCAGCGGGGGGGCGTGCGCACTGTTCTCATCCCCCGCGACAACGAAAAGGACCTGGCCGAGCTGCCCGCGAAGCTGAAGAAAGCCCTGGAGATCATCCCCGTGGACCGGATTGAGGAGGTCCTGGAGCACGCGCTGGTGGGTGCGCCGGTCAGATAAGGCAACAGACCTACCAGAGGCCACAAAAACCCCGAAAAGTCGGGGAAAAGGCGCAATTGGGCATTGAGGCCCCACGCAAAAACGCGTAAGGACGGGCATCGGTGTCACCCTGGCGCAGGCCGGGGACGGCGTTTGGTTTACGGACTCCTTGATCCCAGCGTTTTCCGGGATGATGCCGAGCAGTGCTAACAACATTACGCGAAAGGAACACCACCATGAACAAGCAAGACCTCGTGGCCGCCGTGGCCGCCGGAGCCGATATATCCAAAACCGCCGCCGGCCTGGCCATTGACGCCCTTACAGACGCCGTGAAGGGGGCCTTGGCCCGTGGCGAAGAAGTGAACATCATAGGTTTCGGAAAGTTCTTCTCGGCCGAGCAGGCCGCCCGGACAGGCCGCAACCCCCGCACCGGCGAGGCCATCCAGATCAAGGCCTCCAAGCTGCCCAAGTTCAAGGCGGGCAAAGAGCTGAAAGACGCCGTGAACTAAGCCGTGATGCAGACTGCTGCCCCCGCCTTCCCGAAAGGGGCGGGCGGGGGTTGCTACCACAGGGGCACGCGATGCAGTTCTTGATTATCGCTCACGATGGCACGGACCCGGAGGCTGCCGACCGGCGGGCCGCCGCCCGCCCGGCGCACATCGCCCGCGGTGACGCCCAGGTGCGCACGGGGGAGCAGGTATTTGGCGCCGCCCTTTTGTGTGACGAGGGAGAGATGATCGGATCCGTCATGGTCGTAGAGGCCCCGGACCGCGCGGCGCTGGACGCCTGGCTGGCGGCGGAGCCCTATGTCACAGGGGACGTCTGGCGCGACATCCAGGTCACCCCCTGCCGCGTGGGGCCGAGCTTTGCTGAGAAGGCATAGCCCATGCGCGCGGAGGCGGTCCAGGCGATTGCGGAGATTGAGCGGTCCCTGGGGCTGCTGAGGAGGCATCTTTGACTGGGGTGCCGCCCTCGCGCGCCTGGATGCCCTGAACGCCCGGGCCGAAGACCCAGCCCTGTGGGACGACGCCGCGCAGGCCCAGGCCCTGATGCGGGAGCGCAGCGCCCTGGACGCGCAGGTGGTCGCGGTGCGGGGCATAGAGAACGCGCTGGCCGAGCACCAGGGCATGGCCGAGATGGCGGAGGCCGAGGGTGACGCGGACCTCTTGGCGGAGTCCGAGGACGCCCTCATCGCCCTCCAGGCCACGGCCCGCCGGGCGCAGCTGGCCGCCATGCTGTCCGGGGAGGCCGACGGGTGCGACGCCTATCTGAACATCAACGCCGGCGCGGGCGGGACGGAGGCGCAGGACTGGGCCGCCATGCTGGCGCGCATGTACACCCGCTGGGCCGAGGCCCGGGGCCACGCCGTGGCCTTACTGGAGGAGAGCCCGGGGGAGGAGGCCGGCATCAAGTCCTGCACGCTGCGCCTGTCCGGCCCGCAGGCCTATGGGTGGATAAAGACCGAGACGGGCGTCCACCGCCTGGTGCGCATCTCGCCCTTTGACGCGGCGGGCAAGCGGCATACGTCTTTTGCCTCCGTGGGCGCGACACCCGTGATTGACGACAGCATAGAGGTCTGCGTGGAGGACAAGGACCTGCGCATAGACACCTACCGCTCGCAAGGAGCCGGCGGGCAGCACGTGAACACCACGGACAGCGCGGTGCGCATCACGCACATCCCGACGGGCATCGCTGTGGCGTGCCAGTCTGAGCGCAGCCAGCACCAAAACCGCGCCAACGCCATGGCCATGCTGCGCGCGCGCCTGTACGAGGCGGAGCTGCAAAGGCGGGAGGAGGCCGCCGCGCAGGAGCGGGGTGAGAAGAGCGAGATCGGCTGGGGGCACCAGATACGGTCGTACGTCCTCGCGCCATACCAGATGGTCAAGGACCTGCGCACCGGCGTGGAGCGCACGGACCCGTCCGCGGTCCTGGACGGGGACATAGACGCCTTCCTCATGGCCGCCCTGGCCGCGCGTGCGGGGGGCGCGTAAGGGCCCCAGGGTCGCCAGGCCCCCTAGTCCCGCCGCACGAGGCGCGTGGCGATGGCCGTGAGGGTCAGGGCCCCGGCCCAGCCGAAGATGGTCTGCAACCAGGTCAGCGCCTCCCACTCCAGGCCCTCGGGTACGCACGCGCGCCCCGCCTGGCCCAGGCTCAGGACGGGGAGCATAAGCTCTAATGAATACACGAACGGCCAGCACGCATCGTCGTCCAGCCAGGGCGCGTCGGCATAGAACGATCCGCCCACGAACCAGGCCAAGATCATAATGGCCACGAGGCGCACGGGCTCCATGCCATAATTGCACATGGGCGCCCACCACCCCCACCGGGCCAGGAAGGCCAGGGGATATGAGATGTACGCGCCCTTGTTCCACCACGCGGTCAGGAGGGCGTCCCACTGCCGCCGGCGCAGATCAATGCCCACCTCCCGCGCGGCCTCGTCGTGCCCCATGGTGCGCAGCACGGCAATCAGCTGCCGCCACGGCTGGGGCCGCAGGTCGGTGGTGTGGTGCTTCGGCGGCTGCCGCCCCAGCCACTCTAGGCGCGTTTTGGCGTCCGTCGGTGCGCCCCCCACAATTCGGTCATAGGTAAACCCGTCCAGGGAGATGTTGGTAGGCCAAGAATCTGGTGCATCGCACATGTCGCGCACATGCGCGGCGTCCAGGTTTAGGGTTCCCTGTATGTCCGCTCCACGCAACATAAAGCTCTGCTCTACTCTGACGCCTTGCAGTGTAAGGGCACGCTTTCCTGGGTTGCAAAACATGCCACCCGAGCAATCAAGCTGCCCCCCTATCTGTGCACCGGCGAGGTTCACCTCCCCCTCGGCAGTAAAATGAGAGAGCACCTCTCCTTTGTTGTTGCGAGTATCGCACAGAAAAACATTACCCTCCACCCGCATCCCATCACCATTCAGGGCGTACTCCTTCTGGTTGTGAAACGCACCGCCTGAGCAATCAAGCTGCCCTCCTATCCGCGCGCCCAAAAGGCGTACCTCTCCCTGTGCCCTAAAGCCGTTGCGCAGAAAGACACCCCCTGCGATAGTGGCGCCGTCTAGGGTCAAGGGCCCCGTATGGGTGCCGGGCAGGGCGAGGGTCGTGCATGTGGCCCCGGGGCCGTATATACCATCAGGGATACAGCAATTTTCCAGGAGGAAGGGCCGGACGGTTGCAAAGGAAAGGTCCACCTCGCCCTCTATCCAGGCCCCCTGGAGTTGCACGTCCCCCCGCGCCTTCGGGTCGATCAAAAGGTGGCGCAGGAACGCGGCGCGGATGGTGTTGGTCTGCGTGGCCTTCTCGGGCCGCTCCTTGCCCACCTCGCACGGCTTCCCCTCCGCCAGGGCGGCCAACAGCATCTCCTCGGCGGGGCTTTCGGGCTCCATCCCCGCACACTACCCACAGGCTCCGGCGGGCCGCAACCGGGCGGCGGTTGACAGGCCCCGCGCCGTGCCCTCCTATGGCCCCCCGTGACAACGGGCAGCCGATACATCTTCGTGACGGGGGGGGTCGTGTCCTCCCTGGGCAAGGGCCTGGCCTCGGCGGCCCTGGGCGCGCTCCTCATCGCCCGTGGCTTTTCCGTCCGCCTGGTGAAGCTGGATCCGTACCTGAACGTGGACCCCGGCACCATGAGCCCGCACCAGCACGGGGAGGTGTTCGTCACCGAGGACGGGGCGGAGACGGACCTGGACCTGGGGCACTATGAGCGCTTCACGGGCCGCGCGGCGTGCCGGGGGGACAACGTGACCACGGGGCAGATTTATACGCAGGTCCTGGCCGCCGAGCGGCGCGGGGACTACCTGGGCGCGACGGTGCAGGTCATCCCGCATATCACGGACGCGATCAAGCGCTTCATCGCGGAAAAGGAGGGCAGCGCGGACTTTGTGATCTGCGAGATCGGGGGGACCGTGGGGGATATTGAGTGCCTCCCGTTCCTGGAGGCGATACGGCAGTTCGGCAACGAGGTGGGCCCTGCGCGGGCCCTGTTCACGCATGTGACGCTGCTGCCGTACATCGCTTCGGCGGGGGAACTCAAAACCAAGCCCACGCAGCACTCTGTCAAAGAGCTGATGAGCGTGGGCATCCGGCCCGGGGTGCTTTTGGCCCGCGCGGACCGGAGTATTGCGGCGGAGGAACTGCGCAAGATCTCTCTGTTTTGCAACATAGAGCCGGGGCGGGTCATCCCGGCCCTGGACGTGGGCACCATCTATGAGGTCCCCCTGACCTACCACGCGTGCGGGCTGGACAGGGAGGTTTTGCGCTATTTTGGCCTGAACGCGCCGGCCCCGGACCTTTCTACGTGGGCGGACATCGTGCGCCGGGCAAAGGCGCCGGAAGGGGAGGTGCGCATCGCTATTGTGGGCAAGTACACAGACGTGCGCGACAGCTATAAGTCCCTCTACGAGGCGCTGGACCACGGGGGCATCGCGAGCAACGTGGCGGTGCGGGCGCAGATGGTGGACCCCGAGGGGGACGTAGAGGCGCAGCTGGAGGGGGCGGACGGGGTTTTGGTCCCTGGCGGCTTTGGCGCGCGGGGCGTGGAGAGCAAAATCACCGCTGCCCGCTGGGCGCGACAGAAGCGCGTGCCGTATTTTGGGATTTGCTACGGCATGCAGGTCGCGGTGATTGAGGCCGCGCGGGCCCTGGGCGGCATCCCGGACGCTACGTCGTCAGAGCTTGGCCCTGGCGGGACGCCCATCGTGGGCCTGATGACAGAATGGGAAAAGGGCGGCGCGGCGGTCCGCCGGGCGGCAGGCGGCGACAAGGGAGGAACAATGCGCCTGGGTGCGTACCCGGCGGTTCTGGCCCCCGGCTCCCTGGCCGCGCGGGTCTATGGCCGGGCGGAGATCTCCGAGCGCCACCGCCACCGGTATGAGGTGAACATCGCATACCGGGGGGCGCTGGAGCGGGCCGGCCTGGTGTTCAGCGGCCTGTCGCCCGACGGGCGCCTGCCCGAGGTGGCGGAGCGCCCCGACCACCCCTGGTTCATCGGGGTGCAGTTCCACCCGGAGCTGACCTCCAAGCCCTTCGCCCCGCACCCGCTGTTCACTTCCTTCATCGCCGCGGCGGTGGCCCAAGGGCGGTTGGTGTAGCGGCAAAACCCCCCGCCGCGCGGGGCCCCGACGCAGTGCTACAGGCCCAGATCTTCTTTCGCTGCAAGAAGTTCTTCTGCGTGATCTAATTCCGTCAATTCCAACTTTAGACGCGCTTCAATTATAAGGGCCGTCGGCACAATAGAGTAAAAAGCATTTCCATCACATGCGGATAGTTTATCCAGTATTTTAAGAATTTCTCTTAAACGATACGTTAAACCCCCGGACGATTCTTCACATTCAGCAGAAAGTGTATCGATATTATCATCGATAAATTTTAATGGGTCATGACTAGATGAGGGGCGATCAGGCCCCTATAAGCTAGGAATGACATGAAGAATCGCTACTGCAAAAGTTCCAAACTTTCTGAGCGCCAGTTTCGGGCTCTGGTGAAGTGCT
>Ga0272443_10002849_pt1 | contig 21357 bp, 21 predicted proteins | sample SSMAcet12_FD_193581 | JGI IMG/M metagenome (GOLD analysis project Ga0272443, IMG submission 193581) | Marine sediment archaeal communities from Little Sippewissett salt marsh, Falmouth, MA, United States - SSM-Acet-12 | ecosystem: Environmental > Aquatic > Marine > Wetlands > Sediment ... | reverse complement strand
TAAATTGGCCTTTAGTTCAAGATGCCATAAAGACGACTGAAAAACCTCGCACAAATGATTTCCGCCAAGAATTCAATCCGTCCGATTTTAAAGCCGAGCTCACTTCATATCAGTACCCACTAATTTGCCTGCGCAAGGTCCTTCGCCAGCGCCGCAGCGCCATAATGATGGATCGTACCGCTTCTATGGAAAAATACATTTTTTACCGAATGATGAACCGAATTCTTCCTTTAAAGGGGCAACATCCCTTTGGTTCTTTGCCCTGGGGGGCGAAAGTTCATTTGGCCGTCTTCGTACATCGAGTTTTGGGGCTAAAAGCAGGTCTTTATCTGTTGGTTCGGGATCTTGGTGAGATGGATGAACTGCGTTTGGAGATGAGCGAGGATTTCCGCTGGGAACTGCTTGAAAAATCACCTCCTGGGTTTTACAGGTTGAAAGGAGGGGATTTTAGGCAATTGATTAAAATCGCTTCATGTAATCAGAATCTCGCTTCAGATGGCTGTTTTTCTTTGGGGATGGTCGCTCAGTTTCAGGATCCTTTAAACAAATACGGCCCTTGGTTTTACAATCGTCTCCTCTGGGAATGTGGAATGGTTGGGCAGGCCTTATATTTGGAGGCGCAGGTGGCGGAATTTAGTGGTTGCGGCATAGGATGCTACTTTGACGATATGGTGCATTCGGCGTTAGGTTTGGAAGGGACAAAGTACCAGTGCCTGTACAATTTTTCGGTGGGAAGACAAGTTCCTCTTCGCAAAATAGAGACTTTGCCCGCTTATCCCGCACCATCAGACGTTTAGATGCGAATTTTATTTATAATGTCCGAAAACCGTATATATCTATAACTTCAAAATAATTAGAGATGATATAACATGAAGCGCCTATTCGTCTTAATGGTGGTTGTGATGGCATTTGTTGCCTTTCCTGTTTCATCTCAGGGGCCACAAGCAAACACGGACCCACAAGCTGGCGCCCATGATCCGGGAACTGGACTGATAGTGCCTGAACTGAAAGAAGAGTCTCAAGGGATTGGACAAGGGCTCGTCGATTTGGTGGAAGAGATTGACTACCTGATGAAAGCGGATGAATTTATGAAAGCTCTTTCAGATAACGGTTTCTATCTTATGTCCATGGAAGACCTCATAAGTGCCGTTGATGCTGGTGACGAAAACCTGTTCATCTTGGACGTGAGACCTGCAGATATGTACGATGCGGGCCACATTCCAGGCTCTGTGAACGTACCAGATCCAGAGTTGGTGGAAAAAATGGACATGGTGCCTACCGAAGAGAAGATTGTCGTAGTGTGTCAGATTGACACAAATTCTGCCTCTGATGTTTCGGTTCTCAGGATCTTTGGTGATCGAGATGCTCGGGTGGTACTTGGCGGTGTGCCAGCTTGGGAGGCTGCAGGTGGGAAATTAATGATGACTTAAGCTAGAATAAGCTTGTAAACACTAATGATGATTTTGCGGGTTTCAGCTAGGGGGTTCGCTGGATCCCGCCACTTTAATCCCAAAACTATAGTCATGAACCGAGATATTAATACACTTTTTCACTAATGTTTTGTCGTGCCGTATGTGTTTAGCTCATCTCAATCAGCATCACCAAAGCCATTTCTTGAGGTCCCGCGTGGCCAGTTCCTGTGAGTTATAGTGTTTAACGATACTTTTCGGATTAATCTCGAACTCGCAAGAGTTAGAGATTTGACCTATTCGTATCGTTAAGCACTATTCTGGCGAGAACAAATTATTATCATCTAATTGATTCTCGACTATAATCTCGAAATCGCAAGAGTTAGAGATTTGGCCCATTCGTATCGTTAAACACTATATAATCGAAAGCATTAAACGTATTCGCTTATAGTACAACTTTGGATATAGGATGAATTTCAGCGTGGACATTAAAGGCTGGGTCGAACAAAACGGCCGCCGTTTAAAAGTTTCAGAAGTAGAAAAGATCCTTTATGAAGATATTGATGCAATTTCCTTCTTTGGGGGCGAATTCGTCCTCAGATGGAATGATTGTCTGGCCAGAGATCATTTTGGAATTATACAGGATAAGTGCCTGCCTGGAGTCTTAATCTGTAATGGCGAAGAGGTGAGAAAAATAGAGCCTTCATACCCTCTCATGGAACTTGGACAGGCCATCGAGAAATCAGTGGAACTTCGAAGCGATGACGGTGTGGTGGCATTATCAGGAGGAGTGGACTCCGCATTGGTGGCCAAACAGGCCAGAAGAGAGTGCCTAGTGGTGGGAATGGAAGGCTCACACGATTTGTTTAGAGCAAAACTGGTAGCAAAGGAGTTTGACCTCCCCCTAAAATCAATGGTAATACCCCCTCTGGCTATCGGAGAAGCACTGCAAGAAGTTGTAAAAGCGATTCCCAGAGTCACGCCGGTGGACGCCTCAATTGCCACCACCCTTTACTTTGTGACGTCCTTTGCCCAAGAACTGGGTTATGAACGCATACTGGCGGGACAAGGCGCTGATGAGCTATTTGGAGGATACGCTCGCTATCTAGAAACCGAAACGCTGGCTCAGGATTTAGAAAGGGACTTTTTGGGTTTAGCCGCCCAGGCCACCCGAGACCAGGCGGTGGCCGCCCTCCACGGAACATACTTCTCGTTGCCTTATCTTGACGTTCGGGTGGTGCAGGCCGCCCAAGCCATCCCCCCTGACGAAAAGATCAAGAACGGAATACGCAAGTGTCCTCTCAGAGATGTGGCGATGCGATACATGTCACCCTCAATTGCCTATTATGAGAAAAAGGCCATGCAATACGGCAGCGGAGTGATGCGGGAAGTAAAAAGGCTAGCTCGCAAAAATGGCTATAAGAAATCTGTGCAAGGCTACCTGGGTTATCTTTTGAAGGACGAAATGTGACCCTCGAGTCGATCGTGGTTTGCCGATGCACAACTTTTAGCAGATACTGCACAAACTTTCATCGATTGAAAATCTCCTCCACATGCTCATATCCGAGCTTAACAAACCTGTCCACTATCCACTTATTGCGAACTTCTGGATGAAACGTTATTCCATAGATGAAACGTTCTTCGTGTTTGAAGGCCTCCACTTGATCGGAAGATCCGACTAAATGTTCGAATCCTTGTGGCAAGGTAACTCCATAGTTGTGCAAGTGATATCCTTCGATCTGGCGAGCTTTTCCTAATAAGGACGTTTCTTTAACGATATCTATCTCCTGCAGGCCTATTGATGGCTGGGATATAATACGGCCTCCAAAAATCGATCCTATGACCTGCATTCCAGCGCAAATTCCCAATAAAGGCCGCGTACATTCTTTTATCCACGAGAACGAATCCATATTTTCTAAATAGATTCCATCTTTGAGGGCAGTACCACACAGGATAATTTTATCGTATTTTTCAGCCGTGATCAGGCCCACTTCTGAATGATGCATTATGTCGTATCGAACTTTTGCACGTTTTACGATATCGGCAATGGGAAATACGAATTCATACATGGAGAGGGAATATTTTTCGTAGCACAAGTCCACCAAGAGGATCATTTTTCCACCAGCCTCATATCTTCAATTATGAAATATCCTCTGTAGTTATCGTAAGTTTTGGAAGCTCTCATGATTTCAATTCTTTTATTGAAAAAAGGTCCATCAGTGACGAAAGTCTCAAGCTCTCCACCTTCTCCGGAGGGATTTATCCGGTATATTTCTTGAAGCTGCCTTAGTTTCTGAATTCTCTCGTCAGTCAATTTCGTCCCCACCCATGCGGGCCCTAAAGGATAGGCGAAAACACCAGAGATTATCACTTCGAATCCCTCGGACAATAGCAGTCTAAGGTAATCCACTTGGTCTACCTGCCATAGGGGGTTGAAACACCATAAGTTGAGCGTTTGACAGATCCTTTGCAAACGTACTGCTTGATATATCGATTCGATGGCACCAGTCACAATCCCTTCGATATCATGTGTTTCTTTTGCCGCAACGATCGCATCTTGAAGGTCTTCAAGCTCTTTTTCTTCTTGTCCTGCAGTAGGCCAAGTTAGCAGCGAAATATCCATGGCCTCTGACTGACGGCCAACCCATCTGATATTGGGGGTGTGGAACATGTAACTGTCTTCGTTCTCAGATATTATCGATATTAGGCAAACTACTTCGTTAGCCGCCATGGCCCGATAACAAGCAAATACGGAATCTTTGCCTCCTGAGAAGAGAACGCCCAGCTTCAAAATAATCACAGTTCATATTTTATACAACGTACTAAATTGCGGCAATGGTGAAAGAAAGCCCTTTGGCTTAATCGTTGAAAAGGTGAGATAATGACCTTCATACTACCACGCTTTCGAAAGGGGGAGGGATTTTCTGAGCGTGTAAACCGGCCCTATCTCACTTCGAAGCAATTTAGATAGATATTCGACATAACTTCGTTCTTACTTAATGGAGGTCTCTTTGTAAATAAAGCGTCTGACGCAAAACACGCCCCTAGATGAGTGCCATTAGGTAGTGTTGAGACGGCCAAATGGGCGCGCTTCGCCAGATGAGTATAATACACTAATCATACGTCCCACAATTTCTGCTACCACCACCTTTTCGTATTTATAGTCGAAAACCAATTAGATGACACTAATTATTTTTCGCCAGAATAGTGCTTAACGATACGAATAGGCCAAATATATAACTCTTGCGAGTTCGATATTTGTCTGAAAGGTATCGTTAAACACTATATTGCGTACCATTTCATCTTATAGCAGAGGTAGATACTTCTCCAGCTCCCAATTTGTAACTTGAGTGCGGTACTCGTCCCATTCCACATTCTTTGAAGCCAAGAAGCTGTTGAAAATGTGATCTCCAAGGGCATTTTTCACAAGCTCGCTCTTCTCGGTGAGCATAAGGGCTTCAATCAGGCTTCCGGGTAGGGACGTTATCCCTGCCGCAGCTCTTCCAGCTTCGCTCATCTTGAAGATGTCTTGTTCAATTGGGTCAGGTAGCTCATACTTGTTCTTGATGCCTTCCATTCCCGCGGCCAGCATTATTGCAAAGCACAAGTAGGGATTGGCTCCTGGGTCTGGGCTGCGATACTCCACACGAGTGGCATCTTCCTTGCCTGGCTTGTACATAGGCATTCTAACCAGTGCAGACCTGTTCCTTCTAGCCCAAGAAATGTAAACAGGAGCTTCGTACCCAGGAACTAGACGCTTGTAAGAGTTGACCCACTGGTTGGTGATGGCGGTCATTTCCGGTGCATGTTTCAAAAGGCCAGCTATGTAGTGCTTACCCAAATCCGATAGGTGGTACTCATCATCAGAGTTGAAAAAGGCGTTTCTGCCATCCTTGAACAAAGACTGATGCACATGCATACCTGTGCCGTTGACCCCAAAGATGGGCTTGGGCATGAAAGTAGCGTAGTATCCATATTGTTGAGCTATCTCTTTTACCACAATTCTGTAGGTTATCATGGTGTCTGCCATAGAGAGAGCTTCTTTGTAGCGCAGATCAATCTCGTGCTGTGATGGTGCCACCTCGTGGTGACTGTACTCGACCTTGATTCCCATAGATTCCAGTGTGAGAATGGTGTCCCTTCTCAAGTTGCTAGCTGCGTCCATGGTAGTTCCGGCATCGAAATATCCACCCTTGTCCAAGATCTCCGTTGATTTATCGTCTTTGAAATAGAAGTACTCCAGCTCAGGCCCAGTGTAGAAGTCGTATCCTTGCTCCTTCAGCTTGGCCAGGTTTCTCTTCAGTGCATATCTGGGATCGCCTTCGTAGGGGCCACCGGTCGGCTTCATAATGTCGCAAAACATCCTACCTACGTTTTGACCTTCTTTGGCTCTCCAGGGAAGTATTCGGAAGGTATCAGGGTCAGGCACGGCTACCATGTCACTCTCGTCGATCCTGGCAAAACCCTCTATGGATGACCCGTCAAATCCCATTCCTTCCTCAAAAGCTCCATCTAGTTCTGAAATTGCTATGGCGAAGCTCTTGGGAATTCCCAGAATGTCAGTAAACCACAATCTAACGAATCTGACATTGTTTTCTTCGATTGCTTCAAATACGGCTTGTTTTTTTGCTAACGTTCCCATCGGCTTATAGCCTCCTGTTACATCTCAACCCTCGATGCCCATTTATATCTGTTTGAGAGTTAATCATAAAAGTTATTAACAGCTAACACTAGAAAAAAGATTCGTTTCTTGACGTTAAACTAGTCCCAAATTACCGTTTTGTAATAAGGAAATTCGGGACTATACAGAAGGGGATTCAGTACAAAAATGTAAATATGGAAAGGGGGAAGGAGATTACCATGGCAAAAGCGCCGGAGAGAGTCACGATAGCATTAGACGAAGAAACTTCACGTCTATTCAGGGAAATGAGGGACGATTTAGGAATTTCCCAAAGCGAGTTAATGCGCGAAGCATTGAAGTTTTATAATAAACATAAATCTCTCTTCGATTCAATAGACGATGAAACACTTTACACCTATGTGGAGATGCTCCAAGTCGGCGAGCACATAATACTGGACATAGACCACTGGATATTGTTTTTGAACTTTATCGAGTCTCATCCGGACAAAGAGAGCTTCTGGGCCATGCACCGTAGCGTCTCTTTAGCGCATGCAGAGGAGTTCAGGCGAAGAAACGAAGATGTAGAGTTCGTCTTAAAGAGACTAGAAGCATGCAATCTCTTTAAACTGAGCAAGTCCTCTGAAACTGATTTTGCATTGATATTAGGTTACGAATCTTCAAAAAATTTCATTAAGAAGGAATTAAATGACATATTCTCAAAAATGGGAATTAAAATAGAGATAAAAGAAGATTTTGCAAAGCTGAGGTTAAAAATACTATTCTAAGTCTATTTTAATATTGGGACGCTTTTACTCATTCGGCTCGGTAAGGGGTTTACATATATCGTCTAACTTTTGTATCAGCTTCTGCAAAATAAGAGCGTACTCACCATCTACGACGTATTTTGGGTCATCAAGTTTTTCGACGCCTATTGAGGCTCTTTTTATAACTTCGACAATCTCCCTCATCACAATTCGATCAGACAGGTCCCTGGGCAAAATATCGACGTATTCCCACCACGCCTTTTCGAGTATGGCCTTGGAAACACTGTGTCCTCCGAGTTCCTTCATGTGAGTATCCCGAATGCTGATTGACCCCAGAATATCTTTATAGTTCTGCATGGTACAATTCTCTGGCCAATCGCCTCTCCAGTAATTGAATACGTCATCGGCTAGATAACCAATTGGATCATTTCTTTTTCGCTGTTCTAATAACCAAATATAAAAACTAACTCTTCTAACCATGTTATCATCCCTAATCCATTTAATCGTTTTTTTGTCTTTTTACCATAATTAGACTATCCCCTTGATTCTGAACCATATCAAAATATTGGCGTTAACATAACGATTAATCGAACTAAAAGTTAAATGCTACTTGTAACTATATAATATGGATATAAGGTGAGCTAAAATGAATACGAAACTATTTTTGGCATTTGGAGCGCTTTTGTTTTTCGTCACATCACCAATCTTCGCCTCTGATGTGGTATACGTGGTAAACTCTTACGTCCACAATAGTCCCCTACTTGACTGGTCAACCGTCGATATGCTAGATGGTGATGATCTATCAATTATGGATACTGTCTCCGTTGGCGCAGGAGCCCATTCTGTGGCCGTATCTCCAAATGGTAGAGAGATTTGGGTTACATGTACCCGAGACAACATGATAAGCGTAATAGATGCCTACAACTTGGATATTCTGAGGAACATAGACCTCGGTGATGTAGATTATCACCCCATGGGAATCGCTTTCACACCAGATGGAAACCATGTTTATGTCACGTTCGAATCTATGGGCCGCATAGGCGTCTTTGTCGCTGATACCTACGAATTATTGTCAACCATCTTTGTGGGTGACGATCCCGGTTACGTGCTCTTTACACCTGATGGTCGCAAGGCCTACGTGGTTAACGTTCAAAATCCACAGGTAACAGTCATCCGCACTTCAGATAGTTCCGTAATTGCCACTTTGGACTTTGGAGGTGTTGCCCTACAAGATGCCATTGTGAGTCCCCGAGGCGATAGAGTTTACGTTAGTAATATGGACCAAAACCAGATTGAGGTCATCAGAACTTCTGACGACACAATATTGGCACCTATTCATACCACACAAATTCACCCCCGGGGCATTAGCATATCTTCCGATGGTAACTATCTGTTCGTTGGTCACTATCTGGGCTATGATTCGACTGTGAACATGTTGCGCCTCTCAGATAATAGGGTCGTTTTCAGTGCAGAAATACCCAGCAATCCCCGGCGCATTGTATTGGGGTCAGAGGGGGATCGCATCTACGTGTCAGAACATAACGATGATGAATGCTATGCTTTTAACGTAGCAGGAGAATCCTTGACCTTTGCATCAGTTGTGGATCTGAACACGGTGTCTGGTTTTAACGCGTCTCCAGTGGGATTGGCCATCAGAAAGACGCTCGAAATTCCGCGATTGATATTGCTGGAAGATCCCCACATATACCAGCCACTTCCTGAGCAGCCACCTACACTGAAACCTGAGCTTGACCTTCCTTTCCCTTCCGCTAAACAGCCCTTGAAGCTCATCAAATGAGTGAAGAGCTTTAAAAGCACAGGTACTACTTCTTATTTTTTATTATTTCATTTGGAATATATCGGAAAGAAGGTTCCTACAATGGATCAAAAATTTTTAATATTTCAGACTTATTTTAAATAGGACGAATATCCGGAAATCACTTCATAAAATCCGAAACGTCCCACAATCCCATATCTGCTGGATGAATGGCAGAATAACCACCACAACAAGTGAGCCAGTCTTTTTTGTGTTTGGCAGAAATCTGACCTTCTGAGTATATGATAGGAGGCACTGAAGATCCTCTGCTCGATTCGATGTACACCCAAATTTCGCCACCATCAGGATGCCTAGACCAAGATAGATCGTCGTTTATATCATCGCTAAAGTCAGGCGTTTGATCCACCAACTGTCTTCGATCATCTTTGAGCAAGAGTGCTTCGTCGCTGTTACGGAGCCAATATCCTGGAAGGAAGGCCACGTAGAAACCCTTTGTTGGTATGGTAGTTCCAGAAGGGATGGTCAAATGAATACCGTGGGCGGTAATGAGATTCCAGTTTCCGATATCTACATCTTCTTGGCCTTTGTTATAAAGCTCAGTCCACTCGTTGTCCTCGTCGTAGCCTGGTGGGTTTAGCTCTACTTCATTGATCACAACTTGATGCGATCTAGAAATACCCCTTTCTTCTTCATCAGATGATGGCCACCACAAATAAGGATCAAACTCGTTGTTTTTAAAGTCATTCAAAACGGCATGACCACGATCTATCAGCATCCTATTGAAAGGATGTGTAGTATTGATGTCATGGTTAGAATCCTCTAAATAAACTACACAGATCAGTCTTCCATAGGGGTCACGCCCGTCTTCACTTTTGTCATCGATGTCCAGCCATACCCGTTGGTCCAATAATTCGCTCTTCGCAAACTCATTGGCTGCTTGAATTGCAGGAACGTTTCCAACTAGCAAATCCACGTCTGCCAGTCTAATCCTTTCGAATTCGTGTTCGATTAGAGGATCCAAGTTTTCCATTTTGATCATAAAGGAAACACCATCATCTAACTCAATGACGATGCCGCTGGCCTCATCAGGCGCTGCACAGGCTGGAAAAGATAGCAAAATGAACAGCATCAAATTAATCATTGGGACCTCAATAAACATCGTTCAGATCTCCAATTTGAAGTTCATTGCAATCGAACTATACATAATTTTTGGATGAGTCATATGAAATTTTAAGAAGCTTAATAGTATCTTACTGTAGTGTTTAACGATACCTTTCGGATTATAGTCGAAAACCAATTAGATGATACTAATTGTTTTTCGCCAGAATAGTGTTTGACGATACGAATAGGCCAAATCTCTAACTCTTGCGAGTTCGAGATAAATCCGAAAAGTATCGTTAAACACTATAGTATCATCTAATTGGCTCTCGACTATAGTTACTGTAATCGAGGATGGATTTTTTAAGTTAGAAGCCCCATATGGTCCTTTGAGGTGCTAACATGAGCGACGAAGGGGAGTTTGCGATCATAAGGGAGAACGCACGTCGAAAACCAGATGCTGAGAAGATTATGTTCTATGAGCTTAAAAAGAAGAAAACGTTTGTGGGTTTATTGCTAGCGCTTTTATTATTTGGTGGGGCAGGCCACATATACGCCGGAAAAATCGCCCGAGGAATTGCCTTTGTAGTTCCAATTATGGCGGCCTTGTTTGCGGTATTCCGTCTCGACGGCGTGAGCCAAATTCGCACGGGCAATTTAGAAAGTTACCTCATTTTCATACCATTATCGTTGATGCTAATTTTGTACATCTATGCCATGTGGGATGTGACCAAAGTAATCGAAGAATACAACCAAAAATTGCACATAGCCGTATTTGGTGAATATGGTGTTTAACGATATTTTTCGGACAAATCTCGAACTCGCAAAAGTTAGAGATTTGTCCGAAAAGTATCGTTAAACACTATAATGATACCTTGGAGCTTTGCAGGTGGCCCTATAACGAGATACTGGCCGTCCGAAAGAACACCTATGTGCTAGACGGCAAATCGGTATCCTACTATGAAACCAAGAAGCTATTACCTACATGGAAAAAGGAAAAACCAGAACTGAATCAAGTCCACTATCAAGTTCTACAAGAGGTATCCAAAAGGGTTGACCTTGCTTATCAGGCTTTTTTTCACAGAGTGAAAAACGGTGAGAAACCAGGCTATCCTAGGTTCAAAGGGAAGGGTCGCTATGACAGTTTCACCTACACTCAATCAGGATTTTCCTTGAAATCTGGCAAACTCTGGCTTTCCAAGATCGGCGACATCAAAATTAAGCTCCATAGAGCAGTTGTTGGAGAGATCCGAAGGCTCACTATAAGGTGAATGCCAACTGGAAAATGGTTTGTGTCCTTCTTGGTTGATGTCTGACCCGATGAATCCCTTCCAAAAACTGGATTATCAATAGGTATAGATGTTGGTCTAAAAAGTTTCATCACGCTCTCGAATGGAGAGCACGTAGAAAATCCGAGATTTTTTGTTCACGAAGAAAACACTCTGGCAAAAGCACAAATGAAGTTATCCAAGACAGATAAAGGAACTCCTGAAAGAACAAAAGTTTTGAATGTAGTTCATCGAGTTCATGAAAGAATAACCAATAAGAGAAACGACTTTACCCAAAAGGTCAGCTCAGATCTGGTAAAAACATATGATCTGATCGTCTTTGAAGATCTGAACATCAAAGGCATGATCAAAAATCACTGTCTTTCGAATCATATCTCAGATGTTGCATGGAACAAACTGATAACCACCACGTCATACAAGGCAGAATAGGCCGGTAAGCGTGTTGAACTAGTGAATCCTTCAAATACATCTCAGATGTGCTCGGATTGTGGTAAAATAGTCATAAAATAGTCATAAAAGATCTGTCCGAGAGAGTCCAAAGATGTCCATTCTATGGTCTAACCCAGGATAGAAACAATAACGTGGCCATAAACATTCTCAGACTGGGGCTACAGTCTGTGGCAAAAGCCTAGATGCCTCCGACTTCAGTCGGAGGAGCCGTCACGAACGCAACTTTTTATAAGCTGAAAATTGCTTTTCCGGGTGAGATGATCAAATGAGAAGAGCATTTATTTTGCTGTTTGCAGTACTCTGTACGTTGCTGCTTTTGGGATCCGCCGTTGCCGATGCCAAGAAAAGTGGATCGATCTTTTCTAAATCGTCTAGTTCGTCTTTTAAAACCCCGTCCATGTCATCAAAAACAACCGCAACGACCGTTGCAGGAGTGGCTACGGGGGCTGCAGTTGCTCATAGCACTAAGCACAAGGTCGATATCGATGACGATGATTTCGAGTTCGATTATGAAGGTGCAGAAGACATAGAGGTGGAGGAAGAAGAGCCCGCAGAAGAAGATATCACAGATGAAGAAACTACGGATGAGGCCGCTGATGAAGGCGAAGGCTCAACGAGTTGGAACCTTTCCTTTTTGCTGATCCTAATCCTGTTGTTATTAATCTATTTTAAATCTAAACAAAAGAAATGATCACGAAACTATCAGGTGGTGCGTTCCGCCTGTTGTCGTGTTTTTGACATAAATATTTTTTACTAGCGAATATTTTCCGATCACATTCAAGCCGTAGGCACCAATTGAACAGTATCTCTGATGGCCTCCTTCATATCACCAATCAGCCTTTCTAGAGCCTCCATTTCACCTCTAGATATCAGGTCAACACATGCTGAACCCACTATTGCAGCGTCTGCACCAGCCCGAATTACCTCTGCGGCCTGAGCAGGGGTAGAAATCCCGAAACCCACTGCTTTGGGCAATTTGGTCTGGACGCGGTTGATCAGATGCTTGGTTGAATCCAATACGTCATTGCAAGCACCAGTGACGCCGGAACGAGCCACCAGATACACAAATCCCGAAGATTGACGGACGATGTAAGGAATCCTCTTCTGAGGTGTATTTGGCGCCACCAAAAATATCAAATCCACGTCGGCCGAAAAACAAGCCTCTTTGAGAGGGCTTGCTTCCTCTGGGGGAAGATCGGGCACTATCAGACCGGTTATTCCACTGGCAGCGCAATCATGGGCGAACTTTTCCAATCCCCGCTTGTAGATCATGTTGTAATAGCCCATGAAGATTAATGGCACATCCTCTTCGATCTGGCCTGCCATCTGGAAGTAGAGGTCAGTGTTCATTCCCGCCCCAATGGCCCTTTGGGCACCTGCCTGAATGGTGGGGCCATCTGCAATGGGGTCAGAATGAGGAAGGCCCAATTCAACCACGTCAGCTCCAGCTCTAACAAGCCGGCTCACAATCTCTGGAGTGGCCTCAGGATAGGGGTCTCCCGCACAGATGTAGGCTATTAGCAGAGGCTTATCTTTGAAGGCTTCAGCTAGCTTCATGTTCCATCACCCTTGACAGGTCTTTGTCACCTCTACCAGAGAGGTTGATTATGGTCAAATCACCAAGCGTTTCTGGATGGTGTAGAGCGTAACCGATGGCATGGGACGATTCTAAAGCAGGTATGATCCCTTCCAAGCGGGAAAGGCTTCTGAACCCTTCTAACGCATTATCATCGTCTGCAATACCGGTTTTAACCCTACCGCTCTCAGCGAGATAAGCCAGTTCCGGACCCACACCAGGATAATCTAGACCCGCGGCCACTGAATAAGATTCCAGAATCTGGCCGAAAGGGTCCTGCAATATCTTGGTGAGTGCTCCGTGCAAAACTCCATCCTCACCAGCTTTTAAGGAGGCTCCATGATTGGCGATCTTATCGGTCTTGGTCAATCCTCTTCCTCCGGCTTCCACCGCGATGAGGTCCACTTTGTCGTCCAAAAATGCCGAAAATATGCCCATAGCATTGCTTCCACCACCCACACAGGCCACTATGGAATCTGGCAATTTGCCTTCTGTTTTCAGTATCTGATCTCTGGCCTCGACCCCTATCACGCTTTGCAGCTCTCGTACCATCAAAGGATATGGATGCGCTCCGGCCACGGTACCCAGAAGGTAGTGAGTGTTTTCGTAACTGGCGGCCCAGTCTCGCATGGCTTCGTTTATGGCGTCTTTGAGGGTTTTAGAACCGGTCGATACCGGAATTACCTTTGCACCCATCAACTCCATGCGATAAACGTTCATCTTCTGTCGTTTGATATCCACTTCGCCCATGTAAACTTCAGTTTCCAAGCCCAGACAGGCTCCAGCCATGGCTGTGGCCACACCATGTTGCCCAGCGCCGGTTTCAGCAATTAACCTGCTCTTTTCCATTCTCTTAGCGATGAGAGCCTGGCCTAGGGCGTTGTTCATCTTGTGAGCGCCTCCGTGAACCAAGTCTTCTCGCTTCAGGTATACCTTGAGCCCCAGATCTCGAGATACCGATTTGGCCAAATAAAGAGGAGTTGGTCGGCCAGCATAAGTGCTGAGCAGCCTTTCCATCTCCTTTTTGAAATCATCGTCTTCCTTCAGTCTTTGGTAAGATTCGGCCAAGTCTGCCATGGGTTGCATCAGAGTTTCGGGAAGAAACTGGCCCCCGTACTTACCGAATCTATTTTTGGGATTTTTTGTAGACCCCATTGATTCCATCAATAATATCACCAATTTAACCTGTAATTTAGCCTTTTATTGTATATATCACTATACAATATATTTTTGCGTTTGTTCTTGAAATGGTCTATATTTCCAAATTACCTGCCAGCTCTCGTAACTTGTGAGGATCTTTCATGATAGACGTTCCCACCAGAAGGGCATCAGCTCCGGCTTTTTCCATTCGTAATACGTCATCTCTGCACTCTACGCCACTTTCTGCCACCACGAAAAGGCCTGCTTCTTTGGCTATGGGACCCAACCGCTCGAAGGTCTGTAAGTCGACTTCCAAAGTCTTTAAATTGCGATTGTTAATTCCCATAATTTTGACGTCTGTGGAAATGGCCAATTCCATTTCCTCTTGGGTGTGTACCTCCACCAAAGGTTCCATTCCCATAGACTGCACGGCATTTACCAGTTGGTCCAAGGGCTTGGAAAATGCAGCGATTAGCAGAACCAAATCGGATTTTACTTCCCCCAATTGACATTGGTCTAAGATGAAATCCTTTCTTAGGATGGGCAAAGAGGAGGCCTCTCTGGCAATTCTGGCGTTTTCAATTGACCCCATAAAGTAAGTGGGCTGAGTTAAAACGGAGATGGCACAGGCACCCATTCTCTGGTAAAGCTCGGCAAAGTGAACCACCTCTTGGGAAGATAGGGGTCTTTTTAATATACGAGGCTTGATCTCCGCTATGATGGGAGTAAAACCCTCAGATTTAATCGATTTAGCAGATCTGACAATATCTCTAATTTTTTCTGGTTTTTTTTCATTTTTACTTGTAACATCTAAACTTGATATATCCGACGAAGACGAAGTGCCCGACGAATTCTTAGAATCCAATCGAGCCTTGGTGCTCATCAGGATATCTTTTACCACTTTGTGCACTAATTGGCCACCCCATTGATCGAATTTAGCCAGTTGGAGATTATCTTCATCCCTTGAGGTGTGAGCACGGATTCGGGATGAAACTGTAAGCCTTCCACAGGCAAAGTTTGGTGCCGTATTCCCATTATCACGTCGTTTTCAGTCTTGGCACTAATTTTCAACATTGGTGCCAATCGTTTTACGGCCAGAGAATGGTATCTCCCACCATGAAGGGGATTTTCCAGTCCTTTGAAAATTCCTTTACCATCGTGGATTATCTCTGAAACCTTTCCGTGAACCGGTGAGGTCCTATCGACCGTTCCTCCATAGGCCAAATTTATGGCTTGGTGTCCCAAACAAACTCCCAGCAGGGGAACGCCTTCAAATTCTTTTATGATACGGATGCAGTTACCTATGTCCCTTTCGTTGGCAGGATTCCCGGGGCCGGGAGATATCACGATTCCCACTGGATCGATTTCTCTGACCTTTCGAGGTTCCACCAAATTGGAGACCACAACAGTATCGGAAATAAATTGTGATACGTAGTCCACTAGGTTCCACACGAAGGAGTCCTGGTTGTCTATGAACAATATGGTTCGTTTACTCATTGCTCAACCTCCACACCCAAAGCTTTCTTCATGGCTGCCATCTTCCGTTCAGTCTCCACAAATTCGTTGTAAGGATCAGAATCTGCAACAATCCCCGCACCCGCTTGGACTTGGGCTTCGTTTCCTCGAAGAACTACGCTTCTTATGGCTATGGCAAAATCTGCAGATCCATCACAGGAGAAGTACCCGATGCCACCACCGTAGATCCCCCTTGGGGCTTTCTCCAAGTCGTCTATTATCTCCAGTGCTCGGAGCTTTGGCGCGCCGGAGAGCGTTCCTGCTGGAAATACCGCTCTGGCTGCGTCAAACTGATCGCATTCCTCCCGAAGTTCGCCTAAAACCGTGGTCTCAATGTGCTGGACGTGTGAGTACTGAAGAACTGACATGAAATCCTTAACTTGCACCTTCCCTGCCTTGCATACGGATCGAACGTCGTTTCTGCCCAAATCTACCAGCATCACATGCTCTGCTTGTTCCTTCTCATCGTCCAACATCTTTCTGGCCAAAAGCTCATCTTCTTGAGGCGAGCCGCCTCTGGGACAGGTGCCAGCGATTGGGTTTACGGTTAGACTGCGATTGTAAATGCTGAACAAAGTCTCCGGGGACGCTCCTACCACAGCATGATCATCAAATTCCAAAACGTAAGTGTAAGGGCTGGGATTAATCCTTCTCAACCGCCTGTACAAGGCCACAGGATCAGGGTTTCTTAACTTTAAGCGTGCAACCCTAGACAAGACTACTTGGAATATGTCTCCGTCCAATATGTGTTCTTTGGCTGCGTTTACTGCTTTTTGGAAGGTGGGCGAATCTCCCGCCATAATCATTTCTGCATCCAGATCATCTGAGAGGGTCGAAGGTGATGAACGGTCATATTTGCAAAGGAGCGTTTCAACCTCAAAGATCATATTTTCGGCCATGTCGTAGGCATCATCGCCAGAAAGAAACGGGGATATGGCCAAGTAGACCTTTTCTGTGAAATGATCGAAGACGAAGACCTTCTGAAATATGCCAAATTGGGCATCGGGAGTAGATGAATCGGAACTCTTGCCCAACCGTTCTTTGACCAAGTCATAGGCCAGATAGCCTATTCCTCCGCCTAAAAAAGCCTGTCTTTCGAAGGCTGGCGATCGAATATGGCAGGGAATAGCGCACCTAAGGGCGTCGAAGGCGTCAAATTTCGATCCAATTTCGCCGCTTAGAAAAGAGGTAAAACGGGCAGAATCATCGTCATTTGTTTCATTGTAGTGGTTGATGGCTATGCAATCGTCCAACCTAGAAGCTAGAAATCGTTTCAGCTTATCGTTGCCATTTTTGACCTTCATCAAAAAACGTCGATCTTTTATGGTAACTACTGCCTCAGGATCTGCACTCACAAAGGAAAATCTAGCCCTTTGATCTGATTTCTCCACAGACTCCAATAAGAATGAGTGACCCGAGGACCTAAGCGCAGAGTAAAGCTTCAATGGTGCATCATGGTTGATCAGATTACTCACATCGAATAGGTGAGAGCCGACCAGTTCGTTAAAATCAGACCTATTTTTTAGGGGTACTTTTTGGGGTAAGTTCACCGTGGAAAACAGGACTTCACCACCCTCACGAAATCGTCAATCTTCTGACAGTCCTTTTTGCCATTTGTTTCCACCCCTGAGGCTACATCTACAGCATAGGGTCGGACTTTTTCAACTGCTTGGGCTACGTTATGGGGGTTCAATCCCCCCGCCAATATGACGGGAACTTGAAGTTTCTGGACCAGATCGGCGCTGACATCCCAATCGTGTATCTGACCGGATCCGCCCAGCTTACCATCCTTGAAGGTATCCAGGAGAAGGGCGTCAGCAACTTTTGCTAAAAGAAAAGCCTCGTTTTCAGATTTTAAAGGAACGGCCATGGCAGAAACGATCTTCTGAGATATAATTAACCGAAGTTCCTCCAAATTTTCCAGGCTTAATGTCTCGTGGACCTGGATTACGTCTGCTTTAGTGTGACAGGCCAAGTCCGATGCTTCCTTAACTGATTTGGGTGAGGTTACGATTACGCTGGTCACAAAGGGTGGTAGCCCTTCGATCAAGGATCTAGCTCTTTCCCGATCGATACATCGGCAAGATCGAGGAATTTCTACCACGAATCCTACGGCATCAGCTCCCGCATATACGGCGCAATCCCGATCAAATTCATTTTGAATGCCACAGATCTTTACCCTGGTCACAGCAATCGCCCCAGCTTTTGAGGATCTCCGTTGGATTTAACCAACCTCTTGAGAGTATTCAGTGCCCGCCCTGAATCTATGGCCTCCTCTGCCATTGTCGCTCCATGTTGTAACGATTCCGCACGATCAGATACGTACAGAGTTGCGCCTGCATTCATGCATATAATGTCCCTTCCGGGGGTGCGTGCACCCTTGAGAATCTCAACTAGGAGAACCGCGTTTTCTTGAGGAGAACCACCCCTAATCTGGTCCAAGCTGGAGATAGGATAGCCGAAATCGCTGGGCATTAAGGAGTAAGTTTTCACAACACCGTGGTTCAATTCAGATATTAAAGTCTCGCCTGTATTGGTTATCTCATCCAAACCATTGCCGTGAACTACCATGGCCCGTGCGGTTCCCAGGATCTGGAGAACATTGGCCAGTTTCTCACAAAGCTTTGGCTCGTAGACTCCAATCACTTGAGAGTTGGCACCGGCAGGATTTGTAAGAGGGCCCAATACGTTGAAGATGGTTTTCATTCCCATGTCCTTTCTAACAGCAGCCACACGTTTCATTGCCGGGTGGAATATGGGCGCCAGCATGAAGCCTATGCCCAGTTTTTCGATGGCCTCTTTAACAGTCTCCGGCTCTGAAGCCACGTTTACCCCCAACTCCGAGAGAACGTTGGCGCTACCACATTTGGAACTGACCGCATAGTTTCCGTGTTTGGCCACCGGAACGCCGCAGGAGGCAACTATTATAGCTGCAGCTGTACTGATGTTGAGGGTGTTTGTTCTATCACCGCCTGTTCCGCAGGTGTCAACCAGCGCTCCTTCCACCATAGGTGAAATGCAAGTTGCCGACTTTCTCATCGCTTTGGCCATGCCTGCGATTTCTGAGACCGCCTCTCCTTTCATTTTAAGGGCGATTAAGAGTGCCCCTACTTGGGCGTCTGAGGCACCATTGAATATCTCCATAAGAAGTGATTCTGCCTCTGAAACGTTCAGGTCATTACCGTCCACTATTTGTTGAAGATAGTTCAAATGATCACCAGCTAATAATGTATTAATTTGTACTATAAAGTCTAAATGAGTACATTATATATAAGATTTGTGCGTGTGGTGGAAGTTATAGTGTTTAACGATACTTTTCGGATTAATCTCGAACTCGCAAAAGTTAGAGATTTTACCTATTTGTATCGTTAAACACTATTCTGGCAAGAACCAATTAGTATCATCTAATTGGTTTTCGACTATAAAATCAGAACAAAAAAACGAGCCTATCAGTTCAGATCCCATATTGAAGGCACCGGAAAATGGTGCTTTTCAAGTCACCAAATCTAGAAACTTGTTTTCATAAGGTCGAACCGTAAACGACCATTAGTCGAGAACCAATTAGACGATACCATATTTATAAACCGAAATATTAATACAATATCAGGTCAATGTTTTATCGTGCCTAAATCTGAACAGATCCACATTCAAAAACACGTCAGTCTTGAGGAATTCAATAAGAAAATAAGATCTGAGCGCGATGAAAGGATTCTAAAAAGATTATATTTTGTTAAATATCGTTATGAAAAAAAAGCCAAAAAATGTGATATTGAGTTGGTTTATCTGCCTGTATATTCACCTCATTTGAATCCAATAGAGTATATTTGGAAAAGTATTAAACGAACTATATCCAAGAATTTTATCAAAAGTCAGAATCATATGAAACGACTGATACGGGTAAATTTCTTGAAGTATGCTTCACGCATCAGCTTCGCAAAGAGTTGGATTGAATAATTTTTGATAGAAGTGTATAAGTCCGAAATACTAGGTGCTTGACTATAATTGGTTTTCGACTATATTCATCTTGGTTATTTGAGACTTTGTTGGATAGACCCTATACCGAAACACTTTCAGCAAATCACTTTACCTCTTGCATCTCTACATAACGTTCTATTACTTCCTTGGTTGTATCCCCACAAGTGCCTACATAGTACGAAGGATTCCAGAGATGACTGTTCCAAAGTTGGTTTCTCTGCTCAGGGTGTTTTTCAAAGAGCTTTTTCGCAGTAATTCCTTTGAAAATCTTAACAATAGTTGCAGGCGCAAATTTTGGATGTGCTGTAACGAACAGATGAACGTGATCCGGCATGATCTCTTGGGAGACCAATGTAACTCCTTTCTGCTGGGCTATTAACTCATGAAGTTCATAGAGATCTTTTGCTATTGACCCGACGAGAACCTCTCGCCGATATTTTGTTGGCCATACGAAGTGGTAATACACATTATAAACACACCCTCTTGCGCTTATCCAATGCTCTTGTTTAATCATACTCGGTTATACGCATGGTCATCATTTGTTTATATACAGATCGATAGGTACGGGCTGGATCCCACCTTTGAAAAAGCGGGGATCAGCCCTGATTTCGTCCTAAAAGACGACAGAAAATAAGCGATTCAATGGGTGATTTGCCATATGATTTGTCATATATAGGTAAATTATTTTCTTAAGATTTCCAACGATTATCTATAAATATACTAAAAGTAAATTAATACATATGATAGAAAAATTGCCGATAGCCTTCGTTGCCATCTTAATTGCCATTATGCCCATAACAGGGGCAGTTTCCGTCATAAACGAGGAAGCTACCTTTTTGAACAATACCTACATTCGAAGTGCCATCCTCAACATGCCTGTTACGCCTCTAAGCGAAGAGGAACAAAACGGAATATTGTACATGCGAGAAGAAGAAAAGCTGGCCAGAGATGTATATCTAGAGCTTTACGATCAAATAAAAGTGCCAATTTTCTGGAACATTGCAGGTGCAGAACAAACGCACATGGATTCGGTAAAGCTGTTAATAGACAGGTACGGTCTGGTGGACACAGCAACAGATGAAGTTGGATCGTTCACCAATGAAGAGTTACAAGCACTATACGACAATCTCATTGAGATGGGAAGCACGTCTTTGGAAGACGCTCTGAAGGTGGGCGCAACCATAGAGGAACTGGACATCTTGGATTTAGAGATTCGAACGGCTGAGACGGAAAAAGAGGATATAATACAGGTATACGCCTCATTGATGAAAGGTTCCAGAAACCACTTGAGGTCTTTCGTGAGAACTTTGGAACGCCAGGGGTTTGATTATTCGCCTCAATACCTAAGCCAAGAGGAATTTGATATGATCGTTACAAGTTCCATGGAAACCGGACCTTATGTGAATTAGGATTCTTACAAAAAATTTTTTTATGAATGCCCTCTGACCATATAGATCGAAAATATAGTGCTTAACGATATCTTTCGGACAGGTCTTAAACTCTCAAGAGTTAGAGATTTGGCCTATTCGTATCGTTAAGCACTATTCTGGCGAAAAATAATTAGTATCATCTATAGTAAAGCACCTAATATTTAGGACTTATACTCTTCTATTAAAAATTTTTCAATCCAACTCTTTGCGAAGCTGATGCGTGAAGCATACTTCAAGAAATTTACCCGTATCAGTCGTTTCATATGATTCTGACTTTTGATAAAATTCTTGGATATAGTTCGTTTAATACTTT
>Ga0272443_10002848_pt1 | contig 21359 bp, 15 predicted proteins | sample SSMAcet12_FD_193581 | JGI IMG/M metagenome (GOLD analysis project Ga0272443, IMG submission 193581) | Marine sediment archaeal communities from Little Sippewissett salt marsh, Falmouth, MA, United States - SSM-Acet-12 | ecosystem: Environmental > Aquatic > Marine > Wetlands > Sediment ... | reverse complement strand
TGAACAACTCGCCCGCGAGCAGGGGGAAAATCGCCTCCTGATCCGGGATTGCGGGGAAGAGGATGCGACCGGCCATACCCGCGATAATCGCACCGCCGGAGGTGAACAGGGTAAACAGAATCGCCACCAGCGCGCCCGGCACCAGCGCCTGCTCCGACTTGACTGCGATCATTCTTGTGTAGAGTTGTGGACTACCTAGGTAGCCGAATCCCGGCCCGATAAATCCGAGCGCGGTAAGTATGCCGGCAGTTGTAAACCCGTTGCTCCCAAAAGCGGTGAGCATGGCAGGTTGTTGAGCAGCGAGCTTTGCGATCATCGGGGTCCATCCGCCCACGGCGATCAGCGCGACGATTGGCACAAGGATGAGCCCGCCCAGCATCATTAATCCCTGAAAAAAGTCGGACCATGCAACTGCGCGAAATCCGCCCATGGTCGTATAAAGCAGGACGATGACCACGCCCAGAGTTGCTCCGGTCCTGAAATCTGTTCCAAGGAAATCGCGGAACGCCTTTCCCGTGGCGGTGAGTTGTGCCGAGAGATAGGCGGTTACCATGACGAGGATAACCACTGCGGAAATCCAGCGCAGGATATGCCGGACATCCCCGAATCTCGATTCCAGGTAGTCGGGAATGGTGATTGAACCATATTTGTCGGTGGCGCGTTTGAACGGGCGGGCTACATACATCCAGCTGATCGACTCACCCACCATCTGTCCGAGCAGAACCCAGAAAGCATTTACACCCACCGCCCAACCCATTCCGGTCAATCCAAGCAGCAACCACCCCGATTCACCTGTCGCCCGGCTGGAAAAAGCGGATACCCAGAACCCCAACCCTTTTCCGGCGACGTAGAAATCCTCAACGCTCTTCGTCCGTTTGCTCGCGACGAATCCTATGATCAGCAGGATCGCGAAATAGAGACCTACAACCGTCAAGGTGATCGTCATCGTTGAGTCCCCCTACGGTTACGGAAGTAGTACACGGTTACCCATGCCACCCAGGGAATGGTGGCAAAGAGGATCAGAAGAATCGCGCCGGTAGTCATGTCGCACTCCTGTTACATCGAACACGCATAATCGGGGTCAAGGTAGGCGTGGACAAGCGTGATCGTCCAGCCTCTTCCATGAAGCTGGAAGGATGAGGCGCTCTGAGGGCATTTGGACTAAAACATGGTAATGAGAAGAAAAAGGGACAGACCAAGTTGGTCCACCCCTCGAGTATTCTGCGCAACTGGGTTGTTCTTAGAAATTGTAGACGAGGTTCACACGGATGTGGCTGTTTCCGGCCTTCGCCTCGACGCCGATGCTCTCGGTGAGCAGGTAGCCGACACCAATCATCGGACCCGTTTTGGTTTCGCCTTCAATCGAGCCGGTCAGAATGGCGTTGAGCCAGGGGTTGTCCGATTCAGCTACTACACCAAGCGAGTAGGGGGTGATGCCGAGGCCGAGCGAGGCGTAGGTTTTCTCGTTGATGAAGTAAGTCGCGTCGAATTCGATGTAGATGGCGCTCATGTCGTAGTCAAGCGTAAGAGTCGAACCACCGCCGAGGTCGAATTCATCATTTGCGGGCATGAAGAATGAAAAACCGATAGAACTGCCTACCGTGAATTTTTCTACATCAACGAATTCGGTGACGATATCAGTGATGTCGTAGGCAACGTGGGCGCCCAGGTTGAAGCCAGGGGCAAACTCGTTTGTTTCGGCGTAGTTCTCGTCCATTCCCGTGTAGCTGGCGAAATCCAGTCCACCGTGGATGCCGTAGCTGAGCTGAGCGTTGGCCGCCGGGGCGGCAATCAGGGTCATCACGACCGCAAACAACAGAACCTTTTTCATCTTTTCTCTCTCCCGTTCAACATGTTGTTTCCCGTCGAAACCTCGCACGGGTTTGTCTGGTTGTCAATACTAAGGCAACACTCATGCCAGAGGAAAAAAGACTGAATAACAAGGGTTTACGTCAGAATGATAGTGAGAGAAGCGGTGATGAACCTGCTTTTGGTGCCCTCTGGCGCAACAGTGTCGCGCCCATGAGCAACAAAACGTAGATTAAAAGCGTCCTCTATTAGTCTGATCCGTGACAAAAAGCCGGAACCCCATCTCTGAGAATTCCGGCTCCGAAGGAGACCAAAGCGTGCGCATCGGTCACCAGAACAAAATGAGAAGCATATTACCTGGTAGGCGAGGTGCATCAGACACAAAGGAAACCGTCTTTTACACAGCTTGTCGAATGAAGCGTTACTCCAGTCAGGAAACGCGACGAATAATTGACTGGAGGGACGTTGCGATAATAGGCGTCGGATCCATTGATTTGTTCAGACTCAACCAGCCGCTGCACTGACGGGATACTGCGAACCGGTTGTACGTCTCTGCCATCACCGATGTGTCTGCCGGTATCATCCGGGTCGGAGCCGCAAGTTCCCCACCTGAACGAGAGGATGACAGGTTTTTAGCCGCACTCCGGAAAGTGTGTGGCTTCGGTTCTGGCGAAATGAAGCATTGCTCGCCCCTCCATCTCTTCATAGGACTCGACAATCTGCGATTCGGCCGAATGGCCCTTATGGTCATAGACTTCCTCGACCAAACGACCTATATATGAACCGCTCGTCACCGAGCCTCACTTCCATCAGGAGTACGGATGGGGGGTAAAAAGAAAAATCCGCGACCATCCGTTGTTACAACGGAGCACGGAAATGACGATGTAGGTGATGGGTAGAACATCCAACCCACCCAGACGGGCTCGCAATTCATCTTCGTCGCTAATCGCTACTCGATCGCACTATCGTCATACCGGCCCTGCAACATAGAAAGGACCACTGTCCTGAAAGAATAATACGAAACAGTAATTAGTTCGTACAAGAACTAATCTTGCAATTCGAAAAAGAGTGTAAGTTCCCGGAGTCACCGGGGATATGGGGTCGTCAAAATGTCACCACGAGACTTTTGAACTCATTTTCGAAACCATACCGTTGCTTGGGGGCAGTCCTGAGCGTACGTTTGCCTGCGAATCCGCCCCTAATCAGGAGTAAACCATGAAGCCTTCGGAATACCCTGTAGAGCTGCCGCTACACAAGATCAACAGCGGCAAAGTCAGAGAAATCTACGATGCCGGTGACGGCAATATCCTCATCATAACCAGCGACCGCCTCAGTGCATTTGATGTCATCATGAACGACCCGATCCCCGGCAAGGGAATCGTTCTCAACCGCATGTCCCTTTTCTGGTTTGACCGATTTGCAGAGCGTGTTCCCAACGCCCTGCTCGAGCGCGATCCCGCAAGGATGGATTGTCTGCGCGGTGTGGACGAGGGAACCCTTGAAGCGCTGAAAGATCGTACCGTTCTGATGAAGAAGGCTCAGGTTTTCCCCGTGGAATGCATTGTCCGGGGCTACATCATCGGATCGGGCTGGAAGGATTACCAGAAGACGGGCGCAATCTGCGGCATCTCGTTGCCCGATGGTCTCAGGATGGCAGACCAGTTGTCCGAGCCCATCTTCACCCCCTCGACAAAAGCGGAGGAGGGGCATGACGAGAACATCTCCTTCGACAATGTTGTCGAGTTGATCGGCGGCGAGCGCGCGGAAACCCTGCGTGAGTATGCGTTGACGCTTTACAGCCAGGCAGCGGAGTACGCCCGTGAACAGGGCATCATCATTGCGGACACAAAATTCGAATTCGGGCTTCTGGGCGGCGAGGTTGTGCTGATCGACGAGGTTCTGACTCCGGACTCCAGCCGTTTCTGGCCGGCGGACAAAGTTATGCCCGGCAACAGTCCGCCCAGCTACGACAAGCAGATCGTGCGCGATTGGCTCGAGACTAGCGAGTGGGACAAAACGCCGCCTCCGCCAAAACTTCCCGAGGAGATTATCGAGAAGACTTCGGCAGCGTATCGCGAGATCTTCGAAAAGCTCACTGGGGACGTACTTTAGAGATCGTTGTCCTGAGGATGCGAGTGGTGTGTCTCGGCGGCAACACCCTGTTTGTTAGCCGACATAGAATCCTGTGGTGTGGATACGGGACGAAATTGAATTTAAAGAACTGATAAATAAAGGGTAATGATACCCTTACGGCTTGCGGGCGGTTGACGCTTAAAAGAGGCAGGCTTCTTGCATTTACGAGCCCCGGTGGTGTCTGGATGTCACGCCGGGGTATTTTCTCCGGCTATACTGTTTTCCGGACATTTACCGCACTCGAGGGATTTTCTGTCCTGCTTGAGTTTGCCAGCATCGGATAGAACGCTACGAATTGTGATGCAGGGAAGGGGAGAAGCATGCGGAGGGGCTGGATCGGTGTGTCAGTGGGCCTCCTCGTCGCTGTTGCAGCGATAGCGCAGGAGCATCCGGCACGCCTTCAGATTGCACTGCTCGAACTCGAGGTGACCGGAGGGTTGGACACGACTCTCGGCCGTCCACTCTCGGATCGATTTCGCCAGGAGTTGTTCAAGACCGGGGTCTTTACCGTTGTTGAACGGAACGTCATGGAAGAGGTGCTCGTTGAGCAGTCTATTCAGCTCGCGGGCTGCACCTCTAACGAATGTGCCGTAGAGGCAGGCCGTGTCCTCGGCGTTGAGCAAATGGTCGTCGGATCGGTCAGCCGCGTGGGTGACATTCTGACGGTGAACGCGCGAATGATCGACGTCGAAACAACCGAACTCACCGTAGCAGAATCAATCGACTGTTCCTGTTCCCTCGAAGAGGTTCTCACCTCACAGCTTCAGAAACTGGCCAAAAATATTGCGGAAGCGGTTCATCCAGAATTCGAAGATGAGCCAGACGATGATCGGGCTGAACAGTCAGAGCGGCAATTCAAAGACTTCGGCGACATGACGATTTCGGATGTCACAGGCGAGTTGCACAAGTTTGGTAGTGCAGGTGCGCGATGGCTGGAAAGGTTGAACCTGTCCGCCGTTGGTACGAAATTCGGATGGAGCTACGCGCCTTACGGGGATTTCAGTTATTACGGCAGTTTTGGCAATGGAGTGTTCCTCGAGTTCCCGCCGAAACTGACCGGAGGGAAGTTCCGGTCAACCGTGGAGTTGATTGGTGGAGGAGCGGACCCCGCCCTCAGCGAGGCAAATTTCTATTCCGGTGGAGTACGGGTGTCCCGGTACAGGTTTTTCTCCAGACGCAGGCCTGCATTCGGATATTACTATGGCGGGGGCGCCTCAATGCTGGTTGCCAGCCGGGATGACAGTGCCGGGGTGGTGGTGAAACCCTCCCTTGGGCTGGACGTTTTCATTGGGAGGCAAATCGACCTTAAATTGGACGTTGGTGGAAGAAAATTGTGTACTTTCATCGAAGTACGGCTTGAATCGCAGAGTTTTGAACCACTTGACCTGCTTGCTGTGACGATTCAAACCGGACTGACATGGAGGTTGAAGACTTTCGACTGATACTGGGGTCATTCCAATTCAAATGAACGATTCTAGAGATAGATCACCCAACGACCTGTTACCGCCCCAAACCCTTGAAGCGGTGGCAAAGACGATTTACAGGCAGGCGCAAGAGTATGGTTTTGGCAAACAGGATTGGGTGCGCCTCGTCAATTTGCTGCTTGATCTAGGGCTGCAACGATCCAACGTTTACACACCGCCGCCATCTCAGAATCTTGAAGAAACGGCTAAGCGGGAGATACCCGTACAACAGGGTACTCTGGCTGTACGGCTGTACGATCCCTCCGATTTTGAGCTCCTGGACCGCTGGGTTCGGGAAGCGGATGGAAAGAGCTTCCTGCTAACCCGAACCGATACCCTTCGTCACGAAACGCTGGAAGAGGTTCTCGAAGATCCAACGACTGTTGTCGGGATGATTATGCTCGATGACCGTCCCATCGGTGCGTTGGCGTTCTTGAACATAGACAGCAGGAATGCCAAGGCCGAGATGCGGAAACTGATTGCCGATCCCTCGCAACGCGGCAAAGGGTATGCACGTCAGGCGACTCAATACTGGATCGAATACGGGGTCAGCACGTTGGGGTTACGCAAAATCTATCTCCACACACTCGATACCAACCTCGCCAACATAAAGCTCAATGAGCAGCTCGGTTTCCGAGTTGAGGGGCTTTTGCGGGATGAAGTTCTGGTAGATGGGGTGTACCATGATGTTCTACGAATGGGTTTGATCCTGCCACACTGAGAGACCTCCAGATCAACATCGTCAGCCGTCCCGTACGTTCTATATGTTCGTATACTCCGTCAAACCTTGATGTTGAGGAATGATGAGCGATAAGAGCAGCACCATCATAGTTCGTGAAACCGGCGAACAGGACCGCGAGTTTATAGAGAAACTGTTGCGCGACAGGTGGGGATCGGAGACGATTGTCACGCGCGGCAGGGTCCACCTGCCGGTCCAGCTTCCCGGTTTGATTGCGGAGATGGCCGGGGAACCGGTGGGGTTGATCACCTATAATATTTACGGGCGTGAGTGCGAGCTTATCACCATGGATGCCCTGCATGAGGGTGTGGGGATCGGAAGCGCGCTACTCAGCAAGCTGGCGGAGGTTGCCCGCGGGAATGATTGTCGCGGAATCTGGTTGATAACGACCAATGACAACCTCGACGCCATGCGTTTTTACCAGAAAAAGGGATTCTTTTTTGTTGCAGTGCATAGGGATGCGATTAAATTTTCGCGGAAACTGAAACCGGAGATTCCGGAAATAGGCGAGTTTGGCATCCCCATCCGTGACGAAATAGAACTTGTGATGCCACTTTGAGAAGTCGGCGATAAGGACACTGGAAATGGCTTTCCTTGAGAAATTGTTAGGCAACCGGCACGCACGGGAAGTGCAGAAGGTGATGCCGGTTGTTGCGGAGATTAACAGGCAATACGAGAAACTTGGCGAGCTTTCGGATGATGAGCTTCGGGGCAAGACGGACGAATTCAAATCCAGGATTGCGGAACACCTGAAAGAATTTGACCGGTACGCCGGCTTGGAGAAGGACGATCCGGAGCGGGAAAAGAAGGCAACAAAGGCGGAAGTCAAGGAATTGGACTCTGTTCTGGAAGAAATTCTGCCCGAAGCCTTTGCCGTGGTCAAAGAGGCCTGCCACCGTCTGACCGAAAGAAAACACAAGTTTATGGCTGCAGATGCCGAAATCGTCTGGGACATGATCCCCTACGATGTTCAGCTCATCGGCGGCATCATGCTGAACCGTGGCAAGATCGCGGAAATGGCGACTGGTGAAGGAAAAACCCTCGTTGCCACTATGCCTATGTATCTCAATGCTTTAGCGGGGCGGGGTGCGCATCTCGTGACCGTCAACGACTATCTCGCACGACGTGATGCCGAGTGGATGGGGCAGATTTATCAGTTTCTTGGACTTAGCATCGGCGTGATCCTTTCCCAGATGCCGCCGACGGTAAGGAAAGAGCAGTATGCTGCCGATATAACTTATGGGACCAACAACGAATTCGGTTTCGACTATCTGCGCGACAATATGTCGGTGGATGTCGAGCATCTCGTCCAGCGTGGATACCAGTATGCGATCGTGGACGAGGTGGACAGTGTGCTGATCGATGAGGCCCGGACACCGCTTATCATTGCCGGACCGGTTCCACGCAGCAGCGAGGGGGATTTCGTCACATGGAATCCCAGTGTAAAGCGGCTAGTCCAGCGCCAACGCGACATGGTCATCACATTGGTCAGCGAAGCTGAAAAAGAGCTGGCCACGGCAGAGGAAACCGGTGACAAAGACCTGGAGTATCGCGCTGGAATCAAGCTTTACCAGGCCAATCGTGCTGCGCCGAAACACAGACGAGTTCTGAAAACCCTCTCCGAATCGGGGCGGAAAACCCTCGTGCAGAACATCGAGGATCGCTTTATTCAGGAGAAACGGCAGCACGAGCTGGATGATGATCTTTACTACGTGATCGACGAGAAGGGGCACACCATCGACCTTACGGACAAGGGCCGTGAGGAGTTGGCAAGGATCGAGGGTGTGGGGGGAGAGATGTTCGTACTTCCCGACCTCGGTGATCTCTTCGTTGATATAGACAACGACCCCAGCCTGACCGACCAGCAGAAAGCGGAGAAGAAAGCCGCAGCGGAAGAGGAGCTAGCGGGACGGAGTGGAATCATCCACACCATCAACCAGCTCCTGCGAGCCCATTCGCTTTACGAGAAAGATGGTGAATACGTCATCGAGGATGGCAAAGTACAAATTGTGGATGAGTTCACTGGCCGCATCATGTACGGACGCCGCTACTCGGATGGACTTCACCAGGCGATAGAAGCAAAAGAGGGTGTTCGCGTCGAGGCGGAAACTCAGACGATCGCTTCGATCACCCTGCAGAACTATTTTCGGCTCTATGGCAAGCTCGCCGGCATGACCGGCACGGCGGAAACCGAGGAAGAGGAGTTCTTCAAGATCTACGGGATGGAAGTCTCGGTGATTCCCACGAACCGTGAAATTGCCCGTCTCGATCAGGAAGATGACATTTACAAAACGAAGCGGGAGAAATACTCCGCAATTATCGACGAAATCGTTCGGCTGCACGAGCTGGGTCTTCCGATCCTCGTCGGTACAACCTCTGTGGATGTCAGCGAATTGATCGCGAAAATGCTTGCCGCGAGGACGGTATCTGGCAGAAAGCTCAAGGACCGGATCAACGTCCTCAACGCAAAGCAGCATCAGAGCGAAGCGGAGATCGTAGCCCAGGCTGGACGGCCCGGTACGATTACGATTGCGACGAACATGGCGGGTCGTGGTACCGACATCAAGATTACCCCGGAGATCCAGAACGCCCACAGCGAAACCGGCGTCATCACTGCTGCCCTGGAACGTGACCCGGAACTTCGCCAACGCCACATCGACGAGTTCGGTATCGACCCTGCGGACCCGCAGCAACAACCGGGTGGGTTGCAGATCGTTGGCACCGAACGACACGAGGCGCGGCGAATCGACCGTCAGCTTCGGGGACGATCGGGACGACAGGGAGATCCGGGGCGCTCGAAATTCTACCTCTCGCTGGAAGATGATCTGATGCGCCTGTTCATGGGTGAGCGGGTTGCGAAAATCATGGATACGCTCGGCCTGCAGGAGGGTGAGGTCATCACCCACAAGATGGTGACCAACGCCATCAGCAGAGCCCAGAAGCGTGTTGAGCAGCACAACTTCTCGATCCGTGAGCATCTACTCAAGTATGATGACGTGATGAACGTCCAGCGTGAGGTCGTCTATGCTCGCCGCCGTTCCGCATTAACCGGCGATATTCACGAGGAAGTTGATAGTCTTCTCGGTGAGTTTGTTGCGGTTACAGTTGATACTTACTGTGAAGAGCGTACCTCGCCCCTCGAGTGGGATTGGGAGGGGTTGCGAAGTTCAGTGTTGCGAACGCTTCGAGTGGATGTGCATTTTAACGATGACGAGGTTGAATCCCTCGATTTGGATAGTCTTGAGAAGGCGATCCTTGACAACGCGCGTGAAGCTCTCGGGAGACGCAAGGCCGAACTGGGCGAGGATATCTATGAGAAGATCCTTCGCTACAGTGTCCTCCGTGTCGTTGACCAGCAGTGGATGGAACACCTCTACGAGATGGACCGTCTCAAAGAGGGTATAGGTCTCCGTTCCTACGCTCAAAAAGACCCGCTCATCGAGTACAAGCGTGAGGGTCTTGATGCGTTCGAAGAGATGCTGGCGAGAGTTGCCGAGCAGAGCCTGCGGATGATGATGACCGCGCAGGTTCAGACAACAGCGCATATGGGTCCCGTAGCACAGGGACGTGAAATAAAACGGGATGCGATGGATGCTTCCCGTTCGCAGATCCAGCAAGGGACTGCACAGGGTGATCAGGCTGTCGGGCGTGCAATGCAGGGAGTTCGGCCCGAACAGCGGCGTGAGGCTACGGCGGGAGTACAACAGCCGATTACGCGAGAAGAACCCAAAATCGGAAGAAACGACCCCTGTCCATGCGGCAGCGGAAAGAAATACAAGCACTGTCACGGTAGGTAACCGCGATGCGGGAAGAAGATTCATTCACTCCTCAGAAGGTAGTCGGACTGGCGATGCATCTGCTTCGCGAGATACGCGAAAACAGGATCGCCCCTGACGACATCGAGGGGATGAGCGATGAGCTCCGTGGTCTGGGATACAGCGATTCTGAAATCAGTGCGGCGTTCGATTGGGTATACGACAGGGTTGATGGGATCAACCCCTCCGATGTGATGTATCGGGCGGGGGTGGACCGTTCCTCATTCCGGGTACTTCATCCGGCGGAACGGGCTGTGATCACGCCCGAGGCGTACGGACAGTTGATCGACATGCACCAGCTCAAAGTGCTCGACCTCGAAGACATGGAACGCATCATTGACCGCGCCATCGCCATCGGAGGACCGATGAATGGCGAGGATCTGCGTACTCTGGTCCATTCCTATATTTTCGAAGAGGGAACTCAGGCGGGCGCCCGTGGAGGCCTTCACCTGACTGCACCCTCAAAAACGGTGCATTAAAGTCGCATCTACGACACTCTCAGGCATAAATAAAGCGCATCCATTTCCGGGTGTGCTTTTAGTTTAATCGCAGATGGAGTTCAGTATAATTAAAGATCTCTGATCCATTCTCTTCCCAGGATGTATATTCACTTTGTTGATTGACGGGACCTACGGATAATCAGGATACTTCGACATGTCCATTTGGGGTGTAATTGGTAGCCATGCTGAGATCGAGCTGAAAAAACTTGACCGTGCATGGGACGCACTAACAGTTGCGGCTGGGTATCCGAACCAGCAACTGGAGCGCTGGTCGGAGCAGTCGGCTGCGCTCTCGTGGGTGCCGGGTGCAACCACATTCAATGCAACCCGGACCCGTTGGATTAATGGTGTACTGATCAATGGGAATGATAAATCAAATGATGAGTTCCTTGCATCGCTGAGCACAACCGCAATTAACAAACCGGGTGATGATGTTGATGGACTGTTTCTTGCCCTCCTTTACGACAAAGAGGCACAGATTCTACGGCTGTTCTCAGATCACTCCGGATTCAGGAATCTCTATTTCTTGGAGCATAACGGATTGTTCTACTTCTCCACGAACGCGGTTCAATTGGCCAAAGCCCTGAATCTCCCGCTGGATAAAAGCGTAAGTCTTCATTTCCTTCAGACTGGTATGTTGCCCAGTTTCTCATCACTGTTCACCGGAATTCGACGACTTGCACCTTCCTCATTTGTTGAAATCAAAACTTCCGCCGCATATGGTGTTGAAGTACAATCGACTTCCTATTTGAAACAGGAGCACTTTCGCAAGGAGAGTAACTTCCGCACTATGATTTCTCACCTCGACGAATGGTTCAGGTTCATGAGTCGGGTGCTACTCAACGAAAACGGTGGTAAAAAACTGGTGGATCTTACAGTTGGCGCTGACTCAAGGCTACTGGCAGCTTATGCGGATGCGGAAGCAGAAGAATCGATAGATTTTGTGACAAGCCTCGGAGAATATCAAGGAGCCCACCAGCTATTAAACCATCTCAAGCACGTTGGGAATCATTTGGATTTGAATTCACTGGAGCCGGATTTCAGTCAGAAGGTTCAAGAGGGTTGGGTGGATTCCTTTCTTGTTGCCGGTGCGGAGCGGGATATTCGTGCTGCTTTGGAACCACGGATCAGGATTGAGTTGTTCTTCAAGAACTATGCAGATCGTTTGAGTGGAGTGATGGGCGAGCTGCTCGATGATTTTCCCTGGGTTGGAGAATGGTTGCGAGTCGCTACCGGAGGTACACCCACACCAGAATCATTTATCAAGTTCAAGCTGAACTACTATCAGATTCCGAAAGCCTACTCGCACGGGATCCGTGAGAATAGTGAAATCCTGATTAAGGATTTAGAGCAAATCATCTCCTGGTATCCAGAAGTAAGAGGCGTTGATTCTGCCGACCTCATGTACCATGTGGGATCGACACGCAACCGTCATTCCGGGCTTCTTTCACAAACAGATTTCTATCCTTCTCACCAATACCATACACCCTATGCGTTCCATGGATTAATTAAGCGAGCCCGAAAACTGCCTTGGTATTTCCGTGCATTCCACCGTCTTCGCCGGGAATTGCTGTATCGAGCAAATCCAAAACTGTGTGGGTTTAGAACTTCTCGATATCACAGACTTTATCCATTGCGAGGAAAATGGTTATTAGGACAAATCCTGGAGTTGAAAATCGACTATTTGATCCGCGGTTATAGAAAACTGGCAGGGAAATTGAGAATGCGGCTCACAGGCGCGTACTCGAGTCAGCCAAGCAACACAAACGGGATGACAGTCGCTATAGATTCACTGGTTGTTACGGTATGCGTAGGAGAAACACCTACAGAAATTGATGGTTGGTTTGATGAACAATTTGTCCGTGAACGAGCCCAGATGTTGATAAAGGGAACAGCCAAAGCCATAGACCGGATTGCTCTGACTAGGATCGCCACGATCAAGAGGCTGGCCGGTTTTCTATCGGTCAAATAAATTCTGCTGGACCCCTACTTTCCGATGTGGTCGCCATCTTTGGCCGGATCTTCGGGGGGGTCATATCCCCGGCGATCCTGAATCTTGGACATCACCGTTTGCGGCTCGGTGAATTCCTCGAAACCGAATTTCTGGAAGAGTTCACGCTGGTGCAGGGTTCGAAGCATAATACGCTTCACACGCCGGATGCGAGGATGTTCAAGCATGCATTGTAGCAGCCATTCCGCCAGACCTTGCCCTCGATATTCCTCGACGATGAACATGTCCATCACATAGGCGAGAATGGAGTTGTCCGAAAGAACTCGGACAAAACCGATCTGTTTCTTTCCTTTGTACAAACCGAAACAGATGGAGTTTTGTATAGCCTGTTCCACTCTGTGGCGGGGGATTCCCTTGGACCACCATGCCTCGCTAGAAAGAAATTCCCAGACAAGTTTCATGTCCAGCAAGCCTCGGTCCGTACTAATCTGGTACTCGTCGCGGAATCGCTCGTAAATCTCGGGAGGTTTTTTTCCAGATAACATCTCGGATACTCCAATTCATATACGCAGGCTTATCGCCTTCTCGCGTTGCTTGTCAGTATTAAGCAATCAGATTTGGGCAAGCGCAACGGACTATCCTGTTTTTTCTTAAAGTTCCTGACTCTGTGAGACATTCGATATTTAGCGATAAGGAACAAAAAAGCCCCTCGAAATGAGGGACTGAATATCAGAGCATCGTCGTATTGATCCGCTCACATTCCCAAAAGCAACAACTTTTCTTCTGCGGCTTCGCATAGCTTTGAAGCCGCACTTAGGGCCAGCGACTTCGCTGGTCAACTGATCAGCATTCTCGCGTCCGGCGCAAGGACAAGCCAGCCTTTGTTGATTACGCCCAGAGATTTCGCGGGCAGCTCCCAGCCACCAAAGGGGGTGTTGCGCCCCTTGGTCAGGAACCGCTCCGGGTCAACTTTCCAGATCGCCTCGGGATCAATGATCGTCAGCTCCGCCTCGGAACCTTCCGCAATCGCCACCGCAGGAAGCCGCATGATTTCGCGCGGGGCAATCGCCATCTTCTGCACTACATCCGTCCAGTCGAGGAATTTCTTCGCACCCAGCTCCTTCGCCACCACGCCCAAAGCAGTTTCCAGGCCGATCACCCCGTTCGGGACGAGGCTGAACTCGACCTGCGACTCTTCGATAGTGTGGGGGGCATGGTCGGTGGCAATCACATCGATGGTGCCATCCTTCAGGCCGAGAAGCACAGCATCTCGGTCTTCGGGAGTTCCGAGGGGTGGGTTCATCTTGTAGTTGCCGTCAAAACTGGTGCACGCCTCGTCGGTTAGCGCCATGTGGTGGGGAGTCGCTTCGCAGGTAACATTGACACCGCGAGCTTTTGCCCAGCGCACGAGGTCAATGGATTCTGCTGAGGAGATGTGGCCAACGTGCAGTCGTCCTCCGGTGAATTCTGCGAGGAGGATGTCACGGGCGACCATCACAGATTCCGCTAGTGAGGGCCAACCGGGCAATCCGAGCTTTGTGGAGAATTCACCCTCGCGCATCACACCCTTACCCGCCAGCGAGAGATCCTCCGAGTGGGTGCTGAGTACGAGGTCGTTGATCTTGCAGTACTCGAGGGCATGCCGCATCACCTCGGCGGTGCCCACTGGGCTGCCATCATCCGAAAACATCCGGACTCCGGCTTCCTGCACCATATCGCCAATATCGGTGAGTCGTTTTCCTTCCCGGCCACGGGTGATCGCCCCGACGGGATGCACCGCCACAGGGCCTCCCTCCGCCTGTTCGATCACCCATTTGATCACCCCTGAATTGTCGAGTGGCGGGTCGGTGTTCGGCATACAGGCAATGGCGGTGAACCCTCCCGCAGCGGCGGCACTCGTTCCGGTCCAGATCGTTTCTTTGTCCTCTCGACCCGGTTCACGGAGGTGAACGTGCATATCAAAAAAGCCGGGTGCTATAATTTTTCCCCGGAGGTTGATCACTTTGTGCTTCGGCAGGTCAGCCTGGACGAGCTTGCCGATGTGGGTGATTTTCCCTTTTTCGATGAAGAGGTCGATCACCTTGTCCAGACCTTGCGCTGGATCGATCACCCGTGCCCCTTTCAGGAGCAGGGCTGTACCCCTTGTTGTCAGGAATCCTGCATGGCTGAGGCGATCGGTTGCGCTTGTGCTACTCCAGTTCATTGTTGCCTCCCGCCAAAAGGAACAGAACCGCCATACGAACTGCGACTCCGTTGGTAACTTGCTGAAGGATGACGCTCTGTGGCCCATCCGCGATGTCCGCATCAAGTTCCACGCCGCGGTTGATCGGGCCGGGGTGCATGATCACAAGGTCTTTGGAAGCCCCGGCGGAATTGAGGCGTTCACGGTTGATGCCGTACAAAGCGTGGTACTCACGAATGCTGGGGAAGAGTCCCTGATCCTGCCGTTCCATCTGGATGCGCAGCACATTCAGCACGTCGCTGTTGCGGATGGCTTCGTCGAGGTCGGTATATACTGTTACGCCGAGTCGTTCAAGATGCCTTGGGATCAGCGTGGGAGGACCGCAGACGGCCACCTTGGCGCCCATGGTCTGCAATCCATAGATGTTCGAGATGGCGACCCGGCTGTGGCTGATATCACCGACGAGAGTGACCCGCAGGCCGTCGAATTCACCCCGTACTTCGCGAAGCGTCATCATGTCGAGCAGCGCCTGAGTCGGATGTTCGTGCGCCCCATCACCAGCGTTGACGACTTTGCTGTCGCAATAACGCGCCAGGAGTTGCGGTGCTCCCGGCAAAGGGTGGCGCATTACGACGATGTCAATCTTCATTGCCTCGAGGTTGCGGATAGTGTCGATCAACGTTTCGCCCTTGCTCACGGACGAGCTTGAACCTGAAAAGTTGACGACGTCGGCGGACAACCTCTTTTCCGCCAATTCGAAGCTGATACGCGTGCGTGTCGAGTTCTCAAAGAAAGCGTTGACAACTGTAACATGCCGCAGGGTTGGAACCTTCGGGATCGGACGGTTCAGAATCTCTTTGAACGAGAGGCCAGCATCCAGAATGGATGTTATGTCCTCGCGCGAGACTCCTTCAAGTCCGAGCAGGTGCTTCGATTGCAATGCCATTGACCTCTACTCCTTGCCGGCTGTTTCTACCAGGACCACTTCGTCCACTTTATCCTCTTCCTTCAAATGGACGAGGACTTCTTCACCAGGAGCGGTGGGGATGTTTTTGCCAACAAAATCAGCTTTAATCGGTAATTCCCGATGCCCACGGTCAACCAGGACTGCGAGTTGCACTCTGCCGGGACGTCCGTAATCCATCAGCGCATCGAGGGCGGCGCGGCTCGTACGTCCGGTGTAGAGGACGTCATCGACGAGTACCACTGTGGTTTCGTCCATGTCGAAGGGGATGTCTGTGATCTGAACGCCAGGTCCCGTCTTGCGGATTCGAAAATCATCGCGATAAAGGGTGATATCGAGGACGCCAATTCCGAGCGGTTCTCCCTCGATGGATTTGACGGCTTCAAACACGCGGCGTGCAAGATGATCGCCTCGGGTGCGAATTCCCACGATGCCAAGGTTTTTTACACCGTGATTTCGTTCCACGATTTCGTGCGCGAGCCGCATGATCGTCCGCTTGATATCGGCGGCGTCCATGATGCGTGCTTTGACTTTGTCCATGGTTAATCCAGGTTATCTTCCCGGTGGTAAGTTCGGGGTGGATTCACACCGGGATGAATCCTCCGGGACCAATGGGGTGTTCAGAAAATGAAAAACGTCCTCCCGCCGGCGGCTGGAGGACGCTGAATTGGTCGATCTGGGTTGGGGACTTTGTTTCGGGTCAGCTTTCAGGTCTCTTGTGTTAACCTGCCTTCTTGCTGTCCCTCCCCGGAGCGCCTTTCCCGATTCGCCGATCGGGCTTAAAGGTCCGGGCAAATAGTAGCGGGGAAGAGGGGGCGAATGCAAGACGAGGAGAGACGAAGGTGTCTCCGTTTGTCTCCACTGGAGCAATCAGTGGTGGATTATACGTTTCCAGAGGGCTTCTGCGGACTCCCGAAGATCCTCCTCGCTGCCGTCATTAAGCAATACATGATCGGCTCTACTCGCTTTTTCAGCGGCGGGGAGTTGCCGCTCGTAACGCGTGAGCATCTCCTCGGTGGTAAGCCCCATTCGTCTGGCAGCCCGTTCCGCGCCTTTGACCGGATTGACGATTACCGCAACGATCAAATCGTACCGGGCAGCGTCATCCCACTCATAGATGAGGGCTGCGTCCACGACCGGGATTCCACCTGATTTGATCACGATTTCAGCACGTTGGCTCAGGAGATCGCGGATGTGGGGCCAGATGGCATGGTTCAGCTCTTCCAGTTTCGCAGGGTCCTCAAAAACGATTCGCCCGAGCGCGGCACGGTCCAGCACATCGCCGTTCCAGATCGAATCGCCAAATCTGTTTCGAAGCCATGTCCGGTAGGAGTCGTTATTGTTGGTAACTTCGCGGCCAAGAACATCGCCGTCGATGATTGTGGCGCCATTTTTGGCAAACACATCGGCAACCGTGCTCTTGCCACTTCCGATATTTCCGGTTACGCCTATGATCATAGGTTAATCCGCCGAAGAGCCGTTCACCTTTGACTTCAACTCCAACAGTTCGGCGTCGTCAGGATGCTCCGCCAACAGCTTGTCCAGTACAAATGCTGCGTGTTCAGTTTTGCCTTGGGCAAGGCAGAGTTTCGCGAAGGTTTTTGTCACCGGACCCTTAAACTCTTCCGGCGGAATTGGTTTCTCCTCTGCGGTGGAGCGGTGGGGAATGGGGCGCGGTTTGCGTATCTGAGGTGGAGCTTTGCTCTCGCGCATGGCCTCAACAAATGCCTCAGCCGTTAATCCGGGTTTTACTTCCGCCGGTTTGGGCTCTATCCTTGCTTCAGGTTCTGCGCTGAGCTCGCTGATTTCGACGGAGTCGCTTTCTTCTTCTACATTCACCTCGATGAATTCCTCTTCGCCGGCAAGGAGCTCAGAATCGAGGCTCTGCTCCCGGTCCTCGGTGTCTTCGCTCAAGTCGACTGCGGGGAATTTGTCGTCCGTCTCATCATCCGAATCGATATCTCCGATCACCCTGTTGATGTCAAATGTCCCGGGCAGATCGTCGTCCTCAGTATCTTCGACTGTTTCCAACTCGGGCAATTGGGACTCTACGGGTTTCTCCTCGACGATTTCCGGTTCAGCTGGTCCCTCCTGCTTTTTCTTTTCAGACCGCAGTTCCAGCTCATCCAGTTTTCGCTCCATATCCTCAAGGGTGGAAATATCTGCTTCCACATCCTCCAAGTCTTCATCATCCTCTTGATCTTCCTTGGAGAGGCTTCCACTCTCAAAAAGTTCGTCCAGCTGTTTCTGTGTGAGCTCGCCATTCTCCTCGGACTCCTCGACCTCTTCGGAGAAGAGTCTATCAAGGACATCCTGCGTGACCTCATCCCCTGGGAGATCCTGGTGCGGATTTTCTATGGAGGTGTCTGCGTCGGAAGTTTCCGAAAGGAGCCCGTCAAGGACTGATTGGTCCAGTTCGCCCTCAAGCTCTTCTGCCTCATAAGCCGGGGTTTCTTCGTCATCCTCCGAGTCATCCATCGGAGGGACCAGATGCTCAACTGGCTGGCTGGTGTCGTTCAGGATTGCGTCCAGCTCGTCCTGTGAGAAGGGGCCCTCATTCCAGTTCTGCTTGGGAGTCGATACTTCTTCCGCAATCTCGTTGAGTTTACTGTCCATCTCTGGATCGGTCTCTTCTGCATTATGGGGTAATTTCTCTTCAACTACCGCGGGTGTTGATGGTTTGCCGCGGTTTGCAGCAATTAAGGCATCAAGATCAGATTGGTTGAGCTTGCCGCCTCCTCCCGCTGGAGCAGTTGGTTTCGCTTTCTCTTCGACCGGGGGTGGAGGAGGAGTATCTGCATCTCCTGCACTGTCAGGCACAGTTTCAGCCTCGGCTTGCGGCACAGGTTCAACCTTTTTCTTGCTAGCCGCTATCAACGCGTCCAGCTCCGCCTGATCAAGCTTGCCCCCTGAGGCAGGTTGTTTCTTCTCCTCTGCCGGAGGTGCAGGCTGTTCCACATCGGGCTCAGGCTTCGCTGTCGCAGTTGGTGCATCTTCAACTGTTGGCCGGTTTGCGGCAACCAGAGCGTCAAGGTCGGATTGATCCAGCGGGCCTCCTGACGAAGCGGGTGTTGTCTCGTCGCTGTCAGCCAGGGAGGCAAGGTCCTCTTCGCTCAACTGATCAAGTTCAAGTGCGCCCGTCGATTCGTCGGCGGAGGAGCTTTCCTTCTGCTCAAGATCCGCCTGTTTTTCGAATGCGGAGTCGAGAGTATTCTGGTCAAAAACGCCATCTTCGAGGTCTTCATGCACGGGCTCAGCCTCCGCAGCCTCGCTGCCTGCGGGGATGAGGTCCATCTCAACATCAACGTCGATAGAAGGTGTTCCTGTGGGTGGGGTGGGTATCTCCTCAGTCTTGGGTGCAGCAGATTTCTTTCTGCCCTTCTGTACATCAACAGGTTTCTCTTCCCGCTTGATCTTTATTTCAGGCTCTTCTATGATATAAGGATCTTTATGCTGCAGGTCCTCGACAAGCTGTTCCATATCGAGAACGCCGTCCGCATCTACATCAACAGCTTTTAGTGCCGCAGTCAAACGGCTGTCAATTTGCCGTATTGGTTCAGGAGCAGGTTCCTCTTCGATCTCTAATTCCTCTTCCACCTTTTCTTCTGATTCTTCTTCTACCTCTTCGGCTTCCTCTACTTCTTCGGCTTTTTCTACTTCTTCGGCTTCCTCGGATTCCGTTGCCTCTTCCTCAATTGCGGAATCTTCCACTTCCGGTTCATCCAGCTCCAGATCGGCATCATCGAGTTCAACAGCTTCCTCATCCAACTCGGGAACGCTTTCCGTGATCTCCGCTTCGGCAGTTTCATCTTCGTCGAGCAGGGAGGCGAGGGCGCGCTCCTCGTCACTCATCTCAGCTTCGGGAACCTCTGTTTCGGAAATCTGCTCTACAGTGTCGGGTTCTTCCTCGTCGAGCACATGCCCCAGATCAACAATCAACCGGTCCGACATCGCCTCGTCCGCGGAAATATGAATCACTTCCGGGAGCGGTTCACGGTCCGGGGTCAATTCCAGCTTGGCCGCTACAGCTTTTACTGTAGCACCTATGGGGGTGAAATCGCCGGGGTGCCACTGAGGGCTCCAGACACGGATTGATGGGTCCGCTTTGCGCATTGCGCGGAGCAGAGCCTCCTGATGACGATCCGAAATCTGATCGTCCAGCGGATCCAAGCCGTAGAGGTCGGCAATGGCATCCGCCAGTTGATCGCCCTTCTCGAGAAACGCCAGCTCGCGCACATACCCGGCTCTCGCTCGAGCGTTGAACGGTTCGCTGTAGATCACCTCTTCCCACTGCTTCAAAGAGGCTTCATGCTGCCCCATCGAGCTCAGGCACTCGGCCAGAAGTGTGCGGGCGGTGAAATCCTCCGGAAAGGAATCCAGCCCTTTTTCCAGCCGTTTTTTCGCAGACTTTTTTTGTCCCAGTTCCAGCTCGATAGAGGCGACACGCGCGAAGAGGCGAGGGTGCGTCTTGAGCTGTTTCAGAAGACGTTTCAGATCCTGTTTCTGTTGGCGGACTTCGTTCATGCATCCTCCGGCGCCCGAGGCAGGCACCTGTCTCACCGGCATGGTGGTAAGGTTGAAGCGTGGTTCGTAAACCCCGTAAAATCATACGATATATACATATATGAATGACGGGATTATCCAAAATACTGCAGTATCACCCAAACATTGGGAGTATAGTCCTTCTCGCCGCGATTCGCCACTCTTTCGCACTATTCAATCGATCCTGTAGAACCTCCCGGGCAGAGGTACGGGCACCACTCCCCGGAGCGCTAACTTGCCCCGAACCTACTCGTAATACAATACCTACATCATTACCTTACTTACCGTTCGTTCCTGAACGGGCAATGCCCCCATTACGACTTTTGAAGGAGATCTTCAAGTGAAACGCATACCAGCACTGAGCGCCGCTGTAATGCTGCTGCTCGTTTCGACCATATTGGCCGGGACTCATTATTCCAACGCCGATTACTATACACCACCTGTATCCAATAAACAGCTCGAGCTGGTTCCGGACGGCGAAGTCAGGAATGTCATTCTCCTGATTGGAGATGGAATGGGGTTGGCCCAGGTGACCGTGGCGCAGTTTGCCGGGCCGGGACCTGACCACAGATTGCACATGCAGCGTGCGCCTATTGCCGGGTTGGTGAATACCGTAGCATCAGATAGACTGATTACCGATTCGGCCGCAAGTGGTACCGCGATATCTACTGGTCAAAAAACGCTGAATGGTGCGATTGCAACATTGCCGGATGGAACCTCAGCCCCCACGATTCTGGAAATTGCTCACGATCAAGGGCTTTCGACGGGGCTGGTCGTGACCTCCTCCGTGACCCATGCGACTCCGGCGGTTTTCGCCTCGCACGTTGATGTGCGGAGTGAACAGAAGTGTATCGCATCGCAGATGACGGATGCCGGCGTGGATGTGATGCTCGGTGGTGGCCGGGGTTTTTTCCTTCCGCAGAGCACGGAAGGCAGCTACCGCGAGGATGAGGAAGATCTGATAGCTGAACTGAGAGAGAAGAAATACACCGTGATCTCGAAGCGGGAGGAATTGGCGGGAGTCAAGAAAGGGAAACTTGCCGGTTTCTTCGCCTACGGTCCGCTCTATATGGACGATAACTATGACGACGAGCCGTCGCTTCAGGAGATGACGGCGAAGGCAATCCAGCTCCTCTCGAAGAACAAGAAGGGATTTTTCCTGATGGTTGAGGGAAGCCAGATTGATTGGGCCTGCCATGAGAACGAAGTGAACAAAATGGTGAAGCGGACTCTGCTCTTCGACATGGCGGTGGGGGAGGCC
>Ga0272443_10002847_pt1 | contig 21360 bp, 16 predicted proteins | sample SSMAcet12_FD_193581 | JGI IMG/M metagenome (GOLD analysis project Ga0272443, IMG submission 193581) | Marine sediment archaeal communities from Little Sippewissett salt marsh, Falmouth, MA, United States - SSM-Acet-12 | ecosystem: Environmental > Aquatic > Marine > Wetlands > Sediment ... | reverse complement strand
CTGCTGTACGTCCAGAACGTCGCCCTTCTGATCCTCATCGGGAATCGGTTAGGAGCTGTAGCATACGGCACTTGGGGGCAGATCGTGGCTGCTCTCGGTCTGCTGATTCCACTGCTCACGGCGAACCTTGGCAGAGCATGTCTGAGGTCATTCCCTTCCGCATTCGACACGGGTTCGCTGCGTCGGGGTTTTTACTCCATGTTTTTCTTCGTTTTCCTGGTTGCATTGGGCGGTGTCGGGCTCGGGCTCCTCTCAAGGGCGGCCGTCTCCTTATGGCTTTTCGGGGGCGAAGGAGCTGGCGCTCAGGTTCCGTTGGTGCTTGCCTTTCTGTTTGCCAGAACGCTCACATTCTTCGTGCGGAGCTACTTCCAGGGGCGGAATCAGATTGCGCGCTATTCGGTGCTCGAGATCGCTTCGCTGACGGGGCAGATCGTGGCAGTCGTTGCCCTGTCTTACGGAGCAGACCGTTTCACACTGAATTCCGTTCTCATGGCACTGACGGCGATCGAGAGTGTGGTGCTAGTCGTGATGCTGTGGTTGATCGTTCGGGACATCGGATGGCCGTCGCGCCTCTCGCCGACCTTGGTCATCGAGCATCTTCGCTTCAGCCTGCCCCTGATTCCCAATCTCATGCTTCTCTGGGTCATCAATTCGAGCGATCGGTTCGTGATCACACACTCTCTCGGTCTAGATCAAGCGGGACTGTACACTGCAGCGTATCAGCTGGGGAGGCTCATGAACGTCTTCATGATCCCGATTGCTTTCGGCTTCTTTCCCGTAGCGGCGCGGATGTGGGATCAGGGGGAACGTCCCGCCGTATCGAGATATATGGGAAAAGCACTACAGTATTATGCCATGATTGCTATGCCAAGTGCAGTAGGAATGATCTGTATTGGGCCAAGCGTACTTTACTTTCTTGGAGGTGTGGAGTTCGACGTCAGCCACTCCGTCATCGGCCTCCTCGTTCTGGGTGTCTTTGCGTATGCGACAAACCAGATCTCAGGGTATGCGATCAACCTTTCCCGAAGGACGAGAGTTGTGGTTCCGGTATCCCTTGCGGCGGCTGGACTCAACCTGGGGATGAACCTCTGGCTGGTGCCGCGGTGGGGCCTGCTCGCAGCTGCGTTGTCTACATTCCTCGCGTTTACGGGTCGAGCGATTGCCTTGATCCTCATCTGCCGGAAGGAAGTCGTGCCGCGTGTCTCTCCGAGGGTGTTCATGAGGATCGGAGCGGCAAGTCTGTGCATGTACCCAGTGCTCCGCTTCATCCCAATCACCAGTCCGCTCTGGATTGCGGTGGCGATCCTGTGTGGCGCAGTCGTCTATGCGAGTGCCGCGCTGCTGTTGGGGGTCGTCGGACGGGAAGAGCTTGCGCTACTGCGCAGCGTGTATCGTAGGATCGGACGGAAGGAGGACGTGTGAGCAGGCCACGCGTGGTCATCTCCCAAGAGGCGGTGGCATTCCGCGCCGAGATTGAGTACGCACTGACTCAGCTGCTAGAGTTCGCTGGGTTTGCCTCTCAGGCCGTCGATTCCTGCGCGGGGCATCCGCTTGACCAGGATGTCGTGATCTTGTACGGGGAATCCTACAAGCGAGGTACACCCAGACCTATCCTCCAGATTCGGCCAAGCGGGTTCTTCGGGGCGAAGTACCTCGGCAAGGAGTCGATCCCAACTGGGCCAATACCGCGGTATCAGGACATCCCGATCCTGTTCACGACAGGGAACGAGGCTCCGTATGTAACGAGTGATGGACAGACGATCGTGACGAACATGGATCTCGTTGCATCAGCGTTCTTCGTGATCACCCAGTATGAGGAGTACGTGGTCGAGGCACGCGATCCGCATGCGCGGTTCCCTGCGAGCGCATCCTTGGCGAGCCGAGAGGGATGCCTCAGGGTTCCGATCGTGAACCAGTATGCTGACCTACTTCGGGGCTGGCTTTCGGAAGCCGAATGCGATTGTCCGATAAGGGTTCTGCCGGGCGATCGTAGCTTCCTGCTGAATGTCACTCATGACGTCGATCGGATTGCCCTCTTCTCCAGGGTGCATCGACTGGTCCGTGCCGCCTCCCACTCGGTACGGCGGCGAGATCTGCGAGGCGTGATGCGGATGCTTCGAGAGTACCGAGATGTGCGACTCCGTGGAGCGAAGGACCCCTTCTCCAGGTTTGACGAGCTCCTTGCCCTCGAACGATCCTTGGATGCGACATCGACTTTCTTCTTCATGGGCGGAGGCCGAAGCAGGAAGTACGATGGACGGTACTCGATGACGGAGATTCGCGAGCTCGTAGCCGAAGTTGAGGCGGCTTCATGTGAGGTGGCCCTTCACGGAAGCTATTCGTCAGTCGCTGATGCAGAGCAGTTGGGTGTGGAGAAGGGGGAGATCGAAGGCATAGCTGCCGCTCCAGTCATGGGGAATCGACATCACTACTTGCGGTGGAAACTGCCTGGCAGCCTGGGGGCCATCGAACAGGCCGGCTTTCGGTACGATTCGACGGTTGGTTTCTCTGAGGATGTCGGGTTTCGAAGCGGGGTGTGTTATCCATATAGACCTTTTGATTTGATGAGCAGAAGAGCGATGGAGTGGTACGAATTGCCGCTTGGAATAATGGAGCACGCCTTGCTTGCCAAGATGCGGATGTCTGGGGAAGAAGGCGTACGTGTGGTGGAGGGGATGATTGATGCGGTCTCCAAGTTCGGCGGTGTCCTCACCCTTCTTTGGCACTCGCATGTGTTCTACCCGTATCCGTTTCGAGAAGCCAAAAGCATGTTCTGCGATATTCTAGGGTACGCCAAGCGGAAACGGGGGGGGCTCTGCTCGAGCAGAGAGGTACTGGACCAGTGGGACGACGCCGGCGGCGGTCCTGAACCCTCGTGTGGAGCGCCATGGGCATAGCTCTTCTGTTTGTGTACGTGCTGGTGGGGATCTTCGGGCTCGTCGCCTTCCAATCGCAGGGAGGTGGAGTGCTGCACTTGAAGTACCTCAGCATTCCGGCGGTGTTCTTCTTCTCATGGGTTGGGCGGATCTACGTCCCTGCGATCTTCGTCATTCCATCACTCGAACCGGAAGTTGCGTTTCGCTACGCGCTATCCGTTGCGAGCGTGCTGCTGACCGTTCCTATCGGGATGGCGGCTGTGAATCTTGTGTTTGGGTTCTCGATTCGCGAGATTCGTCGGTTTCACGATCGTCGGATTGTCGCGAGTGGCTGGAAATCGTGGAACAGCATCGCGCTTGGAGTGCTGCTGCTGGGGGCGCTTTCGCTCACGGTGTACTACTTGTACTACACGCCAACCGTAGCACTCTTCACGTTGCTCTCGAGAGCCGGAAGCTCGCTGGAGATCGCCCTGGCGCGAGAAGCCTCGTTCAAGTTGCTGGACGGCGGGATCCTCTACGCATTCGCGTGGCTGAGGAACACGGTTTGGCCCTTCCTCATCCTTCTGACGTTTGCCATGTTCTACACACGTCGGAGCCGTGGATGGCTTGCGCTATTCATGCTATCGCTGTTTGCCGGTAGCTTCTACGCAGCGCTTTCCACGGCACGTGGACCACTGGCCATGATTGCATTCGATCTCGTGCTGATCCTGTACTTGCTTCGAAAAGGGCGGTTTCGCTTGCGAACCTATGGCGCTGCACTGGTTGGGGTCTTTTCGCTTCCGGTCCTGTTCACGGCGTTGAGAAGTAGCGGGGGGTGGTCATTGAGTCTGACGCGGCTGATTGATGTCCTATACTCGGTCGTTATCCGACGGGTGTTCATCCTGCCCGCAGACGTCTTGGCGAGCTATTTCGAGGTCTTCCCATCCGTGCACCCACACCTCGCGGGCGCGTCACTCAGTATCGCAAGCTTGTGGGGTGTGGTGCCATTCGACGTTGGGAACTATGTAGCGATGTACCGCGGCGGCACGATTGCCACGGCGACGTCCAACGCGGCGTTCATCGGGAGTGCCTGGGCGGACTTCGGGTGGTCAGGCGTTCTCGGGTTTGGCCTCCTGCTCGGTGTACTTCTGCAGATGGCCAACCTGTGGGTCGTCCGGAGGAGGAAGACCCCAACAAGCTACGTTCTGTTCGTGCTGTTCGGCGCAGTTGCGTTTGGGCTTGTCTCTCGGCCGCTTTCCAGCTCTCTCGTGACACATGGAGGGCTCGCGGCGATCATGGTCTTCCTTGCCTTTCGCTATGGCTCAATCGTTCTGAAGGGAGCTGCCGATCCACCAGTGCAAGGTGATCCCACGGCCGACTAGGAGGCCGCAGGGCATGGGGTGAGGAAACGGACTACAGCTGCAACGGGGGGGCCTGACGTGCGTGAAGCGGAAGTGGTTGCGCGCTCTGCCTGGTATCGCGCAGCATTGGGGGTTGACTGAACGAGGCGGCGGAGGTTGCGTTCGATGGAGTTGTGAACAATGCTTCTCTGGAGGGGAACGTGTGCGGGATCCTGGGCATAGTAGGGGAACGACAGCTGATCGAGCGGCCACAGATGGAAGCCCTGAGAGATCTCCTTCAGCATCGGGGACCCGATGGAGCCGGCCTCTGGCACTCTCCCAGGATGACCGAGATTCTTGCCCATCGGAGGCTGTCGATCATCGATCTATCCGATCGAGCTGCGCAGCCGATGGTCTCGCAATCGGGGAGCTGTGTGGTCACGTACAACGGAGAGATCTACAACTACGTTGAGCTCAAAAACGAACTCCAGGCAGATGGTGTGTCCTTCCGGACAAGCAGCGATACAGAAGTCCTTCTCGCTGCGTATGAGGCGTGGGGAACGGATTGTGTGACGCGACTGAACGGGATGTTCGCGTTCGCCATTTGGGATGAAGCCAAGCAGATGCTCTTCGCGGCTAGGGATCGACTCGGCGAGAAGCCGTTCTTCTTTCATCGAGGCCGGGATTACATCGTCTTTGCCTCGGAGATGAAGGCAATACTCGCAAGCGGCCTGGTCTGTACTGAGCCGGACTATCACGGGGTGTATCGATATCTCGTTCTGCGTGACGTCGACAGCGATCACAGCACCCTATTCAAGGGCGTCCAGTCCCTTCGGCCTGCCCATACGCTCACATACAGCAAGAACGGGGGACAGCTTGAGATCTCGCGCTACTGGGCTATCGATCCGGAGCATCATACGAGCTACCGCACCGATCGTGAATACGAGGAGCACTTCCTCGAGTTGCTCCAGGATGCTGTGCGAATCCGGCTTCGGGCCGATGTCTCGGTCGGCTCCAGTCTCTCGGGGGGACTAGACTCCTCCACGATTGCGTGCTTGGTCTCACGGCAGACGCGAAGGGGGGATCAGGCGACGTTCTCAGCTCGGTTTCGCGCCCCCCGCTACGATGAGGGCGCCTACATTGCTGACGTCGTCGGAGTCACTCAGGCAAAGGGCTACTCCGTCTACCCCAACCCTGCGAAGCTCCCGGACGAGGTAGAGGCGCTCACATGGCATCAGGAGGAACCGTTCTTTTCGGCGAGTGTCTATGCGCAGTGGAATGTGATGCGCTTGGCGAAGGACCATGGAGTTACGGTCCTTCTGGATGGGCAAGGTGGCGACGAAACGATGGCTGGATACACCACGTACTACGGGCCCTACCTTCTTGACCTGTTGCGCCAAGGGAAGATCCTAGGGTTCTTGCGTGATTCGGCAGGGTTCACGCGAAGGCAGGGCCTGCACGGCGCGGCGCTGTCGTTGGTGCCGCTCATCCGGGGGAGGGTGGAGCGATTCCTTCGGAGGCGGTTTCGAAGTGCCGGGATCCCCGCTGAGTTTCTCCGGCTCTGGGCTTGCGAGTCCTCCGGGCACAGCGGGAGCCGCGTGGACTCTCTGCATAGGATGCTGCATCACACACTGACGATCTCCGTCTTGCCCGCGTTACTCCGATACGCGGATAGGAACTCCATGGCCTTCTCACGAGAAGTCCGCCTACCGTTCCTTGATCACCGGCTCGTTGAGTTCCTCTTCTCGATTCCAAGCGATCAGCTTATCCGCGGGCAGACTACCAAGCACATTCTTCGACGTGCGGCGGTCGACATTCTTCCCGCATCGGTGCGAGACCGGAAGACGAAACTGGGATTCGCACCGCCTCAATCCGAATGGATGAGGAGCGAACTGAGAGGCTGGATCGAGAGCATTCTGATGTCTCACGAGTTCGAAGCACGCCCCTGGGTTGAGGCGCGTTGCATTCGCAGGATGTGGCTCGACTACCTCGCGGGACGCACGGCCTACTCCTCGCAGATCTGGCGCTGGGTGTCCCTGGAAGTCTGGGCAAGAATGTTCCTTGATCGACAGGGCTGGAGCTCGAAGTTGGGGGTCCCAGTATGAGGTACGGCGTTTGAGTTCGCATCGGCGCCCGACCCTTCGTCGGCTCGCCGGGAGGGCCGTCCTGGAGGCGAGGAAGCTGGTAGGGGAGACAGGACGGATGCTCTCGCAGCAAACGGTCTACCTTCCACTGATTCCGACAGCGGAAAGGGGAGTCCGTCCGTACTACATCGATCTCGGATTCACGTTGACCAAGGGCTTCGACTGGTCGCTCGATGAATCCGGCGTTCCGACAAGGCCCTACTACAGCGTTGGCAGGCAGTACAGCCCGACCAGAGTAGCGGCGTTTGCCTTGGCAAACTGGAATGTGTTCTTGGAGACCCACAGCGCGCAGCACAAGGCAAACTTCTTCAGGCAGGTCGATTGGTTCATGCAGAACGCGCGAGATCGAGGAGCGGGGGTCGTCTGGGAGTACTGCTTCGATTGGGCTGGCGGTCTCAGAGATCCATGGATCTCTTGCATGGCGCAGGGCGAAGGCATATCCGTCCTCTGCAGAGCCTATGAGCTCACGCGCAATGATGAGTATCTGGATACGGCGAGGAGAGCCGTCCATGTGTTCCAGCAGGGGATCGAAGAAGGAGGTGTGCGGGGCGAGTATCCGGACGGAAGCGTGTGTCTTGAGGAGTACCCCTATCCGGATCGGCCTCCGTCGCATGTGCTGAATGGCTTTCTGTATGCACTGTTTGGTTTGCTGGATCTTCGCGAGTCGGATGGCGGCAACGGGGAGGAGATGCTTGATGCCTGTGTGAGCTCTCTGCGCACGAACCTCGAGCAGTACGATCTCAAGTACTGGTCTGCGTATGAACTTGTACAAGGCGTGCCGAATCCGGCGACGCGTGACTATCATGACCTCCACATCGCCCAGCTCACGGTGTTGCACCACTTGACGGGAGAGAGCGTGTTCGGCGAGACCGCAGAAGCCTGGCGCGCGTATCGGATGAAGCCGTCGAACCGCGCAAAGGCGCTATTCGGCAAACTGAAGCACCGGATTCTTAACCCTGCACCGAGGTAGATCATGGAGAAGAAGATCTGTCACGTCACGACAGTCCATCGAGCCACCGATACGAGGATCCTCCGTCACGAAGCCAAGACGATCGCAGAGACAGGGTGTGATGTGACCCTGATCGCCCAACATGATCGGAACGAAACGATTGACGGGGTGAGGATCCTAGCGCTTCCGCGGGCCAGGAATCGATTCACCCGAATGCTGGGCCTTTCGTGGAAGGCCTTTGGGTTGGCTCTTGGCTGCAAAGCCGACCTGTACCACCTGCACGATCCTGAGCTTCTTGTAGTTGGGCTGGCGCTCAAGATCCTCACGCGCGCCCGGCTGGTCCGCGATGTGCACGAGAACCTGGCCGAGCAAGTTCTCAACAAGGAGTGGATCGCTGCGGGCCTGCGGCCCGTTGTCTCCGCTCTCGTCCGGATTGCCGAGAAGGTTCTCACCCGTTGGTATGACGAGGTGGTGCCGGCGACAGAAGCCATCGCTCGTCATATCAATCATCCCAGGACCACGGTCATCCATAACTACCCGGATTTAGGTATGTTTCATGGTATATACGTAAAGCCGGAGAAAGAGGGCAAAGGCTCAGGCCCCCTGGTCTACATCGGAGGGATTAGTCGCATCCGGGGGATCTACGAAATCCTTGCGGCGCTCGATCGCTGCAGCCAGGAGACAGACCCTCACTTGGAGCTGATAGGTCCGTTCTCGAGCCCGATGCTAGAGGCCGAAGTGAGAGCGGCGCCTGGATTCCGCCGCGTCAACTACCGAGGTATTCTCCCGTGGGAGTCTGCATGGATGCGTGCATCCGAGGCGATCGGCGGACTCGTGCTCTTCCACCCGGGACCGAACCACAATGAAGCTCTGCCGAACAAGCTCTTCGAGTACATGGCGTCAGGGATTGCGGTCATTGCCTCCAACTTCCCGCTCTGGCAGGAGATCGTGGAAGGCAGCGAATGTGGTATTACCGTGGATCCGATGGATATCGATGCGATTTCCAGGGCGATGGAGTACTTGGTGACAAACCCAGAGGAGGCGGCGGAGATGGGGAAGCGCGGCCGCCTCGCGGTGGAGGAGACATTCAATTGGGATGCTGAGAGGACGAAGCTCATCAGCGCCTACGGGAGGGTTCTTGCGTGAAGCTCATCAGCGTGGTTGGCGCTAGACCGCAATTCGTCAAGCTTGGCCCGATATCTCGCGCGGCTTCCTGCCACAACGCCGACGCATCCTGTAGCGAAGGCGTGGAACATGTGGTGGTCCATACGGGTCAGCACTACGATGTGCAGATGTCCAAAGCATTCTTCGACCAGATGTCGCTTCCTGCCCCATACGTGAACCTGGAAGTAGGGTCAGGCCCCCATGGCGAGCAGACAGGGCGGATGCTGGAGCGACTGGAGCGGGTCTTCCTCGATGAGCAGCCCGACGCAGTGATCGTCTACGGGGATACGAATTCGACAGTGGCCGCTGCGCTTGCTGCAGCCAAACTCATGATCCCTGTGGCGCATGTCGAAGCTGGTCTCAGGAGCCACAGGAAGGCGATGCCGGAAGAAGTCAACCGAGTGCTGACGGACCACGTGTCATCGTTCCTGTTGTGTCCGACGACTTCAAGTGCGGATAACCTCCGGAGCGAGGGACTTGGCGAGCCACGGTTCGAGGGAGATCTTGCGCCTCTGGGGCTGCTCGACTGCCCGTGGATTCCTGCCATTGATCATCCGTGGCTGGTCAACGTAGGAGATGTGATGAAGGATGCTCTGCTGCATGAGGTCCGGAACGCGCAAGCGAACTCCTCAATCCTTACGGATCTGGGACTCGGCGACAGGGATTTCGCGGTAGCAACGGTTCACCGCGCCGAGAACACGGATGAGCCTGCCCGACTGCGCTCCATTCTTGATGCGCTTGGCCGCATAGCAGCTGAGGATCTGCCAGTGGTGTTTCCAGTGCATCCACGTACGAGGAGAGCCCTGCAACGTGCTTCGCTTCGGATTCCGGGCTCCATGGTATGCATGGATGCGGTTCCCTACTGGGACATGCTCCAGCTCCTCTCCCGAGCAGTCTTGGCACTCACCGACTCCGGAGGTTTGCAGAAGGAAGCCTTCATGTTGGGGGTGCCGTGCGTGACGCTGCGAGACGAGACGGAGTGGGTGGAACTCGCGGGAATGGGATGGAACGTCGTTGCCGGAACGAGTGCGGAGCGGATTGTGAGGTCCTGTCGGACGTTGCTGACGAACCGTCCAAGCCGCCCAAGCAGCCAACCGTATGGAGACGGACAGGCTGCCGTCCGGATCATCCAAACCCTGATGAGCTGGAGGAGGAATGTCTAGAGAGACGCTGTGGATACTGAATCACTATGCGCAAACCCCGCTGACCGCGGGCGGAACGAGGCACTACGAGCTGGCGCGCCGCCTGATCGGAATGGGGTACGACGTGTCAATCGTCTCATCGGAATTCGATCACGTTTCGGGTACGGCAAGGTTCGGCGGGCTATCGACTCCCCGCTGTGAAGTGGTCGATGGTGTTCGGTTTCTGTGGCTTCCATCGAGGTTCTCCTATCGAGACAACGGCATGGCTCGCGTCTGGAACATGCTCGAGTACTCGGTGCGGGCCTACTGGCGCGGGAGGAAGTGCTTCGGTGGGAGCCTGGGAAAGCCGGATGTCCTCCTGGCGTCATCTCCGCACCTCCTGACGGGCCTCGCAGGATTGCGCTTGGCTAGGCACTTCGACATACCGTTCTTGTTCGAAGTCAGGGACCTATGGCCAGAGACGTTCGTCCAGATGGGCGTGATGACTCGCCGGCATCCTGTTGTACTGCTTCTTCGACGCCTGGAGTTGCACCTGTACCGTCGATCCGCAAAGGTTGTGAGCCTTCTGCCGACAGTAGGCGAGTACCTCGAGCCGCTCGGAGTCGAGAGCCAGAAGACTGCGATCATTCCAAACGGAGTGGACGCCGAAGCATACGCTTGTGAAGGCTCAAGAAGGGAGGAGGGCCCGCTACGCATTGTGTACGCGGGGGCCCATGGACCGGCCAACGGTCTTGATAACGTCCTTCGGGCCATGGCGGAACTTGCGGGGAATCTCGAAGTTGAGTTTCACTCCTATGGAGACGGGCCTGAGAAGGCCACCCTGACGGCGCTCGCACGAGAGCTCGAACTTGCCAATGTGTTCTTCCATGGCGCCGTTCCCAAATGCGAGATCCCAGCCATCCTGTGTGGTGCCGATGCTCTGCTCCTGAACTACGCTCGGCTCGGGATCGGGGCGTATGGTATCAGCCCGAACAAGCTCTGGGAGTACCTGGCGGCGGGGAAGCCGGTCTTGTTCGCCCATGAGGCGACCAACAACCCGGTGGAAGAGCTTGATTGTGGGATCTCCGTGCCTCCAGCGGACCCGGCAGCCTTGGCGCATGCGGTTCGATTGCTCGCGGCGATGACCCCGCAAGAGCGTCTCGTCATGGGTGCTCGCGGTGTAGGATACGTACGGGAAGAGCATGATTGGGGAGTTCTTGCGGGGAAGCTTGACTCGTTGATCCGTGACGTGCTCACGCCCGATACACCTGAAGCCATGGGGTAACGCTGCGCGGAGCTACTGGTTGGGAATCCGGCGTTTTGAAGCCGAGTACTTCGTTGTGGTGCGCGGTGACTGGTGTACGGGCTCCTCGTTTGAGCACATGGTTTGTCGGAGGGGTGTGTCTTCCGGTGTTGCCCCTTCGGCTGTTGTGAGGTCAGCTTCGACAACTCACGGGGCATCCCCCATACCAACGGCCAGCCAACTGCTATGCATGAGTCGTGTTGCCGTGCCCAGCACCTTCTCGTAGCATGTGGGCGAAGCATAGAGCGGCTCCAGGAGGTGTGCCTTGTGCTAGGTGGCGCGAAGAGGGTATTGGTGACTGGTGCTGGCGGGTTCATCGGAAGTCACCTCGTGGAGATGCTCGTCGAGCAGGGGTACAACGTTCGTGCCCTTGTGCACTACAACTCTCGGAACGATTGGGGGCTGCTGGAGCTGGTCCCGCCGAAGATCCGCGAGGACGTCGAGGTTGTCGCTGGCGACATCCGAGATGCACATCAGATGGAACGTGTCGTCCGCGGATGCACGGTCGTCTATCATCTCGCGGCGCTGATCGGGATTCCTTATTCGTACGCGGCTCCGTCGAGCTACGTCTCGACCAACGTGGTCGGTACGCTGAACGTATTGCAGGCTGCGATGGCCGAGGGTGTCGAGCGCATCGTCCACACCTCGACGAGCGAAGTCTACGGTACGGCGCAGTACACACCGATCGACGAGGAGCACCCGTTACGGGGCCAGTCGCCGTACTCGGCGAGCAAGATCGGCGCAGACAAGATGGCGGAGAGCTTCCACCTGAGTTTCGAGCTTCCCGTTGCGACGATCCGACCGTTCAACGCCTTCGGACCCAGGCAGTCGGCCCGGGCTGTCATCCCCACGATCATCACCCAAGCGCTCGATGGTGAGGAAGTGCGACTCGGGGCGTTGGATACCATCCGCGATCTGACGTTCGTCAAGGACACCGCGAAGGGATTCGTGAGCGTCGGCGAGTCGGAGGCGGCTGTTGGACGCGTAACCAACATCGGCCGAGGCGAGGGGGTCACGATTGGCGACCTCGCGAAGTCCATCTTGGCGCTCGTAGGGCGGGATCTGCCGATTGTGTCCGATGAGGCGCGCGTCCGGCCGACGAACAGCGAGGTGCGCGAGCTGATCTGCGGAAACGAAAGCGCGAGACAGCTCCTAGGCTGGAGGCCGACGACCTCGCTCGACGCCGGGCTTGAGCAGACCATCGCGTGGGTCGAGACCCACCGGGACTTCTTCAAGGACGCGTACACAGTATGAGCGCGCCTGATGTTGGGTCCTCACGCGTCGTCGTCCTTGCCGGCGGCCAAGGCAGGCGCCTGCGCCCCTACACGCTGATCCTGCCGAAGCCCCTCCTTCCGATCGCGGACATGCCGATTCTCGAGATCCTCATCAGGCAGTTGGCGAGGAACGGTTTCAGGCACGTCTCCCTCGCTTCTGGATACCTTGCTGGGCTGCTGCAAGCCTATTTCGGTGATGGAAGCCGCTGGGGGGTCGAGATCGAGTACACGATCGAGGAGGAGCCCCTGGGAACGGCGGGTCCGCTGTCGCTCATCGAGGGGATTCACGAGCCGTTCGTGGTGACGAACGGTGATGTCCTGTCGGACATCGGCTATCGGGATCTGCTTCGGTTCCATCGAGACACGGGCTGCCTCGCCACGGTGGCGGTTTGCGAGAGAAACGTCCAGGTCTCGCTTGGAGTGCTTGATGTCGACGAGACGGGAACGGTGCGGGGCTACACGGAGAAGCCCAAGTTCGATTACCTCGCCAGCATGGGCATCTATGCGATGGAGCCGGATGTGCTCCGTTTCGTTCCGACGGGGAAGCGTTTCGATCTCCCCGACCTGATCCGGGTGCTGATCGAGTCCGGAGAATGCGTCATGGCGTACAGGTTTGCGGGCTACTGGCGGGACCTCGGACAGGTGGATGACTACGAGGCGGCGATAGAGGAATTCCACGACCTTCGGGACGACATCCTGGGGACGGAGGGCCCGGTATGAGCCGGACGGTCGTGATCACCGGAGGGAGCGGGTTCATCGGCCGGGCACTCGTGAGACACGTGGCAAGTGTCGCTCCCGGGCTGCGCATCGTGCTGATCGATCAGGCGGAGCCGTCGCAGGATCGGCACGTCGAGTGGATGCCGGCGGACATCACGGATGTCGGTGCGGTCCGCCGTGTGTTCGAGCAGGTGAGACCTACGGATGTCTTCCACCTAGCGTCCGCGGTGCGCGCGAAGGATGCGGCGACGCTCCTGCACGTGAACAGCCTGGGCACGGCGCATGTCGTCGAGGCTGCGACTTCGCTCGGCGGAGACCGGCCGCCCCGATTCATCCTTGCTAGTTCGGCCGCAGTCTACGGTGCCTCGAGCGGTGAGAATCCGATTCGGGAGTCCGAGCCGCTTCGGCCGGTGACGCACTACGGGGTCAGCAAAGCGGCGGCGGAGTTGTCGGCTCTGCGCGAGGGGTACGTCAACGGACTGCCTGTCGTGATTGCCAGGCCGTTCAATGTCCTGGGCCCCGGGCAGCCGGAGGGGTTCGTCTGCACGGATCTAGCTCGCAGGGTCGTCGAGGTGGAGAGCGGGGGGGGCGCGGACCGCGTTCTGGCGATGCGATTGGACACAAGCCGAGACTTCGTCGACGTGCGTGACGTGGCCGCTGCTCTGTGGACACTCGCGGAAGAGGGCGAGGCCGGGGAAGCGTACAACGTTTGCTCCGGCTCCTGTCACTCGATCCAGGAGGTGCTCGACGTCCTTCGGGCGCTCTCCATCGCGGACTTCGACGTGGAGTGCAGCGAGGGCGCCGCTCCGACGAGACTCGACGTCAAGCAGCAGACAGGGGACAACCGCAAGATCGTGTCCGACACGGCATGGAGGCCTGCGTACTCCTTCGAGCAGAGCCTCGAGGACGTGTTGGAGGAAGTGAGGGCATCATGCTGTTGATCGTGGCTCTCCCGTTGTCCGCCGTGGTGTCGGCCGCGTTGTGTGCCGCCTTCATCCCGCTGCTGCGCAGGTCGGGGATGCTCTGTGAGGATCACAACAAGAAGATACGGAGAACCGTCCCTCAGATGGGAGGATTGGCCGTCATCCTCGGCTTCTGCGGTGGCGTGCTGCTTTGCATCTCGTTCGACGCGTTCCTCGACATGCCGATCGAACTGGACAGCACCGCCTTGTTGGCCGCGACGTCGACGGTCCTGATGATCGGATTCATCGGCCTGATCGACGATCTGCTGGGGATGCCTCAGATCGTGAAGGCTGTGACACCCAGCCTCGCTGCGCTGCCGCTCATCGCTGTTCGATCGGGCGTCTCCGTGATGAGCATTCCGTTTCTCGGTCCGGTCGACTTCGGAGTGCTGTACATCCTTCTCTTCGTCCCTTTGGGCGTGACGGGAGCCGCCAACGCGATCAACATCCTCGCGGGCTTCGACGGGCTGGAGGCAGGGATGGGGCTGATCGCGTTCGCGAGCCTCTCGGTGATCGCGTGGCACCTCGAGGCTTGGGCCGCGCTCGCCCTTCTGCTCGCTGGATTGGGTTCGATCGTCGGATTCCTCTTCTTCAACTGGTATCCCGCCCGCCTGTTTCTCGGCGACATCGGGGCCCTCACGATCGGATCGATCATCGCCGCGGCGACGATCATCGGGAACTTCGAGATCGCTGGCATTCTCGTGATCATTCCGCACGCGATCGACCTTGGCTTCAAGGCTGCGAACCGGTTCCCAACCGACGGTTGGCAAGGTGTGCTGGGCGACGACGGCAAGCTCCACTGCCCCGAGCACGGGCCGGTCGGCCTGTGCCAGTTCCTCCTGAAGGTCTCCGGGGGGCTGCACGAGCGCACTCTGGTCCTCACGCTGATGGCGGCGGAGGCGGTCGTGGGGATCGCCGCCGCGGCCGTCTATGTCTTCCGCTAGAGACGCGGAGGCGAGGCGAGTCTGGTCGGGCCTGGAACGAGCTTGCCGGGTTGGTGTGCAAGCACGAGTGAATCTATGAGACAGCGTGCGAGGAATCGGAGGGATCTCCTCGTCGGGGAGGTCCATCTCCGATTGTGGGAGATCCTGCCCGGCCGAACGGGTGTCGAGGCGCGGGTTCGCGCCATCCTCTCCGAGTACGCCGGGCGTCCGGCGAGCGAGATTCGGATCGTCCGGGGGAGCGGCAGGCCGATGCCGGCTCCGGGCATCTGCCCCGATCTGTCGTTCAACCTGTCGCACTCTCATCGCCTGGCCCTGCTCGCCGTGGTACACGGCGCCCGCGTCGGGGTCGACCTCGAGCGGGTGCGGCCAGGCGTTCGCGGCGAGGCCGTCAGCCGTCGCTTCTTCACCGGGCGAGAGGCCGCCGCGCTGGCGGCGGTCCCGCACGGTGTGCGCGATGCGGAGTTCTTCCGCACCTGGGTTCGCAAGGAGGCATACGTGAAGGCCATCGGTGCCGGCGTCCCCTCCGGCCTGGCGCGGTTCTCCGTCTCGGTCGCCGGGGATGCGCCGTCGATCGGTGTGACCGAGCTGGAGCCAGGCCCCTCGGTGTTCTCCCTGTACGACCTCGACGTCCCCGCCGGCTACGTCGGCGCCGTCGCGGTCGAGGGGACCGACCATCGTATCCGGTGGCTCGATGCGGATGTTCGGGCGGCGTAGTAGGGCGGGATCGGCCCGATGCGAGCGTCGCACGGGAAGGGCCCGGAAGCGCTCTACGTGTTCGCCGCCTCTCGCTTCCGAGCATACATCGCCACATCGGCACGATGCAGGACTCGCTCGATCGATTCTTCGATCGACGGATCCCAGTGTGCAGCGCCAATCGCCAGGGTAATCGGGAACTCCGAAGTGAAGCTCATCTGTCCGCGGAGCGCCAGCTCATGGGCGATTCTTTCCTTGACGATCTCCGTCTCGCCGTTCGTCTCGATCAGTAGGACGAGGAACTCATCCCCGCCGAAGCGGACGACGATGTCGGAGTCACGAACCGAACGGCAGAGCGCCTGTGCGACGCCACAGAGGACTCGGTCGCCCACCGTGTGACCGAATCGGTCGTTGACCTCCTTGAAGCGGTTCACGTCGACCATCAGCACGCCGATCGGATGCCCGTATCGACGCGCACGGCTAACCTCCGCTTCGAGGATCTCCGCGAGGGCGTGACGGTTGTAGACGCCGGTCAGCGGATCGTGGCGCGCCATGTAGGACAAGCGACGCTCGTATTCCTTGTGCTCCGTGATGTCCTGGAGACTGCCCTGATACAGGTGGATGCGTCCGGCCTCGTCGTAGACGGCGCGACACGTGTCTCGGACCCAGATTGTGGTGCCATGCTGCGTTCGAAGCTGGGTCTCGAAGTTCCGGACGATGTTCTCTTGAGCCAAGAGCGTTTGCTCACGCTCGCGGTCCGAGGGTTGGGCATAGAGCAGACACGCCTTGGTGCCGAGTAGTGCCGCCTTGTCGGGATACCCGAGCATCGTAACCAGGGCTTCGTTCGCATCGACAATCTTGCCGTCGGGCGTCGTGATGTACAGACCGATCGGAACCCCATCGAACAGCGATTGGTAGCTGATGCCGAGGCTCTCGTGGATTCGCCTTCGTGCGGACGCAGGGCCGCTCACAAGGTTGCCATCCGGCGCTTCGGCGTGCCCATTCGGTCGCGCCGGCGGACGAGGTTCCGTCATTGCATCAGACATATGGGTAGTCAGGCTACTGGATTCGGCGTGGATGGACAAGCTGCGACAACGGGCGCGTTGCAGCGGATATCAGCCTTCTTAATCGACCAGCCGTGGGTTGATAGAGATAATCATATTGTTATACTACCATGTTATTGGAAAGGGGGAGGTACGGATGACCGACACGCTGGGCCCCGGTGGACGGAGACCTCTTCAAGTAGTGTTCGCCGACTCGTTCGCCCACGTGTTTGCGTCCTCGATCGCGATCGTGGCGACCGCGCCGGTGTATGAAGGCCTCGACCAATGGGCGTACGTGACCTTCGCCGCCCTTCCGGATGATCTGCGAAGGGATATCCAGCTGGTATTCGATCCGATTGGCGTGCCGCTGATCCTGCGGGAACTCGACTCGCAGGCCCCCGACATCCAGGATTTCCCGTCGTTCATCGGCTGGCTGAGCGTCATCGATGACGAGGCCGTTCGCGACACGGTCGCGTTCATCTTCCGGATGCTCGCCCGCAAGGCCGCCTCCAAGGGAGTGGAGGGGCTTCAGGTTCCCTCCGTCGATGATGTGGCGGGAGTGAGGGAGTACCTTCTGAACACCGATTGCGAGTGGACCGAGCTGGCGAACAAGGATGTCGACGCCTTCGACCGCGTAGTGAAGTTGCTGGTGAACCCCGAACAGCTCAAATCCCGATTGGTCTGCGCTGCGACGCGATTCTGGGAGACGGTCTACCGGAAGCAGTACGGGGAGACGGCCGGGCTGATCCGCCGGAGCGTCGCGTACCATCGGCAGATCGGGTACACCGGGCAGCTCAGTGAAATCTACCTCGCGATCACGGGCAAGGTCCTCTCGCCGATGGTCGAGCGAGCGTATGCCTCTGCCGGCCTCGAGCGGGTGACGTTCATTCCGAGCTGTCACACCGGGCCCTACGTCCGTTTCGCCCCGCTGGACGACGATGGAACAGGGCTCGCGCTGGTCTTCAACGCACGACATCAGTCGGCGGACCCGAATCATCCGCTCGCGTCGGTGCAGGCGATCTTCCCGCCCCTGAGGGCCCTCGCCGATGAGACAAGGCTGGAGATTCTCGGGATCTTGACCGACGGAGAACTCTACGCGCAGCAGATCGTCGAACGGCTCGAGATCAGTCAGCCTGCCGTGTCACGACACCTGCGGCTGATGGTCGCGGGCGGGATTCTCAAGGAGCGGAAGGAAAGCGGAATGAAGTTCTACAGCATCCGAGTGGACACACTGACCGATCTGACGAGGAGAATCGCGGCCTTCGCAGCGTGGGGGAGCGACTAGACCCGAGCCGATTGCGCCTTCAATCGACCGGCGATCGCTCCCCCCCTCCTCCCTCGCGGATTGCGGACCCCAAGGTTGGAGGCCTTCATGGATCGAAGTGAGAGGATTGTACCCGGAGACGCCAACGGCTTTGCGGAGCTGCTTTCGGCGGCCCGTGATGCGGCGACTCAACTCGAGCACGACGGTCGTAGCGACCTCGCGATCCGGCTCCTGAAGGGTCTCCTGAAGGCGGGCGGCGTGAGTTGTCCGGATACCGAGGCGGCACGCCTTCGGGCAGCGCTCGCGGGGATGATCTGGAAGCGTGGAGAGATGGCGAAGGCCCGCGCGCTCGCCGCAGACGCGCTGAAGATCGCCGAGCGAGACGCTCACGACGAGGCCCGGTCCGAAGCGCTGTTCGTGCTCGGAGAGGTCGCCTACATCGAGGCGGCGTACATGGGGCGGGCATCGCTCGACGATGCGCTCGAACATCACGAAAGGGCGCTCGAGCTTCGACGTCGTATCGGGGATCACCGGGGCGAGTCTCTCTCTCTGTCGCGGATCGGCGTGATCCACGAGCGAATGGACGAACCCGAACGTGCCCGTGCCTGCTACGAGGAAGCCCTGAGGATCGCCGAGGAGTCGGACTTCCCGGAGGGGATGAGTCGGCCGTACGTTCACATCGGCGTGGCGAAGGAGCTCGCCGGCGACATGGAAGGGGCGCTTGCCGACTACCGCCGAAGCGTCGCCGCCGTTCGCCGGGCCCACGACGTGCACGCCCTTTCGTTTGATCTGTGCAATGTCGCGTCGGCCGGCTTCCGCGTCGAAGGCGATCTCCATGCGGCAATCGAACTGCTTCGCGAGGCGCGGGAGTACGCGGAGGGGATGCGCTTCGAACTCGCGAACGTCCGCGTCCACCAGGTCACCGGTGACGTGTACGCGGCGGCCGGGCGACCGGGGGACGCGCGGCAGGAGTACGAGGCAGCGATCGCAATCGCCGATGCGGCGGACCTTGCACCGTTCGCGGCGTACGTCCGAGAGAAGATGGCGGCAATCGCCGACGAGTCCGAATGAGCCGTTCGGGCCGCAACATCGCCGTGAACCGCCGCGGGATGAGCGCTTTCCTCGTTGTCTGGTCGGGGCAGTTCGTCTCGACGATCGGGACCCTGATGACGTCGCTGGCGCTTGCCTTCTGGGCGTTTGACGTCACCGGGCGTGCGACCGAGTTGGGGCTGATGGTCTTCTTCACGTTCGGGCCGCGAGTCTTGCTCGGTCCGTTTGCCGGCGCATGGGTCGACCGATGCAAGCGCCGCACCGTGCTGATCGCGTGCGACCTCTTGGCCGGAGCGGGGAGCATCGCGATCCTGTTGCTGTTCGTCAGCGGCAATCTAGCGATCTGGCACATGTACGTACTCACGGCGCTAATGAGTGCGTTCGCGGCGTTTCAGGGTCCGGCATTCATTGCCTCGGCCACCATGATGGTCGACAAGCGCCACCATGGTCGCGTCAACGGTCTGATGACCCTCAACGTGAATGCCTCCGCTGTGATTGCCCCGGCTCTCGCCGGGCTAATGCTTCCGTTTGTCGGATTGACGGGCGTCTTGGTCCTTGATGTTGCGACGTTCCTCTTCGCAACGGGTGCTTTGCTCGTCATCCGGATTCCCGAGCCCGTACGAACGACGATCGAGGCCTCCACCCATCCGATGCGGCGGATCCTCCATGACATGCACGAGGGATTCCGATTCCTGCGGAGCGTCAGAGCATTGCTGGCACTGCAGCTGGCCGCGGCCGCAGCGAACCTCTTCGGCACGTTCTACGATGTGCTCTTGAGGCCCTTCGTCCTCCTGAGAACCGGAGACAACGAAATCGCACTCGCCTCTGTGCAGTCCGCCATTGGGATCGGTGGTGCGGCGGCTGCGCTGGCAGTGGCCCTCTGGGGCGGACCGAAGCGCCATCGAACCCTGTTCGGAATGGTGCTCTTCGCCTTGGCCTTCTTGCTGCGAGGCATTGCTGGCGCAAATCTGACCGTCGCGTGGATCGCGGCGCTTGGTCTCGCTCAGTCCGCGTTGCTTGCTCTTGCGGGCAGCACCATTCGGACGATCTGGCAAGCGAAGATCCCTCCCCAGTTCCTAGGACGCGTGTTCTCGTCCCTGGCGACGATTTCCGGCTTACTCATGCTGTTGACCATGCTCCTGGGCGGGCCGCTCGCGGACCGGGTCTTCGAGCCGGCCCTGCGATCCGATCCATGGATGCGAGGGGCTTTCGGTCCTCTCGTCGGCACGGATGCCGGGAGCGGAATCGGGTTGATGCTCCTCGTAGGTGGGGCGTCGGCTGCCGCCATCTGCGCAGGTTCTCTGTTCTTTAGGCGGATTCGCCAGATTGAGACATCCATTCCCGATCACGACGAAGGACGGGAGAGTGCCTCATCATGAGTTCCCGCGAGCAGCAGGTGGAGAGCAACGGGTTGGGCCGCTTCGTCTTCATCTGGTCCGGCCAGTTCCTGTCGCAGGTTGGGACGCTGATGACATCGCTCGCCCTGATCTTCTGGGCCTATGATCTAACCGGGCGTGCGACCGAGCTGGCGCTGATGGCGTTCTTCACTCTCGGCCCTCGGGTCCTCTTCGGTCCGATTGCCGGGGCGATGATCGACCGGTGGAACCGGAAGTCGACCCTGCTGCTGACCGATACCCTGGCCGCTCTCATGTCCGCATCGATTCTGGTGCTCCTCGTCACGGGGAATCTGCGGATCTGGCACCTATACCTGTTGACCTTCTTCACCGGCCTCTTTTCCGTCTTCCAGGAACCTGCGTTTCTCGCCTCGGCAACGATGATGGTCCCGGCACGGCACTACGGTAGGACCGGAGGTCTCACGGCGCTGCTGACGCATGCGTCAGCGATTCTCGCACCGGCGGTGGCGGGCGTTCTTCTGCCGTGGATCGGCCTGCGTGGGATCCTGATCGCGGACATCGGGACCTTCTTGTTTGCGATGCTCACCCTGGCGTGGGTTCGGATTCCGGAGCCGCTTCGAGAGGTCCTCGACATGGATCGCTCCATGATGCGTCTCGTGAACGATGTCCGCGCAGGGCTTCGCTACCTCACGGATCAGCGGAGCCTGCTCTTCCTGTTGCTTCTCTTCGCGTCGACGAACTTCTTCGGCAGTGCGTACAGCACCCTACATCGCGCGATGCTCCTTGCACGGACTGGAGGCAGCGAGGGGATCGTCGTGACCGTTCAACTGCTGATCGGCATCGGCGGAACGGCCGGAGCCCTGTTCGTCACGCTGTTTGGCGCCCCGCGACGGAAGGTCCCCGCCATCCTGATCGGCTACGCTTGCGGGGCGCTCTTCAGGGCACTGTTCGGAATCGATGTGGGATGGCCGTTCGTGGCGGCGTTCGGGCTGCTCACGACAGCTTGCATGGCATTTGCCGCAGGGTGCAGCAACGCGCTATGGCAGTCGAAGGTTCCGCCGGCACTGCAGGGGCGTGTCCTCGCCACTCGCCTCGCGCTGGCCGGCGCGATCTCGCTGAGTACACGGCTGATGGCCGGCCCGCTGGCCGATCACGTGTTCGAGCCGGCCATGGTCCCGGGGG
>Ga0272443_10002846_pt1 | contig 21364 bp, 16 predicted proteins | sample SSMAcet12_FD_193581 | JGI IMG/M metagenome (GOLD analysis project Ga0272443, IMG submission 193581) | Marine sediment archaeal communities from Little Sippewissett salt marsh, Falmouth, MA, United States - SSM-Acet-12 | ecosystem: Environmental > Aquatic > Marine > Wetlands > Sediment ... | reverse complement strand
TTCGCAGGGCGCCAGTGCATATCGAACTTTTTCAAACCAAACGAAAAAACGACACTGTCTTTATATCCTTTTTTCAACCACAGGCAACCGAAATTCTTCCGTGTCGGCATGGCCTGGAATTGCGTTTGCCGAACCAACCGGTCTTCATTGCTTCTTGTCGGAAATGAGCTGTTCGACCGCAACGGGCCGGTCGATCAGGCCGCAGCCAAGGGCGAATTCGGCAAAACGGCGCCAGCGCCCAAGATCGCTTTGTTGGGTTTCGGCGTAGTAGGGCAGGGTGAGCTCAAAGGCCTCGGATTCGATTGCCGGATCGGCTTCGGGCACGGCGCGAAGGTAGACGGCCAATGACGAATCCGGGTTTTTTCTAGCCGCGTCGATGCCTTCCTGGACAGCCTGTGAAAAGGCGAAGATCGCTTTTTTCTGATGCTCCGAGGCCCGAAGGCCGCTGACGAAAATCAACTCGTCATAGGGAGGGATCCCGTTTTTTTCCAGTTCGAAATAGCCGGCACGGTATCCGTGTTTAGCCATGGTGACGGTTTCGTAAGTCTTGAAGGGCCCCATGACGGCGGCCACCTTGCCCGAATACAGCGAAGGAACGATCGAAAAACCGACGTTGACCGCCGTGTATTGCTCGATGCCGTTGAGCCGGGCAAACGCCGCCAGAAGGACATCCATCAGCCCCGGGACCGTGTAACCGATTTTCCGTCCGGTAAGATCCTGGGGAGTGCGGATGCCGCTGTCTTTTAAAAAGAGCAGGGTGGTCAGCGGATGGGCCACCAGGCGGCCGACCACCTTCACTTCCAGGCCGGCGGCGGCGGCGATGATCACCTGGGGCTGGTAGCTGACCGCAAGCTCTACCTTTCCGGCTGCGGCCAGTTTCAGTGCGTCTGCCGTGTCCGAAGGGCTGACGATGTCCACGGCGATTCCGGCCCGTTCGAAATAGCCCATTTCCCGAGCCAGGTAGATGGGCAGATGATCCACGTTCGGAAACCAGTCGAGCATCAGCGTCAATTTTTCCGCGGCCCCGGCCCCGGTGCTCATCGTAAAAACGACGACTACGGCAATCAGGATCTTTTTCAAGGCGTGCATTGGATTTCTCCCTTTACTTTCGCAATGCCAGTACAGTTTGACAGTTCCTCTATGAGTTGCCGAGCGGCGCAGCCGCGCCTTAATAAAATTGCGGAGCAATATTATTGCCAGGTCATGATCCGCCGTTCCAGCCATCCCACCAGCGCCCAGAGGGACAGTCCCATCAGCGAAAGCCATAATATGGCCGCAAAGACCAGGTCCGTCTGCAGCCGGGCGTTGGACTGGATCATCAGGTAGCCGAGCCCCTCGGAGGCGCCCACCCACTCGCCGATGACGGCCCCGATGGTGGCCACGGAGACCCCCACCTTCAGGCCGGCAAAAAAATGAGACAGGGCCCAGGGCCAGTAAAGCCGGGTAAAAGAAGCCCAAAAACCGGCTCCCATGAGCCGGAAAAGCCCCCGGTATTCGGCGTCGCAGCTCTTGAACCCTTCCAGCAGCGTCACCGTGATGGGGAAAAAGATGATCACCGCCGCCATCAGGATCTTGCTGGCAAGTCCGTATCCGAGCCAGACCACCAGAAGGGGCGCCAGGGCAAACACCGGCACCGCCTGGGATGCCACCAGAAAGGGAGCAAGCGCCCTTTCGAAGCTCTGGGAGTAAAACATTCCCACCGCCAGGGGAAGGGCCGCTGCCAGCGCGAGCAGGCAGCCGGCGACGATTTCGGTTCCGGTGACAACCGCATGGGGAGCCAGCAGCGGAGCCCGCAAAACCGCCGTTGTCGCGATCTGCCAGGGACCGGGCAAAATGAATTCCGGAATCTGTAAAAACCGGCAGGCCGCCTGCCACAGTGCAAGACCGATCAGCACCAGGCCCAGCGAGACGAGCACCGGATACCCTTTGTGGCCATTTTGCATCTTTTGGTCTTTCATGTCAGAGCTTCCGTTCCGCCAACAGGCGAGATTTGATCAATAGTGAAACTTCTATCGGCGCCTGTGTTTTCCTACGACCGGGCACCGCGCCGGCCCGTCGAGAAAAAAGCAGAATCGGGCTGTATTGCTGCGCCCTTGGTCTTAGGGGCAGGTACGCTGCCCCTTCCTACGAAAACCCAGGCTTCGAGAGAAGTTTCACATAAGATATCCCCCTTCCAGGCCGGCTTCTTTTTCCAGGCGCCGAAGGATCCGGTCCCGATCCGCGACGATTCGCGGATCGTCGCGATGTCTGGGCTTGGCGCCCGGCGGAACGATGCTATCCAAAAAGCGAAGGGGGGGGCGGCTGCAGAGCAAGACCTCGTCTGCCAGCAGAAGGGCTTCTTCCACGTCGTGGGTGATCATCAAAATCGTTCGTGAAAATTCTGTTTGAAGCCGCCGCAGCTCCTTTTGCAGTCCGGATCGGGTGATGGCGTCCAGGGCCGAAAGCGGCTCGTCGAGCAGGACCAGCTCCCGTTCGAACATCAGCGTCCGTACCAGCGCGCAGCGCTGGCGCATGCCTCCGGAAGCCTGCTTCGGGGCCAGTTTTTCCGAGCCTGCCAGGCCGAACCGGGCAAATAGGGCCGCCGCTTTTTCGCGGCGCTGATCCTTTGGCTTTCCGGCGATCGCCGCCGGCAGGGAGGCGTTTTCCAGCAGGTTCATCCAGGGAAGCAGCAGGTCTTTTTGCTGCATGTAGGCCGCGGTGTCTCCCAGATTAGAGACCTCGCGGTCCAGCCATCTGATCGACCCGCTGCAGCGCGGCTCGGCACCGGTCAGCACATTGAACAGGGTCGTCTTGCCGCAGCCCGATGGACCGACCAGGACGGTAAACCCTCCCCGCGGCACAGACAGCGACAAATCCGTAAAAAGGGGCTGGGAACCGAAAAACTTGGTGAGGTGGGAAACGGTCAGCACCGGACGCTCCCTTCCGGGAGCGAAAAGTGAAATGCGGTGGCGCGGTTCATCAAATCTTTCCCTACGCCCGGATAAATTTGCTCCACAATAAATTTGCTCCGCAAATTTATAAAGGGGAAAAAAAGGAAAAGCGGTTCTCTATAAAACTCCAGTAAGAGTGAGCCGGAGGCCGATGGGTTTCAGATCGGAAGCCGGGCAACTGTTTGAGCTGGTTAGGCCGCGTTAAGACGACCGTAATGCAAACACTTGGATTTCTGTGGCGATCCCCATTTGCCACCGACATTTTTCTGCATCCTGATCAGCGGCCGTCTTTACGCGGCCTTTCCGGCGAGTTTTGGCCGGCTGGAGGGCTGAACCCCATCGGCCCCCGGCGGTCCAACGCTGGAGGATTCTGCATAAGCGCTGAATGGAATAATAACCAAAACGAAGGAGCTGAATCAAGCCGCTGGAGATTTTCTCTACAACCGTGAAAAACGCGGCGCCAGGTGGCCGCAGAACCGACCAGGACCTTCGGGTGCCATAAACAAGCGGGCCGGCGTTTTTTGCCGGCCCGCAGCCTATGCTTTTTTTAGCTTATCATGCTTCGCGGCAAGCGAAACATCTCTATCAATAAATCGCGAGAGCGATTTTATTGATTACCAGCCCCACTTCAGGTAGTCGTCGATGGAATCGGCGGCCTGCCGTCCGGCGCCCATGGCCAGGATGACGGTGGCCGATCCGGTCACGATGTCCCCGCCGGCCCAGACCCCTTTTTTGCTGGTCTTGCCGGTTTTCTGATCGGTGATGATATATCCCCAGTTGTTGAGCTTCAGCCCTTCGGTGGACTGGGTCAGCAGTGGATTTGCACCGGCGCCGACTGCGATGATCGCCAGGTCGCATTCGAGCTTGAATTCGCTGCCCTTGATCGGAAGCGGCCGGCGGCGTCCGGAGTCGTCGGGTTCTCCCAGCTCCATCCGGAGGCATTCCATCCCGGTCAGGCGATTCTTTTCGTCTCCGAAAAAGCGGACCGGGTTGGTGAGGAAGTGAAACTCGACCCCTTCTTCCTCGGCGTGGTGGACCTCTGCGCCGCGGGCGGGGACCTCCTGCCGGGAGCGGCGGTAGACGATTTTGGAGCTTTCGGCCCCAAGCCGGAGCGCCGTGCGGGCAGAGTCCATGGCCACATTGCCGGCGCCGAGGGTGACCACGTTCTTTCCCTTGATGATGGGGGTGTCGTACTTGGGAAAGAGATAGGCCTTCATCAGGTTGGAGCGGGTCAGATACTCGTTGGCCGAGTAAATGCCGATCAGGTTTTCCCCGGGGATGTTCAAAAACCGGGGAAGGCCCGCGCCGACGCCTAAAAAGACGGCGTCGAAGCCCTGCTCGAACAGTTCGTCGATGGTCACGGTGCGGCCCACCACTTGGTTGGTCTCCAGGTTGACTCCCTGGCGGACCAGAAAGTTGACCTCCTGGCCCACGATCTCTTTGGGCAGACGGAACTCGGGGATGCCGTAAATCAGGACCCCGCCGGGAAGATGGAAGGCCTCGAACACCGTCACGTCATGGCCTTTTTTGATCAGGTCGCCGGCCACGGTGAGCCCGGAAGGTCCCGATCCCACCACGGCCACTTTTTTGCCGGTGGGTTCTTCTTTGGGGGGGAGCTGTCCGCTGCCGTGATGGCGCTCCCAGTCGGAGGCAAACCGCTCCAGGTTTCCGATGGCCACCGGGTCCCCCTTTTTGCCGACGATGCATTTGCCTTCGCACTGCAGTTCCTGGGGACAGACGCGGCCGCATACGGCGGGAAGCGCATTTCTCTCCCAGAGCTTGCGGCAGGCGCCGGTAAAATCACCTTCCTTGATTTTGGCGATAAAGGCCGGGATATCCACGCTGACTGGACAGCCCTCGACGCAGGAAGGCTTCTTGCACTGGAGGCAGCGGCTGGCTTCCAGCATGGCCGTCTCTTCGTCGTACCCGAAGGGCACCTCGTCGAAATTTTTTGCCCGCACCGCCGGTTCCTGCTCGGGCATCGGTTGACGGGGGGTCTTTTTCGTTTTGCCTTCTTGTGCTTCCGCCATTTTTCCCTCCATGATAAAACCGCTCTGCGGTTTTATGAGTGTTTCGCGTTCCGCGAAACAAGAAAGCTGAAAATATTCGATTCATTGTGCTTCAACCAGCTTCTGAAGAAATCGCCGAGGCCGCAGCAATCCGCGGGTCATGCCTGCTCCAGGGTGCAGAACTCCTCGTAGCACTGTTTTTCATGTTCGCAGTAAGCCTGGAGCCTGGCCATCAGCTCGTCGTAGTCGACCTGGTGGCCGTCGAACTCCGGCCCGTCCACGCAGGCGAATTTGGTCTTTCCGCCGATGGTCACCCGGCAGCCGCCGCACATGCCGGTGCCGTCGACCATGATCGGGTTGAGGCTGACCAGGGTGGGGATGTTGTATTCCTTGGTGACCAGGGAGGCGAACTTCATCATCGGCACCGGTCCGATGAGCACTGCCTGAGCGGGCTTTTCTTTTTCACAGACCTCTTTGAGCACGTCAGTGACAAATCCGTGGTGCCCGTAGGAACCGTCGTCGGTGCAGATCCGGAGATCGCTTGAGGCGGACCGCATCTGGTCCTCCATGATCAGCAGATCCTTGCTCCGGGCGCCGATGATGGCGATGACGTGGTTTCCGGCTTCCTTCATGGCCCGGGTGATGGGATGAAGAACGGCGATTCCCGTGCCTCCGCCGACACAGACGACGGTGCCGACCTTTTCGACGTGGGTCGGCTTGCCCAGGGGACCGATGACGTCCTGATATTCGTCCCCCACCTGAAGGGTTTTGAATAAAGCCGTCGATTTGCCCACCACCATGTAAATGATGGTAATGGTGCCTTTTTCCGGATCGGTGTCGGCCATGGTCAACGGGATCCTCTCGCCGGTTTCGTTGGCCTTGAGGATGACGAACTGACCGGGCTTTGCCTTTTGGGCGATGAGCGGGGCCTCGATTTCATTGAGGATCACGTTGCCCTCGGACATCTCCTCCCTTCGTACGATTTTAAACATGATTGACCTCCAAGAATAGATCCTGTGCTGTTGAGCCGGCCCTCTAAGTACATGCCGACGTAATTACGGCGACAATTGTTTCACCGCCGAGGCGCTGAGGCCGGAGAGAATGCGCAGGTAAGTTTGATAAGATTTTCTCTGCGCCCTCTGTGTCTCGGCGGGGAGTTTTCTTTGACCTTGAAACCGTTACCGAAATTATGCCAACGAGTAACAAGGACGGCAATGGGAACGATCAAAGCGGAATAGTTTTTCGCATATACTCATTATGAAATCAAGCCGAAAATCAGGGGCATCCATTTGTACGTTTACCTGTTTTCCGGCCCTTCGTCTATTCCGAAAAGCCGGCAGGCGTTTTGGCGGGTGGTTTTGGCAAGATGCACGACGGTGTCCTTGCGGACCGCCGCCAGTTTTTCCAGCACCGAACCGACGAAGGCCGGCTCGTTTCTGCGGATCCTGTTTCGCTCCGGGGCAGGGACCAGGTAGGGAGCGTCGGTTTCGATCAGGAGCCGGTCGTCGGGAATCCGGGAGACGAGCCGTCGCAGCGGTGCTCCCCGCTCTTTCATGGTGACGATTCCAGTCACGCCGATGAAGAGCCCCAGATCGAGATAGGCCTGCAGCTCGTCTGCGGTGCCGGAAAAACAGTGGACCACGCCTGTCCTTCCGGGGGAAAAGTCCGACTTCAGGATTTCAATCAGCCGGCCGCCGGTGTCTCGTTCGTGGAATACCACCGGAAGCGCCAGCTGCTCGGAGATATCCATCTGCCGCACAAACCATTTTTCCTGCATTGATCTGGGTGAGTGCATCCGGTTGAAATCAAGGCCGATCTCCCCCCAGGCCCGGACCGAATCCCTGCCGGCCAGCTCCACCAGCTCGTCGAGTGCCGCTTGCGTGCAAAACCGGGCATCGTGGGGGTGAAAGCCGACGGTGGCATAGACGCCGGGGGTCGACTCGGCGATCTGCACCGCGCGAATCGAGGTGCGAAGGTCCACACCGATGGTCGTCATCAGGGTCACCCCGGCGCGGCTCGCCCGGTCGATGACGTCGGCCAGATCTTTTAAAAACGCATTGTCGTCTAAATGGCAGTGGCTGTCGAACAGTTCCATGGTTCAGTTGCTGAAAAAAGTTGATTGGTTGACTCGTTGAATGGTCAAATAGGAGCCTGAAAGGCATCGCACAAACGCTCAGCGGTCTTTGGGCCCGAATGCAACGAGATACCGCCTGCCTTTTGCGCCGTCAAGAGCGGCAGTCTTCCCACAGCGCCCGATCGAAGGGAGCGCTGCGGGACGGACAGTTGTTTCTGCGGCAAAGCTGACAGCTGCGGAAGTCGACTTCCGTCGGAAAGCAGATGCCGGAGAGGGATTTGATCGGGGACATTAAAAAAGAGTCGGAAAGCTGCACGCCGATGGCGTCATCGACGGCTCCCAGGAGCGAAAAAAGCTGCTGCTGCTGTTCGATGGGCCAGATGCCCATATCCCCGGATCCCGGGCTCATGGTCGCTGATTTTGCCAGGCCGAACGTAGACGTCAGAACCGATTTCAGATAGTCGGCGGCGATTTGAAGCAGGTCCGACTTGATCTCCTCCCACCAGTAGGCTTTCAAAAAATCCCTCTTTGCATAAACGATCCGGTCCACTTCACGGCCGCAGGTGACCACGAAGGGGAACACCCGCTGCGCATCCTGAAGGTTTCTGAACAGCGTCCGGGAGGTAAAGGGGACGCCGTCGATGGTCACCGTGTCTTTCCCCCTATGTTCGACAAAACACTCTTTGAAGGCGGCCTTGGGTCTTGCCGTTTCCACCGCGTCCCGGACAAGACGTTGCAGTTCTCTTGCTTCCTTGGTCCCGGCCGAAAGGCACATCCGTTCGATGAGTGAATCAATATCGAGATTGAAAGGGATCGGGTCAAGTATTTCCATGTCGATAAAAGTTTCCTTCTCGATTAAACGGGACGTTTTGTCCGACAGCGGCAGGACCGATATCTGACTCTTTGCCATATGCGCTATTTGCGATGCCCCGGGGGCGATTTTATTTCCAGCGGGCCGCCATTCTGTCCAATTCCTCCGTGATCTTTTCAGGCAGCGGCGCCGGTTGGTGCTTTAGGGTCTCCACGGTGAGCTGCCGGAGCCGCTCGTCGAAGCGTCGGCCCCCGTCCTTCAGCCATTGCTGGTAGTTGGAGCGCTCGAACAGGCTTGAATACCACACATCGGTAAAATGTTCGAAGGTGTGGTCGTCTGCCAGGAAATGACCGCCCGGTCCGATCCGGTTGATGACATCCACGGCCAGAGAGTCTTCGTCGACCCGGATCCCGCGCACATACTGGTTGATCATGGAGATGATCTCATGGACCAGCACCATGCAGCTGGGGGAGACCAGCGAGCCGTGGTCGAGCAGACCGCAGTCGTGGACCAGGTTGGCGCCGCTGAAAATAGAGGAGTGACAGGAAAAGGTCGCTTCGGCCGCGGCCTGGGCGTCCGGCAGCTTGGCATCCGAACAGCCGGCGGTTCCAAAGGACGGAAGCCGGTAGTGTTGGGCCATTTGCGCCATGGCCGAGGACATCAGGCTCATTTCCGGCGCCCCATAGGAGAAGACCATGGTGCGCATATCCATGACGGTGGCAAGCGCGCCGAAGATAAACGGCGCCCCCGGACGGACCAACTGGGAGATCACCAGGCCGCTGAGGGATTCTGCGCTTCCCTGGACGACGGTTCCGGCAAAGGTGGCCGGTCCCGTACTGCCGGCCTGGGGCGCGCCGAAATAGATATGGGGGATCCCGTTTTCGGCGCAGAAGATCACCTTGTCGAGCACTTCGTCGGAGTGGACCAGCGGCGAGATGGGATCGGCCAGCATCACGATGTTGGGGGCCTTGATGAATTTTTTCTTCGATCCGGCGATCAGAACCGCCATCTCGTAAATGTCTTTGAGACTGTTGGTGTCCTTGCAGCAGAACACCATCGGTTTTTCGCAGTGAACCATGGCCTCTTTGAGCACCAGTCGGTCGGCGAGCTCGGGGGGAACATCGTCTGCCAACCCGAAGGTCATGCCCCAGGAATAGTTGGGCAGGGCGTCGAGCAAGGCGGCGGTGGTCCTGCAGTCTTCGAGGGTGAAGCGCCTTCGTTCGGCGGTCAGCGGCACGAGGTAGTCCAGGCAGTCGAGGCTGGGCCCCATCCAGCTTTTGTTGCCTCGGAGCATGACGGAGCGAAGCCCTCCCCGCCGGGAGAGGGCGATGTGGGAAGGGGCGCTCTGTAAGGCGGTTTCAACCAGTTCAGTGGAGATGCGGACGCGGTTGCCGTCAATTTTTGCGCCGGCATCGGCCAGCAGAGAAAGAACCCGGCGATGGGTGACCTTCACCCCGGTCTTTTCGAGCACCTCCAAGGTCGCCTCGTGGACCTGTTCGAGCTCTTTGCGTCGGAAGGCTTTCAGTCTCGGTTTGGCTTTTACGCGAACGCGGTCCGGCATGGCATCTTCTCCTTCGTGCTCGATAGCATAATTTCAGCGACGGCTTTCAGATCGACGAATGCGCACCGCAGAGAGACGCGGAGTGCGCAGAGAAAAGCCTCAAAATTTCCTCTGCGTTTTCAGCGTCTCTGGGGTGAAACACGCGTCACCATCAATACGCCTGCATGTATTCAGCGTTCCAGGCCCATGGCGTCGGCGACAATTTCGGCGATGTCCCGGTCTTCTATGCCGGTGTCGCCGGCGGCAAGGCCGTCTTCGAGCATGGTCATGCAAAAGGGGCAGGCGGTGGCGATGATCGACGGCCCGCCGCTGCCGGCCTTCAGGGATTCGGCGGCCTGGGCCACCCGCCGGTCGTTGACCCGGTGGCCGGCATCTTCTTCGATCCAGGTCAGACCGCCCCCGGCGCCGCAGCACATGCCGTATTCCCGGCTCCGGTCCATCTCTACGATGCTCAGCCCCGGGATCACGGCCAGCACCTGCCGCGGGGCGTCGAAGATCCGGTTGTGCCGCCCCAGGTAGCACGAATCGTGGTAGACGGCCATTGTTTCCACGGGATGGTTCATCTCGATTCTACCTTCTGCCGCCAGTTGGGCGAGCAGTTCACTGTGGTGGATGACTTTGTAATGGCCTCCGAAGGCCGGGTAGTCCTTTTTGAACGTGTTGTAGCAGTGGGGGCAGAGGGTCAGGATATTTTCCACGCCGTATTCGGCCAGCAGCGCCACGTTGGCCTCGGCCTGCATCTGGAAAAGGTATTCGTGCCCCATACGCCGGACCGGATCGCCCGTGCAGCGCTCTTCCTCGCCGAGCACGGCGAAAGAAACCCCGGCCGCCTTGAGGATGACCGCCAGGCTCCGGGCGATTTTCTGGTTGCGGGGATCGAAGGCGGCCGAGCAGCCCACCCAAAGCAGGGTTTCGACGTTTTCGCCGGATTCCGCCGCCTCTGCCATGGTCTTTACCGCCAACCCCTTGGCCCATTCCATCCGGGCGGTGGGGTGTTCGTTCCATGGATTGCCGCGTTTTTCCGTGCCGGCAAAGACCTCGGCAAACGTTTCGGGATATTCGTCATCGATCATGACCCGGCATCGGCGAAGCTCTAAAATCTTGCTCAGCGGGTCGATGAAGACCGGGCAGGCCTCCACGCACGCCATGCAGGTGGTGCAGGCCTCCACGGCCTCGGGGCGGATAAACGATTCCAGGATCTTTTTCGGAGTTGCCGGGGCGGAAAAGGGGGGACGTTCCTCGGCGACCTGCCGGCGGAGTCCGACGACGATTTCCCGTGGGGAAAGGACCTTTCCGGCGATGGATGCCGGGCAGTTGATCTCGCACCTGCCGCATTCAGTGCAGCTGGCCGCATCCAGCAAATCCTTGCGCGACAGGTCGGCCGTTTTTTCCGCACCTAAAATTTCGTCCCGTTCGAAGGCCCCTTCCACGTCCAGGGGAAAGAGCCGGCCCCGGGGCCGAAGGTCCTTGAAGAAGACGTTCACCGCTGCCGTTAGCAGGTGCATCGGTTTCCCGGAAAAGGGGAGATAGGCGATCGCCGAAAGGGCGAGGACGCCGTGCACCCACCATAACCCGCGGTGCCAGTTTTGGAGGGCCGCCATGTCTGCGCCGGCCCAGATTCCGGCTGCGCCGGCGCCCACCGGCGACCACCCGGGGTGGTATGAGAGCTGACCGGAGGTGGCGGCCAAACGGAGGCCTTCTACGGCAAAGCCGGTGACGGCGATCAGCAGGAGCCAGACCGGCAGGATGAGATCCGACGGCTGCCGTTTGAGCTGGGGCCGCAACAGCAAGTAGCGCCGAACCAGGGCCACGACCAGCCCCAGCACCAGAAACGCCCCGAAAAGGTCCAGAAACAGTTCCGTGCCGAGAAAAAACGGGCCGAACCAGATGCCGTGATCCATATTCAGAATTTTTTGAAACAGGTCGTATTCCACGGCAACGATGACGGTGCCCACAAACAGGACGATCATTGCCCACATGATCGAAAGGTGCATGACCCCGGCAAGCCGATGGCGGTGCAAAACGGTGCGGTTGGTTGCAATATCAGTCAGGGCCCGCTTGAGCCGAAGGAGCATGTCGTTCCGGAAGAGCGGGACTTTTTTGCCGCCCACGATGCGGCGGATCTGCAGGTAGATCCCGTATCCGAACAAGCCCAGTGCGGTTGCGGCCATCAGATAAAAGAGGATTTCTCCGGCCGTTGAAATGTTCCATAGGATTTCTCGGCTGACCATGGATGCCTCCTGCCCCGGCGGCCGCCCATCATGCGGACTGCGACCGGGTCCAGATTTTTGACCGTCGCTTGATAACTTTGGATAAAAACCGTTTTTTAGTTGACAACACCCATACACCATTTTAATAACACTGATCAACAAGAATTTTATAACCAATATATCGGACAACATGGCAGACAACGGCATCTATGACGCGCTGAAAAAAAGGATCGTCCTTTTAGAGTACGAGCCCGGGCAGGTGCTGCGCGAAAAAGATCTCATCCGGGAGTTCGGGGTCAGCCGGACGCCGGTTCGAGAGGCGCTGATCCGCCTCGAAACCGAAGGCCTGGTCCGAATCGTCCCCAACCAGGGGACCTTTGTCACCGAAATCAGCTTTCAACAGCTGCGGGACGTGTTCGAAATCCGATCCTTTCTGATCCGGCTCACCGGGCAGCTGGCCGCCGCCCGGATCACTGCCGAAGAGCTCAAGCATGTGCGGGCGCTCATTGAGCGGATGAAAAAGGAGAAGAGCGCCAAGATCCTCATGCGCCTGGACTCGGAGCTTCACGAGCGGATCAACCGGTCGACGAAAAACGAGGTGCTGGTGCGGATGCTTTCCATGCTCCGGGACCAGGCGGTGCGCATCTGGAAGTTTTCCCCCGCCGAGGACGACTACTGGAGCGGGCTGCACACCGAATTCGAGGACCTTGCCGCTGCGCTGGAGCGGCGGGACGAAGAAACCTGCGGCCGGCTTCTGGAAAACCACCAGAAACGGTTCATCGAGTATATCCGCAGCCAGTTTTCCTGGTAGCCTGCAACATACAGCAAAATCTATCAATCCATGTTTGGACAGGAAGGGAGCAGCATCATGCGTACATTTCCGGATCAGGCGAAGGTGATCATCATCGGGGCCGGCATCGTGGGCAATTCGGTTGCCTACCATCTGGCAAAAAAAGGCTGGAAGGACATGGTGATGGTCGACAAGGGGCCGCTTCCCAATCCGGGCGGTTCCACCGGCCATGCCTCCAACTTCATCTTTCCCGTGGACCACGGAAAGGCGATGACCCAGGTTACCCGCGACAGCCAGGAGCAGTACAAGGCCATGGAGGTGAACCGGGAGTGCGGCGGCATCGAGCTGGCCCGGACCGAGGAGCGAATGGAGGAGCTCAAGCGCCGCGTGGCTTCGGCCAAGTGCTGGGGCATCGAGGCGGAGCTGCTCGATGCCGACGGCGTGTTGAAGCTGTTTCCCTGGGTCAACAAGGAAAAGATCCTCGGAGGCTTTTACACTCCGTCGGTGAGCGTCGTCGACTCTCTGCGGGCCGGGACGATCATGCGGGAAAAGGCCCAGGAGATGGGAGCCCTGGAGGTCTTTGCCAATACCGAGGTCCTCGACATCCAAGTAGAAGGCGGCCGGGTTAAATCGGTGAAAACGACCCGGGGAAAGATCGGCATCGAATTTGTCATTGTCTGCTGCGGGGTCTGGAGCCCGCGGATTGCGGAAATGGCCGGGGCCTCCATCCCTTTGGCGCCGGTGGCCCACCAGATGATCGATGCCGGGCCGGTGCCCCAGTTTGCCGAAGCCAAGGGCGAAATCGAATATCCGATCCTCCGGGATATGAGCACCCTGATGTACGAGCGTCAGGCGGCGGCCAACCTGGAAATCGGCTCCTACGCCCATCGCCCGATTCTCTACGACCCCAACGAGATTCCTTCCATCGACGAGGCCAAGCTCTCCCCGACGGAGATGCCGTTTACCAGCGAAGATTTCGATCCCCAGCTGGAAGATGCCCTGGAACTGCTTCCGGAGATGCTCGACCACGATTCGGTGGAGATCCAGTACGCCATCAACGGGTTGATCTCCCTGACTCCCGACGCGGGTCCGGTGGTCGGAGAGTGCCCCGAGGTCAAAGGGCTCTGGTCGGTGGCGGCCGTCTGGATCAAAGAGGGCCCCGGCATCGGCCGTCTGGTGGCCGAATGGATGACCGACGGTGCACCGGAAATCGACCCCAACGAGGTCGATATTTCCCGCTTCTATCCGTACGCCCGCACCAAGAGCCACGTGTGGGCGCGGGCCTCGGAGGGTTTCAACAAGACCTACGGCATCGTTCATCCCGGCGAACAATGGGAGTCTTCGCGAAACGTCCGGCTCAGCCCCTTCCATGCGCGCACCCAGCAGCTGGGGGCGGTCTATTTTGAAACCGCCGGCTGGGAGCGCCCCCACTGGTACGAATCCAACAAAAAGCTGCTGGAAGAATACAAAGACCAGATCAACGACCGACCCAACGAGTGGGACGCCCGGTGGTGGTCTCCCATCATCAATGCAGAGCATCTGGCCATGCGCGACCGGGTGGCCATGATCGACCTCAGCGCCCTGGCTGTCTTCGACATTTCCGGCCCGGGTGCGCTCGACTACATCCAGCACATGGCCGTCTCCCAGATGGACGTGCCGGCCGGAAAGGCGGTCTACACCCTCTTGCTCAATCCCAAAGGCGGCATCCGCTCGGACCTGATGATCGCGCGTCTGGCCGAGGACCGGTTCCGGGTCACCACCGGCGGCGGCCACGGCGGCGTCGACAAGAAGTGGTTTTGCGACAACCTCCCGCAAGACGGTTCGGTGCATCTGTGCGATCAGACCTCGGCGCTGTGCACCCTGGGCCTGTGGGGGCCTTCGGCGCGGGATCTGCTGGCGAAGGTCACCGACGACGATTTATCCGATACGGGTTTTCCCTTTGCCGCGGCCAAGCGCCTGCGGATCAACGAAATCGAGGTGTGGGCGCTTCGCATCTCCTATGTGGGAGAACTCGGCTGGGAGATCTACGCCCCCTTCGAACAGGGGCAGCGGCTGTGGGATATCTGCTGGGAGGCCGGCCAAAAATTCGGGGTGGTGCCCGCCGGGATCGGCGTCTACGGCACCACCGCCAGGCTGGAAAAAAGCTACCGGCTCTACGGAAACGACATGGACACCGAGTACAACCCGGTGGAGGCGGCCATGGCCAGGCCGAAGATCAAGGCCCAACAGTTCATCGGAAAAGAGGCCTACCTCAAGGCGCGGGAAGAAGACCCGGCCGCTGTCCTGTGCACCCTCACCGTGGACGACCACACCTCTTCGAGCGGGGAAAAGCGCTACATGATCGGCCACGTGCCGGTGCTCACGGCAGATGGCGCCCCGATCATCGACAAAAAGGGCCGGCGCTCCTATGTCACCAGCACCGGCGCCGGCCCCTCGCTGGGCAAATACCTTCTGATGGCCTATCTGCCGCCGGAGCAAGCCGCGGTTGGAACCAAACTTCAGGTAGAATATTTTGCTGAAAGCTACCCGGTGACCGTGGCGGCCGTCGGCAGCACGCCGCTGTTCGATCCGGCAAACGAGCGCATGAAAGGTTGAGTGACTGGAGGAAACCGATGAACATACTGGCGTGCATCAAACGGGTGGCCGACATCGGCGCCAAATTCGATCTGACCGATGACCGGCAGGCGATCTCGACCAAAAACCTCGGCTTTACCATCAGCCCGCATGAAGAATGCGCCGTGGAAGAAGCCATCCGCCTGGTGGAGGCCGCCGGCGGCAGCGCCACCGTGTTGACCCTGGGGCCCGACAAGGCGGAAGAACAGCTTCGGGACTCCCTTGCCCGGGGCATCGACCGAAGCATTCTGCTCCAGACCGACGGCAAGGAATGGGATCCGGGCGAGACCGCCCGGGCGATCGTGGACGCCATCGGCAACGAGGAAACCTTCTACGATCTTTTCCTGTTCGGCAACGAAGCGGCTGACACCGGAGATTTTCAGGTGGGGGTAAGGGTGGCGCATGCCTTGAATCTACCCTGTGTGACCGGCATCAAGTCCTTGGAAATCCGGGACGGCAAGGCGGTCGCCAAGCGGGAGGTCGATGAGGGCTGGGAGGTATACGAAGTTTCTCTTCCGGCCGTGGTCGCCGTCAAAGAGGGGATCAACCTGCCCCGGTATCCGAGCCTGCGGGGCACCATGAAAGCCAAGAAAAAGCCGGTGGACCGGCAAACCCCCCGGCGAACCGGGGCCGATCTTCAGATGCAGGAGCTGCGGCTGCCGCAGGAGATCAAAAAAGAAGCGGAAATCCTCGGCGAAGGCGCTGCGGCGGCCCCGAAGATTGTCGAGGTGCTCAAATCCCTGGAGGTAATTTAGCCATGATTCTTGCCGTCATCGAAACCGATCAAGGAAAACTGGCCGAAGCCTCCCAGCAGATGCTCACCTTTGCCCGGGATCTGGCCGGTCGATTCGAGGTTCCCCTGTCTGCCGTGACCTACGACGCGGCAGATGAGGCCTTGGCCGGTGAGGCAGGTGCGTTCGGCGCCGCCTCCCTGATCCAGGTGAGCCACGAGGCTCTCGATGCCTATGCCCCGAAGGCCGTCGCCCGGGCCGTGGTTCAGCTCATCGAGGCGAAAAAACCGTCGGCGGTGCTGGCGGCCAGCACCGACCGGGGAAACGAGATTCTCGCCCATGCCGCGGCCATGGCCGATCTTCCCATGGCATCCAACTGCGCAGAGGTCCGTAGGCTCGACCCCTTCGAAATCACCCGCCTGCGCTGGGGCAGCAGTCTGCTGGAAGAAGCCCGGCTCGAAAAGGCCCCCAAGCTGATGACCGTGGGGCTTCACGTGGTGGCCGCCGAAGAAGCCCCTGCGCCTGTACCGGCGGTGGTGGAGGTCTTCACGCCCTCGCTGGAAGAACAGGATCTGGGGGTCCGGGTCTCCGGTCTGGAAAAAGAGGTGGTGGAAGGCATCACCCTCAAGACCGCCCCCGTGGTGATCGGCGGCGGACGGGGGGTGGGAAGCGCAGAAGGCTACGCCGTGCTCGAACAGCTGGCCGAACTTGTGGGCGGTGCCGTGGGCGGCTCCCGGATTGCCACCAACAACGGTTGGCGGCCCCATTCGGACCAGATCGGGTTGACCGGAAACCGGATCGCCCCGAACCTGTATATTGCCTGCGGCATCAGCGGCGCCATCCAGCATATGGTCGGCTGCAAGGGATCCAAGCACATCCTGGTGATCAACAAGGACCCGGAGGCGCCGTTTTTCGCCAAGGCCGACTGGGGCGTGGTCGGCGACCTCCACGAAGTGATCCCGGCCGTCATCGAGGAACTCAAAAAGCAATAAAATCGCTCCGCGATTTTATTGCCAAAATGAAAAGAATCAGCAAAGGCTTGCGGCATCATGCCGCAGGCCTTTTGGTTTGGTACTCTCTGTCCTTCCGTCTCTTTGTTCGCGGTTGGTTTTTTCTTCCATCGATACAAAAAGAAAGGGGCCGCGGTACTGCACCGAGGCCCCAGCGTGTTGCTCGTTTTTGCTTATCAGCTTAGCAGCTCAACAGCTTATCATCTGATGATCAGTCCTTCAGACACGGCTTTCTTGCCGCGGCCACTTCATCCAGCCGACGGACCTTGGGGATTTTCGGCGCGTCGTGCAAAAGGTCCGGATTCTCCTTTGCCTCGGCGTCGATCGCCTTCATCGCCTCGATGAACCGGTCGATGTCCGCCTTGCACTCGGTTTCGGTGGGCTCGATCATCAGGGCGCCGGAGACCACCAGCGGAAAGTAGACTGTCGGGGGATGAAACCCGTATTCCATCAGGCGCTTGGCAATGTCCAGGGTCGACACCTTGTGGGCCTGCTGGTGCTTGTCGGTAAACACGCATTCGTGCATGCAGGGCCGGTCGTAGGGCAGGTGATAGGTGCCCTTGAGCCGTTCCTTGATGTAGTTGGCGTTCAGCACGGCAAGCTGGGAGGCTTTTTTGAGGTTTTCTCCGCCCATGGAGCGGATGTAGCTGTAGGCCCGGACCAGGATGCCGAAGTTGCCCCAGAAGGCATGGAGTTTTCCCACCGACTGCGGGTGGTCCCAGGAAAAGGCATATCGGCCGTTTTCTTCCACTACCCGGGGAACCGGCAAAAACGGCTCGAGGGCCTTGGTCACGCAGACCGGTCCCGCGCCCGGGCCGCCGCCTCCGTGGGGGGTGGAAAAGGTCTTGTGCAGGTTCAAGTGAAGCAAATCCACGCCGCTGTCTTTCATGTTCACCTGGCCCATGAGCGCGTTCATGTTCGCCCCGTCGCAGTAGACCAGGCCGCCCTTGTCATGGACGATTTTTGCCACCTCGGTGATGTTTTCTTCGAACAGCCCCAGAGTGTTGGGGTTGGTCACCATGATGCCGGCGGTGTCTTCGTCCATCAGCTCGGCCAGCGTGGCCGGGTCGAGGATTCCCTTTTCGTTGGACGCCAGCGGAATCGAGGCAAAGCCGCACAGCGAGGCGCTGGCCGGATTGGTGCCGTGGGCCGTATCGGGAATGAGAATCTTGGAGCGTTTTTTCCCCTTGGCCACGTGGTGGGCGTAGATGATCAGCATGCCGGTCAGCTCGCCGTGGGCGCCGGCCGCCGGCTGGAGGCTGACCGCGTCCATACCGGTGATGCGGCAGAGGGAATCGGAAAGCTCGTGTATCAGCTGCAGGGTCCCCTGGCACAGGGCTTCGGGAAGCAGGGGGTGGGCGCCGGCAATGCCGGGCAGCGCCGCCTGTCGTTCGTTGGTCTTGGGGTTGTATTTCATTGTGCAGGAGCCCAGGGGATACATCCCGGTGTCCACGGAAAAGTTCCACTGGGATAGGCGCATGTAGTGCCGGACCAGGTCGACTTCGCTCAGATCCGGGAAATCCGGGCCTTCTCCGGCCAGATTTTCGTCGACCGGCGCATTGTCCACGTCCCGGCGGGGCATGGAAAAACCGGTGCGGCCGGCAGCGCCCTTTTCCCACAACAGCGGCTCGTTGAAGATCAGTCCGTTGGTGCCGACGGTCTCGTTCATGAGGACACCTCCTTTACCAGGGCGTCGAGGTCTTCCTTGGCGTGGGTTTCGGTGGCACAGAGCAGATACCGGTCTTTCATTTCCGGAAAAAACCGGGCCAGGCGAAGGCCGGCGACGATTTTTTTCTCCAGCAGGCGTTTCCAGGCCCCTTCGAACCCGTCGCCGAAGTCGGCGACAAATTCGTTGAACGTGGGGGCGGAAAAGGGAATGGATATCCCGGCTCCGGCCAGCGATCGTTTCAGATATTCGCTCTTGTCGTAGTTGAGCCGGGCCAGCTGCCGGATCCCGGTGCCCCCCAGGGCGGCCATGTAGACCGCGGCCGAGGTGGCGCAAAGGCCCTGGTTGGAGCAGATGTTTGAGGTGGCCTTTTCCCGGCGGATGTGCTGCTCGCGGGTGGCCAGGGTCAGCACGAACCCTCGTTTTCCCTCCGCGTCGGTGGTTTTGCCGATGAGCCTGCCGGGCATCTGGCGCAGACACTTTTGCTTGGCGGCGAACATGCCCAGCCCCGGGCCGCCGAAGGAGCGGGGGATGCCGAAGCTCTGCCCTTCGCCGCAAGAGATGTCGGCCCCCTGGCTGCCCGGGTTCTTGTAGAGGCCGTAGGCCAGCGGCTCGGTGAAGCCGACGATGAACAGCGTCTTTTCATCCTGGTGGGCCGCCGCAGCGGCCGCCTGCAGATCTTCCACGCATCCGAAGAAGTTGGGCGACTGAACGGCCACCGCCGCCAGCTCCCCGGCTCCGTCGAGGCCGGACAGGTCGGTCCTTCCGTTTTCACCAAACGGCAGCTCGACAATCTCGTAGCCGGTAGGCGCCAAGTAGGTTTCCACCACCTTCCGGTACAGGGGGTGAACGGCGGCCGAGAGGGCCACCTTGCCCCTTCGGGTCATGCGGATGGCCATCAGCAGGGCTTCTGCCAGCGCCGAGGCCCCGTCGTACATGGAGGCGTTGGCCACATCCATTCCCAGCAGCCGGCTGACCAGGGTCTGGTATTCGTAGATGGCCTGCAGGGTTCCCTGGCTCACCTCCGGCTGATACGGGGTATAGGCGGTGACGAACTCTCCCCGTGACAGCACGTAGGCCGCCGCGGCCGGGATATGGTGTTCGTAGCTGCCGGCGCCTAGAAACACCTTGTAGTCCGGTGAGACCGCCGTGGTGCCGGCCAGTGCCTGCATGTGCCGGTCCAGTTCCCATTCGGTGAAGGGCTCGGGCAGGTCGAGATGGGTCAGTGTGCAGCAGCTTTCGGGAACCGGGGAAAACAGCTCCCGGAGGCTTTTGACCCCGATCGCCTGGAGCATCTCTTCGATCTCTGCCTCGGTGTGGGGTAGGTATCTCATGGCGCCGATCCTTTCAGCATCTTGAGGTAATCTTTTTTGTCCATCAGGAGGTTAAACTCACCCGGGTCCTCGGCCTCGACTTCGATCATCCAGCCGTCGGTGTACGGCGCGTCGTTGACCTTCTCGGGCGCGTCCTCCAGGGCGGCGTTGACGGCTGCGATTTTGCCGCCGAGGGGCATGTACAGTTCGGAAACCGCCTTGACCGACTCCACTGTACCGAATTCGTCGCCTTTGGCAAGGACATCTCCTGTCTGGGGCAGCTCCACGAACACGATGTCGCCGAGTTGATCCTGGGCATAGTCCGAGATGCCGATACGGATTGTCTTCCCGTTTTGTTTGGCCCATTCGTGGTCCTCGGCGTAGCGGACGTCCTCGGGCAGCACAAGTTCACCGATTTCCTTCATGACGACACCTCCTCCGGCGCTTGAATCATCGATTCGACGGGACGACGGGCGGTCCGGTCCGGGCGGACATCGGTTGTGATGGTCGCCCGCACGACGCGGCGGCTGTCCCGCAGGTTGACGACATCTCCGGGGGTCAGCCGGCTTCCGACTTTGACAAAACCGCAGCTTAGCCCCCTGGGGCGAAAGTTTTCCGGGGCATCGGGGCTGGCCACGCTCAAGATGCGGCTCCCTTGCCAACCGATGCCCACGTCCGTAGCGCAGGTCAGTACAACGCCCATTTCGTTTCCGTCTGCGTCGACGACCACCGCGGGCTCCGAGGCCGACACCTTGCGAAGGTCGTCCCCGACAAACGGGTAAGTGTAGGGCGCGTCGTCGGCCGCTTCCAGCGCTTGCCGCCCCACAAATTCCTTGGTAAAACCGCTGCGGTCGTCCGCAAAGGGGAGGGTGAACTCCCAGGGGTGCCGGACAAACGGCCACGGGCCGATGTCCTGGTGGGAAAGTGGCAGCACCGCACCGGCCCGAAGCGAATCCCGGGCCGCCAGGCCGCAGGCAATCGCCTCATGGGATGCGCCTGCCTCCAGGAGCATCTCCCATACGGCGACCGTCCGGTCCGGCGCCATGAAGATCTCAAAGCCGAACTCGCCGGTATAGCCGGTTCTCGACAGCAGGATCGGGGTTCCGTCGACCAGCCGCATGCGGTCTTGGTTACGGCTTGACCCCGGATCGAGTGCTCCGTTGAAAGAAAAATAGCCCATGGTCAAAAGCAAGGCGTCCGCCTCGGGCAGAATGCGGCGCAAAATGAGGCCGGATGCCGGCCCCTGCATGTCGATTTTTCCCACCTGGTCGGTCCGGTCTTCGATGTCAACGGCGAGTTTTTCTTTGCGGTCCTCCAGGTGGGCGGCGATCCGTTTTCCCATGCCGGCGTTGACCACCACCATGTACCGGTTCTGCGGCAGTCGGTAGACGATGGCATCGTCGACGACCCCGCCGCTATCGTCCAGAAAGGCCCCGTAAACGCAGCGCCCTGCCGCAAGGGGACGTTTCCGGCGCCCGATGCAGGCGTCCAGATCCTGGGTGAAGCAGCGTTGGAGAAGGTCTGCGGCGCCCGTCCCGCCCACGAGCACCACGGCCATATGACTGGTGTCGAAAAGTCCTGCGCGGGTCAGGACGCTCAAATGCTCCTGCTTGACGGACGAATACCACAACGGCATCTCGTAGCCG
>Ga0272443_10002843_pt1 | contig 21382 bp, 25 predicted proteins | sample SSMAcet12_FD_193581 | JGI IMG/M metagenome (GOLD analysis project Ga0272443, IMG submission 193581) | Marine sediment archaeal communities from Little Sippewissett salt marsh, Falmouth, MA, United States - SSM-Acet-12 | ecosystem: Environmental > Aquatic > Marine > Wetlands > Sediment ... | reverse complement strand
GGCTAAAAATAAAAAGGAGGCTGAAAGAGAGTTGCCTATTACCAAGATCGTGGATACGGTGCTGGAATACGCTTATGACAACAAGGCCTCGGATATTCATATTGAGCCGCATGAGAATAAGGTCATCATTCGTTTTCGCATTGATGGTATTCTGCATGACGTGGTCACTTTGCCTACAGAATTGCATCCTTTCGTGGTTACTAGGCTGAAGATACTTTCCAAATTAAGGACTGACGAGCACCGCGCGGCCCAAGATGGCCGGCTGGATTTCCTAGTCGAGGGCGGCAAGGTGGATGTGCGTATTTCCATCGTGCCCGTGTCAGACGGGGAGAAAGTCGTGATGAGGTTATTATCCGAGAAATCCCGGCAGTTTAATTTGACGGAATTAGGTTTATCAGGGAATGACCTGAAAAAAGTGGAAAAAGGATTCCGCCGTCCATACGGCATGATTTTAGCCACCGGCCCGACTGGTTCCGGCAAGACCACCACCCTTTATTCTATTTTAAAGATATTGAATAAACGCGAAGTGAATATTGCCACTATCGAAGATCCGGTAGAATACGATATTGACGGGGTTAATCAGATTCAGGTCAATGCTAAAACTAAATTAACCTTTGCCAACGGCTTGCGCTCCATATTACGCCAGGACCCGGATATTGTGATGGTCGGAGAAATCCGCGATGAGGAGACGGCCAGCATTGCCATCAATGCGGCCATGACCGGGCATTTGGTCCTGTCTACTCTACATACCAATGACGCACCCACCACCTTGCCTCGTTTATTAGACATGAAGATCGAACCCTTCTTGATTGCTTCTACGGTAAATGTGGCTATCGCCCAGCGTCTCGTTAGGAAAATACACCAGGGCTGTATGGAAAGTTATAAGCCCAATGATGAAGAGTTGGCTAATTTGCGGGAAGCGGTTGGTCAAGAAAAATGGAAAAAATACAAATTGGATGATGGTACGCCGCGTTTATATAAGGGCAAGGGATGTAAATTGTGCAATCAGACCGGATACGAAGGGCGGATCGGTATTTATGAAGTCATGGAAATGTCAGAAGAGATTAGGCGTCTTATCATGAAGCAGGCCAATAGCGACCAAATCCGAGAAGCGGCTATCAGTGAAGGAATGACCACGATGTTTGAGGACGGGCTCAATAAGGTGTTGCGGGGCGATACTACTATCGAAGAAGTGCTTAGGGCCACTAGGGATTACTAAAATATATGGAATACGTATATATCGCCACTACTCAAGATGGAAAGCTGAAGCGGGGTTCTTATGATTCCTCGTCTAAGGATAAGGTGCGCGAATATTTGCAGCAGCAAAATTTGAAAGTGGTCTCAATTCACGGTAAACAAAGTGCCGGGAAAAAATCAAAAGGCATATTGGATCTAAATATCGGCGGCGGTAAGGCCAAACTCATGGATAAAATAATCGTGGCCAAGCATCTGGCCATCATGCTGCGCGCCGGCATGGCCTTGAACGAAGCCTTGGACAGCATCTCTGGCCAGTCCACTTCCAAAAAAATGAAATCTGTGATTGAGCAGATTACTACCAATGTAAATAACGGACGTACTTTGGCTGACTCATTGTCATTATACCCTAAAATATTTGATGGAATTTTCATCGGCATGGTCCGGGTGGGCGAAGCCAGCGGCACTTTGGAAAGAAATCTTGAATATATTGCCAATGAACTGGAAAAGGACTATGAGCTAACGCGCAAGGTAAAATCCGCCATGATGTATCCGGTCATAGTATTGTCTGCGACTTTGATTCTGGGCACCGGCCTGACCATATTTATTTTGCCCAAGATTGTGGACATGTTTACTACCTTTAAGCTTGATTTACCTTTGACCACCCAGATATTTTTAGCCATCGCCAATTTTCTAGTTGATTATGGCTTATATGTTTTGATTATCATAGTTGCTGGCTTGATCGGGACACGTATCATGTCCAAACGTGATAAATTTAAACCCTGGTTTCATAAAATGTATTTAAAAGTGCCGATATTTAAAAATATCATTAGGGATTTGAATCTGGCCCGCATGAACAGATCATTGTCTATACTATTGAAAAGCGGTGTGACTATCAACGACAGTTTGGAGATTGCCACTATGGCCGTGGGCAATGTCCAGTATGAAATAATCCTCAAATCTTCCATGGCCAAGGTTCAGAAAGGCACGCCACTGGCTACCGCTATCACCCATGATCAATATATCCCTTCCATGGTGAATAAAATGATAGCGGTCGGGGAAAAGACGGGAAAATTAGAAGAAAGCCTTTTGTATTTGGCTGATTTTTATGAAGAAGAAGTGGATAACACCACCAAAAATATTTCAGCAGTAATTGAGCCGATTTTATTGATTGTCATCGGACTGGTGCTGGGCTTCTTGGCCGTGGCCATCATCTCCCCGATTTACCAATTTACCGGGCAATTGCAGCGTTAGCTTATGCTAAAAATAATAAAAGCAAAAACCGGGTTTACTTTAGTAGAGGTCATGATTGTGATTGGCGTTTTGGGCATTGTCACCGGGTTGGCCATCCCCTTTTATCAATCATTTCAGATATCCAGCGCGCTGGATAATGCCAGCCACGAATTGATCCAGGGTTTGAGGACGGCCCAATCCCGTTCTCTATCTTCACAAGGGCTTACTTCCCACGGTGTTCATATAGACAGCGGCCGGTTTGTGGTGTTTTCTGGATCTGTCTATAATCCGTCTGCTCCGGAAAATGAAATTTTTGAAATACCGAGTACGGTCAGTATATCTAGCAGCGGCAGTGATAATATTTTATTTTCCGTGGTGACGGGTCTTCCTGACAGTCAGCCGACTATTACTCTTGAAAGCACCAATAATGAATCTGTCAATATAACTATTAATGAGTTGGGAGTAGTAAATGCCAATTAAGAATAATAACCAAGCCGGACAAAGCGTATTGGAATTGATGATTGCCATGTCAATTTTCGTTATTGTCGTATCAGGCATCATGTTTTTGGTATTGGATGCGCAGTCGGCCAACCGCCAGGGCGCAGAACGGACCCAGGCCGCCTTCCTGTCCCAGGAGGCCTTTGAGGCCACCCAAAGCATCGCCAATCAGGGCTGGCGCAATCTAACTGACGGCAGCTATGGTTTGGATAATTCTGTTGGATATTGGGAGTTGTCAGGATTATCCGAAGTATTTGCCGACCGTTTCGTCAGGCAGGTCATTATTGAGACTGTTTATCGTGATGTTGGTGGTGATATTGTGGAAACCGGAGGCACTATTGATTACGACACCAAAAAAATTACCACTACAACCAGCTGGGATTTCACCACGGCCAGGCCGTCCGAAGTGGTTTTGATAAATTATTTGACCAACTGGCACAGTGTTAAATGGCTCGAAACAACACAGGCAGATCTTGCCGCCGGCACTACAAATCAAACCGTTGTTACAAACAATGAAGGCGGGGAAGTTGAGTTAGCCACATTGAGCTCAGAAAACCATAATGATTGGCCTTTTGATGTACCCGCTAATTATTCATATAATCCTAATGATATCGAAGTAACTGGGTCGAACGCCCAATTAGCTAATGCTGGTTTGGATGGTTCAGGTGGGACCGCTAATAGTGATTTTGAATCAGGCACAGAACCATGGACTTATAATGATTGGGACTATGACAGTGGTGAGGTAAATCCAGTGGTGAATAGGCGAAATGGAGATGGTAATCCAGGCCGTTATGGTAGGATAAGGTTTCCAAGACGTTCTCTAAATGACCAGGTAGGAGGATATATTGAGCAGTCATTTACTGTTACGGAATCAGATTCTACTAATGCTTACGTAAATTTTGATTGGTCGGTTTTGGATTATAGTACTCCGGACGAGCCATTAAGTCTAGAAGTAATGGTATTTCTTGATAGCACTTCTGGTGAACCAATGCATGGAACTGAAATTTGGTCGTCAGGAAACTTAAACAGTATTACATCTTATAGCAGTGAATCGGTTGATATTACCACTCTGGTGACTACACCCGGTACATATTATTTAAAATTAGCAGCTTGGCTGGTCAGCGGTGATCCTAGGACCAATTCCAGGATCGATATCGGGTTTGACAATGCTCTGGCCTATTGGGAAAAGGAGTCTTCAAATTATCTATCAACCGGACCTTCAATTGAGCCGACCTCCTCTTTCATACCAGCCAGTATAGACAGTTGGTCTGGATTTGAGGAAATTTCAGACAAACCACTGGCGCCAGTTATAAGCTGGTGGGATTCAAATTATCAGTATCGCCTACCCATCACAGTCTATACCGAGGCTAATTATCCCTATGGAGGTTATGACGGTTATACGGTCAGGGTCACTGGCCTAGATTCTTCTTCTTTGGTCAGTGGCGGTAAGTTATTAGCTAATTGTAATGATTTAAGGATGGCCCGTGATAATGGAGTTGGCTGGACCGAACTGGATCGAGAGGTAATAGATTGTGATACAGTTAATACCGAGGTTCGCTGGCGTTTACAGGCGGATATTGGCACTTCATCATCGGACACTAGTTATTATATTTATTATGGTTATAATGGTGCGGGTTCACCGCCAAATGATTTAAATAATGTTTATCAGTGGTATGATGACGCTACCACTAATAATCTGTCCAGTTATGTACTAGGCAGGGGTGATGCTTGGCATGGGACTGGTTACCAAGCTTGTGCTTACAATGGTGCCGGACAGTACTATGACAGTTGTGGTGATGCTGATAATGCCACAGCCACAATGCGCCGAGCCGTCAGCGAAAGAGATGTATATATAGAAGCGGACATGTATTATGATTGCGGCTGGCCTAGTAATATGACGACTGGTTTACTAGCCCGTTATAATTTAGCGGGTGGATCGGGCTCTTCAGAGTCAGCTGATCATTATTATGCATCCAATCGCGCGGAAATTGATAGTGGGCAGTCTTGCGGTGGCGGATTATCTGGTTCTGGATATAATCATGATGGCGATATATTAAAAACAGAACGAACCAGCACGGCTATAGATGGCGTTGATAATAGTGATGTGGCCAGCGACCAGTGGACTAAACAGGGGCTGGCAGTTTGGGGAATAAATCCTACTAATGCTAAGTTTTGGAATTCAGATACTGTGGCAGGGTTCGGCCCGGTTGGTTGGCCCAGCGTGGCTACGTTGGCTAGTGGTTCTGATGCTATAGATTATGAAAATCCAGGAGAAGCTGGTATTATCGTAGCTCAGAACAGGATGCGAGTGAGGAATATGCTGATCAGGCGTTATGTAGAGCCCGAACCCAGTACTAGCTTATCCTCCGAGGAGCAATACAGCGCAGGGCCGAGTGGAGAGTTATACTATCAGCTATCCGATGACAATGGTTTTACCTGGAAATATTGGGATGGAGGCACCTGGTCGGTGGCTGGTGTTTCGGATTATAATACTGATGATGTGCTTAATACAAATATTGGTTCTTTCCCGGCCACTGCCTCTGGTATATTGTTCAAGGCATTTTTGGTATCTGACGGTACTGTGCAAATCAGACTGGATAATATCAGGATAAAATATTTGATGCCTGGTGGCACTGATTACCAGACTAATGGTGATTTCACTTCCAACGCATATGATACGGCCAGTGAATTTACGATATATAATTATATTGATTTCACGGTGGATGAGCCAGCTGGTACCGACGTCCGATGGCAGCTCAGGACCGCTGACACTCAAGCCAATTTATCTGTGGCTACGTGGGTAGGTCCGGACGGCACTGGCGCCACTTTTTATGATACGCCCGGACAATTAATTGCTGTTGACCCCGGTCGTAGTGGTGTGAGATGGATTCAATATAAAGCTTATTTAACCGGTGACGGTACGAGTACGCCAATAATTAATGATATAACTATCGATTATGAAGAATAGGCAGGGATTCACATTGATAGAAGTTTTGGTATATATTGCCTTGGTAGCCGGGGTACTTTTGGCGGCTACTTCTTTTGCCTGGAATATCGTTAATAGCCGGACCATTGCTTTTACTACCCAGGAAGTAGAGCAAAATGGTAGATTTATCTTGCAGAAGATGAGTCAAATTATCAGAGAGGCTAACCAGATAAATTCTCCGGCCATTAGTGTAGTTGACAGTAGTTTGGAAGTGGAGACTGACGAACTCGGGGCTGAAGTTATATATTTAGATTTATCCGGAACCGATGTTACGTATCAATATAATACTGATCCGGCTATTATTCTTAATTCAGATTTAGTACAAATTTCAAATTTGCAATTTGCCAACTTATCTACAAATAGTGGCAGCAGCCGCAACATTGGCATTAGTTTTGATATCAGCCATATTAACCCCAATAATCGGCCGGAATGGACATATACCAAGCATTTTCAGACAGCTATTGAATTAAGAGATCAATAAATGAAATATTTAACAAAAAACCAATCAGGATATATTGCTTTGATCGCCGTATTAATCATCACGGTGGCTACCCTGGCCATCGGGCTAAGCTTGAACAGCCTTAGTATCGGGGAGACGCAAAGCGGGCTCTTAATCCAGCAGTCTGTCCAAAGCCAGACAATAGCAGACAGTTGTATGTATGAGGCCTATCAAAAACTAAGGTTTGATTCTGGATATACGGGTGAAAATTTGAATATGGGACAAGGTTCTTGTATTATTAGTGTAATACCGTCTGGCGCTGACCATATTATTACCATACAGTCTGATGTCAATAATATTATTACCAAGCTGGAAAGCAGCATCACGGTCAGCGACAATAACATTACCATGAATAATTGGCAACATCTTACTAATTAATATGAACCTTCTTTCTAAAAATGCAATTGGTCTGGATATTTCTGATAATTCTATCGAGTTATTAGAAATTAAGAAATCATTCGGCAAGGAGACGGTGACTGCTTTTGCCCGAAAAAAGATGGAGTCAGGAATTATTGAACGCGGTAAGATTCTGAACAAGCAGAAATTGTCCCAGGCCATCAAAGAAGCTTATGCATCGGCCAAACCCAGGAAGTTCAGCACCAAGGATGTGATTTTATCCCTGCCGGAAAACCTTTCCTTCATCCATGTCTTCCGCATGCCGGCCGTGATTTCTGAAGAAAATATCGCCGAGTCTGTCCAGTATCAAGCTGAAGAGACTATTCCCCTGTCTTTTGACCAGGTTTACCATGATTTCCACGTTATCTTCAAAGATGAAGACCATCAGGATGTTTTATACGTGGCGGCCTGGAAAAAAATCATCGATGATTATCAGGAAGTACTGGATGGGGCTGAACTAGAATTAATCGTCATTGAGAATGAGTCATCGGCCCTGGCCCGGTCTTTGGTCAAGAAAAAAGATGAGAAATATGCCATCGTTGATATCGGCGCCAAGACAACCATTATTACTATTTATGACAATAACGGTATTCGCTATTCACAAAACGTTAATGTCGGCGGGTATTCCTTTACTGATAAAATTGCCAAGTCATTGGGCATCAGTGATGAAGAAGCCGCCCGGCTTAAACGAGTAAGCAATGTCATGGATGAGAAGATAAAAGGCCAGCCTGTGGATTTGAAAGCCATTACCGATATTGTGGTGGCGGAAATCAAGAAATCCATTAATTACCACCAAAAACAGAATAACACTTTGATTGATAAAATAATTCTATGTGGCGGCGCCAGCCAGATGACCGGATGGCCGGAATTACTTAATAAAGAATTGAATATTGAAATAATACAAGGCCAGCCTTTCGCCGGACTATCTTATGACAAAAAAATGTTTGAACACAAACCGGAGATATTATTTGCCACGGTAGTGGGTCTGGCTAAGCGCGGCGTGGACAATGACAATATAAATTCTGGCCGCAACCTAGCCCTGACCACCTCTGAAATGGATGAGGTGCCGGAGAAGAAGCCAAATAAAAAAAAGGACAAACCAGCCAAAGAAAAAGGTAAGAAGATCAGCTTAACTGCTGGCGGAAACAAGAAAAGGCTGATGATTATGGTGATAATTTTCGCTGTATTAATAATCTTATTTGCCGCTGTGCTTTATCTGAATGCGGGTACGGATGAGCCTTTGATTAATTTTCAGGATTACGATGTCCCCTCCGGGCCGGTGGAATATTAGTCATAATAATAATTTGTGGTATAATAAATGTACCCCTTATAAATAATTAGGAGAATAATATGAAATTAAACAAAAAACAACGAAAAGGTTTTACCTTGCTAGAATTGCTGGTGGTGATCGGCATTATCGGCATTTTAGCCGCCATTGTCATTGTCGCTATCAATCCCGGCCGACAATTCCAGCAAGCCAGGGACGCACAGCGTTGGAATGATGTCAATGCCATCCTTAACGCTATCCATCAGTATGCGGTGGATAATAATGGCAATATTCCGGCGGGTATAGATAGTACTTACCAGGTTTTAGGGACTGATGAAACCGCTGCCTGTAGCGCTACCACTACTTGTACGGCCCAGACCATACCGGCTGATGAATGCTTGGATCTAACCAGCGCCTTAGTGGATACTTATATCGTGGGCATTCCCAATGACCCCAATGCTTCGGCTGCTAATACTGATTATTATGTCAGACAACAGGGTAGTTCCGGCCGCGTGGAAGTTGGCGCCTGTGATCCGGATATCGCGGATGCTATCAGCGTGACCAGATAAATTTTTGAAAACTTGAATAAAAAATACTCCCTTGTAAAACCGGGAGTATTTTTTTATTGACTTTTTGGGTGACGTTGATAAGATATTTTACGGCAAACACCTTTAAATAAAAAAACAAAAAACCTTAAATTTAGGAGGTGATCGTCGTGTGTAATACTAATGATGATCACGGCCATGGCCTGCTGATCCAGTTCATCCGGGATGAGCTGGGGAAGAAGGAAGAATGGCAAAAGTCCTTACAAAAAATAAGGCAAGAGGAAAACAGGCCATATTACGGCCTGAAATTTACTGCTTTCTCTTCCCAGGAAGCTAGGGATAAGTTTGTCAGCAAGTTGGTCTTAGAGATCAACAAAGTCAATGAATATCTGGCCCTGGTAGCCGGCCGGCACCATGAGCGCCATAAGGAATTGGTCAGCCTGCTGGTCGAGCAGTTCGAAATCGAGAAGGAACTTGAAAAAAAGGATCCCATCGCCGCGGGCGGATTTTTCCATGAAACATGCGCCAGAGAGCGCCTGGAAGAAATTAAAAAACGCATCAAGGAGATCGTACATGCAAAGAGTGTTTGCTGAGAGGCGGACGGCATCTTCCGTACGGCCTTGAAAAAATCCCTGGGAGTAAGGATACTCGGGGATTTTTCATTTGGGTAAAAAATAAAAATATTATATAATTAATACAGAAAAAGCACCTTGCCAAATCCACGGAGGAAAACATGGATGAATCAAGCGAAGAAGATGAAGAAGACCAGCTAAGCAGGGGCAGCAATGATCACCATACCCTGCCTAAAAGCAGGTTGCGCGAGCTGAACCGCAATAAGCAGCTGAAAAGGCGTGGTAAAAAAAAGATTGATCGGGGCATCCATTTTGCCTATCATAATTTATTCCAAAACAGCTTCCCTTGGGAAGTTATTAAGAGACTGAAAGCTTGGGCCAAGCCAAACGGTCACGAACCTTTTTTTACCTCGTTTACCTCGCATCAATTCCAATCTTTCCAACTGCTTTTTGGATGTCCGCCCCAAGAATTTAGGGATAATGGCCATCTGAGTAAAGCCATCAGCGTGATCGAAGAAAATTTTTATGCTCCACGTGAAGTCTTTGACGAGTTTGTCGAGGTCGTACAGCGCCAGCAGCGCAAGAAAAAGCGCCGTAAAAAATAGCCAGTGGCTTGTGCCACCGGCTTTTTTATTACCACCAGGATGATTTGATCGGTTTTTTGCGGAAACTGGCCGTGCCGTCCTTGTCTACCACGAATTCATAGGTGCGCCCTTTGACCTTATGTTCAGAGCTCATCTTCTTTCCTGTTTCTTTGGCCTCTTTCATCAGCGGGTAGAATTTTTTCATCTTCTCGTTATAAGAGAAGTATTCCAGCATCCCGTCTTCATCGACGATGTCATCTTTGAAATCAATGACCATATATTTATAAATTAATAATTATTAATAATTTTAAAGCCAAGTTTGCTTTCCAATATTTTTTTGACAGTCGGCCAATATTTTAATTGGTCTTTTATAGAATTAAAGTATTCGAAACCAATAACCTTGCCAAAAATATTATGTGGTAAGGTTTTTAGATATTGGAATTCCCTGGCATCATGGATTGTGTGTAAATCTTTATTCCGCTTGTATGAATATCCGCTGAGGTGGTTGCAGCCAGATTTAGATGTGTTTAAATGTTCCATCATATATATATAATCCTGGTTTTGGTCAGTTACCTGTTTTTTGTAATGTGCCAGGTCCATACAAAAACCGCCGATTTTTTCCACATGTACTTTTGGGGCAACATAATCGTCAGTAGTCATTTCCAGGTATAAGTTTTTGTAATAACCTCGCCAGTGGCTAATGGTTTTTTTATAGAAATGGCTTTCATGAATGGTAAAAAAACGTGTGCCAAATTTATTATATAAAATACCTAATTCTTCGTGGGTGGTATCATTCCTAATATGGACCATGGGTATTTTTTTTACACAAGATTTTTTCAGTGCTGGCAACAGTCCCAAACGTTCTTTTTTATTGAATATTTCCATGAACAGGGCAATTTCTTTAATTTTATGCCGTTCAATCTCTTTTAATTTTTTTTGCCAGTCGCTTTTTTTGCGGCCGGTAATGCTGACTAACAGTTTTTTATTCTTCATATTATCATCATAACAAATAATCCGACCAAATAAAAACCCCGAGCTTACTCAGGGTATGTACGATTATACTTGGGAAAAAACGAACGATTCGAAACATCCGTTGTGGTTGTCTGCACGCCAGGTATGAAACTGCTGAAGCAGTGACTGTCCCACCGGACAATGTGCTAAAAACCAATTAACCTGGGCGGTGTCCAGTCTTTTACTCAAGACTAAGGATTCCAGCATTTGTTTGACTTGCTCGTCATCACCGCATTTTTTGCGGATTAAGTCATTTCTGAATGTGTTGGAAAATGATAATGAGCCGGGCAAACTAACCTCCTGTTAATAATGTTGGGTGTTTTGAGGGATTTTTACCATAATCTCAGAGGCTGAATATTTTGTCAATATTTGTTTTTTAGCTGACGTATTGACAATTAGTTAAAGTAATTGTAAGTTACAGCGAAATAGCTAATTTAAAAAAAGGAGTGGTTATGGGTCGTTTGATCCTGAAACGCAATGACCAGCCCCCTGCCAGCCAGAAAATCCAACCTCATATTATGATTGTGGGCATGCCCGAATGGCAGTCATTGATCAGTGATTTCGTTGAATTAATGTTCGGTAATGGAAAACCGATCGTGGAAACACCGACCTACGCCGATACGGAAAGATATTTAGGCCAGTTGGAACCCAATCTGGTCATCGTGGCCAATTACAAAATGGGCCTGGGACTAACCCTGGACAAGATTACGGCCAAGGTGCCGCCAACCAGCATCGTGGTCATGTGTGATGAGTTCACTTTGGCCAAAGTCATTCCGACCGGAGTCCATGTGACGACGTCGAAAGACATAAAAAAATTATTGCCTGTGTTAAAAAATATATTACAGGCACAAGGCTATTAGAAATTTGCCGCGGACATAAGATTGTTCGCGGTTTTTTTATCTCATCGTCAGTATATATACCATGAAAGACAAGAGCATGGTGATAAATAACCAAGCGATCGTATAAATCAGGAACTTTACGCCTTCTTGTTTCTGTCCGTTTAAATAAAGGTAAATCGGCCTACCCATGACTAGCGTTCCGGTAATTGCGGCCGAAACAACGAAGAGTATCAGGATCAATACAGGTGTCCAAAATGTATCAGGCGTATCACTAAATAGCGTCTCCATGCTGGTTATAATAAAAACAACAATAATTATATATATTATTACAGCCAAGGCAATGAAAAGGCTATTAAGTATTAATTTTTTGTTGTTCATTATTTTTTTGGTTGTTAGTCTGACTTTTCAACCTGACGATAATGGTAATTGCGATCAGGACAATGATTGCACCGATCCACTGCCCGGTATTTAATGTTTTATCATGGTAAAAATATTCTAGGATAATAGCACTTACCGGATACATCATTTCAAAAATAGTAGCGCGAGAAGCCGGGATTCTTTTTAAACCATAGTAATAAATGAATATGGCTGTGCCGCCGGTGGTCAGCGCAATAATCACAAAAACCATCAACATTTCCCAGTTGATATCAGAGAATGCGCCGAAACCGGCATATCCAGTTTTTATACCTGATCCATTGAGAATTGCGATAATAATGATGATTATCAGCATTACCCCGGTAGTCAAGAAAAACCGCAAGGCCGTACTTAACCCGTGACTTATTTTTTTAATGGCTTTTTTTGAAAAAACCGTGGACGAACCGAATGAGAAGGCAGCTAATATGGCCAGCAAAGCCGGTACAAGCATATTGTCAGTACTGACGTTAATTTTTTCAAAACCGAAAGTCAGGAAATAACTGCCAATGATGGCCACTAATGCCCATAGGTAAAATATCTTTTTTGGCTTTTCTCGCAGAAAAGTAAGAGCGAGTAATATGGCAAAAATTGGTTGCAGTTTTTGTAGTAACAGAACGACGGATATATTAAGACCGTTGGTATGGACATTGATAATGGCCGCGATGATGGCCATGGTGCCGATGGCTCCGCCGAATAGAGCAGTCAAAATAAATGCGGTCCAGTCCTCGCTTTTTAATATTTTTAGTTCATGCCGCTTGGTAATCAGGAAATACGACAAGAAAATAGAGGCCACTGCATGCAGCATAAAAACGAAAGTAGGCACATCTCTTAGCCCCAGGTCAGTAATCCAAGGCGTTAATATGGTGCCATCCACGGCCCAGAGAAAGGCAGCCAGCATTACGGCCAGGGAGGCAAAAATTGTAACATATCTTAGTCTCATCTAGTCTTAATCCTATTTATACCCCGTCAGATTTAGATAATGCACCGTACCTTCTCTTTCCTGCCAGCCCGCACCTTCCACTCCTACATAATGCAGGGTTACGGGCTTGGGATCCAGCGTCATCAGATCAAAGGCATAATCATACTGTTCGTCATTGTTGACTTTGATACCATTGGTGGTATCGGATGAGCTATCCGGATCCAGAGTATAAAACCCACGCCAAAAAATTTGTCCTTCTGCTGTTGGATCTTCACTTAATCTGCTATGTTTGACTCCATCCGCATCGGTATAGCTGATGGCTATGGCGACTGGCGCTTCTCGGCCGTTCCAGCCAGTGCCGGTCAGGGTTTGCTCGGAATTGGTAACGCCAATATTTAATTCTAATTTTTCATATTCACTGACATCAACATCAAGATCAGTCTTTATTCCAGAGCGTGAATTGCTCTTTAGCCCGGTAAATGTAACACCATCAGCGCTGTATGTAACTTCGCCTTCTGCGTCAGCCGCATTATACCAGATATGTTCGTACCATCCATCTGGAGCGTAATTAAAGCTTGGAATGTCCACAATCAATTCAATTTCGTAATCTGCATCATTATTGATGGCCTTATCGGCCGCTGCAGAATTAATATTTGCTTCCAAATCACTTATTTCATCAGGTATGGCATTATTGATGTTGGCAGATAAATCCACGGTATTTGTATTAGCTGCAGAACTGGAATCTTTATCTCCACTTATTGCCCACCAGATGATGATAGCAATAATTATTATGATTACTAAGATAACTATCCAAAGGTATTTTTTCATATTTTTTATTTTTTATAATTATTGAGTTTATTATACATGATTTTTTTGGTTTATACACTTGTGTTTAAAAAACGTTTTATGTTAGCATAAAAGTATAATTTTATGGATAAAGAATTACATAAATTTGAAAAATTTGGTTTTTCCTACCAGTGGTTCCCCGAAGGTAATTACCTACGGGTTAATTTTTGGGGCGACCACGGGCTGGTAGAAGCAAATAAATTTAAGGAAGAGATGGAGAAAATATTTCAACAAATAAAACATAAATTTTTTATTTTCAACGATTTAAGAAAAGGTGAAACAGCCACCAAAGACGCCATGGATGTTTATGCCAAGATGCTTGTTAATCCGCAAATTGAGAAACACGCTTTCCTGGTGCCGGAATCCGGTCCAGTGGTCATCATACCCGACCTGCTAATTAAAATGTCCGGGATCACCAATGCCATGCTTTTTCATGACCAAGAGCAATTGATGGATTACCTAAAAAAGTAAATATTATATTAGTTACCTTAATTTATGATAATATTTTTTTATAATAAAGAGGCAACCTTAATAAAACGTCAATTAAGGTTAGTTGTGAGAGAGTAAAAACAATTAGGTATGCGCATGGCGCAGAAAGGAGGCAATAAAATAGTACATCCCATTTTATATGGGGAAAATTCCGCAATACGATTTCCGAAAGGGGCAGTGGTATAACCGCTGTCCCTGATTTTATTATTAATTTTTTTTGGGTAAATTATATTTTGATTTAATAAATAAAACCCCCATACCAATTTATTTGATATAGGGGTTTTTGAAACTACTTTGAGTTTCAACTTGCAAGTATCTCGATTGAGGGCTTCTGCTTGCGACGAACAGCGGCAAACCGAGTTTCCTTGGTCCACCCAAATTCAATCCAATCCAGCGAAATCCAACGAGCACCACGAACGCAAGAAATGAATGGAATCAACCAAAATCCCATCCCTAACCACCAACTTGTCTCATAAACAAGAGGTACGGGTGCGTGAATAGGAAATTTTCGCTGCAAGTCAGGAAATTGCTCTCCAATGGCAAGCAACTCCTGAAGATCAGCTATTGCGAATTCTTGCTCTGGAAATTCATGCAAGAATTCCTTGAGATTCATTCTTTTCCCGAAATGGAGAAGAAAGATCTCAACATCTGAACGACCAGATCCAAGTCCAAAAAAGTTGTCGTCATTGATTTCAGGGTGTACATGGCTGTACTTACCCGCAATGACACCATTAGTAATTGTTCGGTCTCGGTCCACAGAAACACGAAGGATCTCAGTCATGACCTACTCCTTGGGTTATTGATATTCCTTTATTCTTTCACTGTGATAGAACAAAGTATATATCAATTTGTAAACATGTTTTTAAGGTACAAATAGGAATGAAAATAATATTGGATGGGTGGTGGTGGATTCAAACCACCAATATTTGTGTTAACAGTGCAGTGTTATACTTATTTCGGAACACAACAAAAAAACCGACCCTATCGGCCGGTACAAATTTATAATAAGGAAAGACGCCGAAGGGTTATCGGAATTTTTTATTATTATAATTTTTTATTATCTGTTTCATGACAAAACACTAGCAGTTTTAATTTTTATTGTCAAGCCTATTTTCATAATTGACAAAATATGTGGATAATGTATACTTGTATTGAACAGCTAAACACTGTTTTTTATATTACATATAAAATTCAGAGTTGTTCAAAGCGTATAGTAAGTATAGAAATAAAGTCGAATTTCTCTTTACTATAGCGAGCTAATTCAATTTTATTTCTAAACAAATGCAAGGTACAATCAAAAAATTGACTGACAAGCACTTTGGTTTCATCGCCGCTGAAGGCGAAAGCAAAGATTTGTTTTTCCACGCCAATGAATTGGTGGACGTAGAGTTCGACCAATTACAGGAAGGCGATGCTGTCACCTTTGAGATCTCAGACACACCCAAAGGCCCGGCTGCTACCAAAGTCACTAAAGCTTAAATTTAAACTTTAGAAATCTAAAAACACCCGCCATCAGGCGGGTGTTTTCTTATTGTGATTTTTTTGCTAATATTAAGCCCATAAAATAATGATGTTATTCAGGAGGTTTCTGCCAGTGATACGCACCTTTAAACGAGAAGAACTGTCCCTTAAGACTAGTGGCCGACGCGACGTCATCGATATTACCGACGATATTGACCGTTTGATCAAGACCAAGGGTCTAGTAAACGGAGTTATACATGTTAGAGCGCTTCACACTACGGCTGGAGTGCTCGAACAAGAAAACGAACCAATGTTCCACGAGGATTTGTTTGATCGTCTCGATCAGATTGCCCCGCCGGACGGCGATTATAAACACGATAAAATCGGTACCTTGCGTACCGTCAATGTCTGTGATGATGAATGCGCTAACGGCTGGGCTCACATCCAGCGTTCATTTATCCCTAATTACGTCCTGGTCCAGGTATATGACGGACTGCGAATTCAAGGTCGTTGGGACAGGGTGCTTCTACTAGAGTTTGACTCGGCGCGTCCGCGCAAAATTTCCCTGTTGTTTGACGGGGAGTTTATAGAGCCAAAATGATTTTTCGATTAAGCCCTTTCTGCGGAAGGGGCTTTTTTATTTCTGACGAAGTGAATTGCCAGAATGGTGGACAAGGGAACAGCTAATAAAAGTCCGATACTACCAGTTAAGGTCCTGATAATTTCAGTAGCGATCAATTCATTATTCAGCGCATTGGAAAATGAAACGTCAACCTGGTTATTGCCACTAAATAGAAGTAGTAGCGGCAAAGCAGCGCCGGCATAGGCTAGGAATAAAGTATTGACCATGGCGCTCATATGAGTAATACCTATTTTCATACCGCTTTTATATAGGTCGATTTTTTTCATGTCGGGATTGGCTTTTTTTAACTGTTTGATTGATTCTACTTGGGTGACCACTACGTCATCCAAGACGCCCAAGGCACCGATTATTATACCAGCCAGCAATAGTCCTTCCGTATTTATATTAGAACCAAGCAGATCTTTTAGAAAAAAAATGTCATCATCCCCGCCACCAGAAATTTTTGCGAAATTTGTAAATAGTATGGATATGAAACCGGTGATTATAAGAGAAATGGTGATGGCAGATACGGCGATAGTGGAATTTCTGCTAAAGCCTTCAGTTAAATATATAGCTATTATCAGGATAAAAAGTCCACCGATGATGCTGATAAACAGAGGATTACTGCCGTCAAGAATTTGCGGCAGTATAAACTGCAGGATAATAATAAAAGTTAGTGCTAACACTATTAAAGCCCTAATTCCCTTTAAGCGTCCGATTGCGATAACTACGACAGCAAAAATAGCTGCCAACCAGTATATGGACCCTTGCCTAACATAATCAGTTACATAAAAGATATTATTACCATCATTGTCCGCGGTGCTGGTGACCAGCACCTTATCACCCACTTCATAGCGGTTGGCGCTTGATACTTCATATTGCAATCCATCGAATTCTATTTCCTGGTCCTGCCAAGTACCATCCAGCGCTTTTAGTTTGAGTTTTTGTTGAGTGGACTCTCCAGAAAAATCATTACTAACCGTTTTTTCTTCCAATATTTCCAAAACACGCGCAGAAAATATTTCATCATTTGTCTGGGCATTTAAACCAAAAGGAATTATTAGCAATATTAAAATTGTGGTCGTTAAATACTTCATGGACTTAAAATTAACATAAAAATAAATTTATTCTAATTTAAAGGCTTATTATTTTTTGACCCCAGGCCATAGCCCTATCTTCCTCACCCTTTCGCAGCGGGCCTTCTTTGCCGGTGACGAAGAAGCCTTCAGGTTTGATGATGGGCCGGCCGCCTTTATTCGTTAATAATTTATCTATTTTTTCCGCCGCGTATTTAATGATGCCCATCAGTTTTTTCAGGAAAAAACCCTGGTCGGTGACATCAAAGCGCGTATCAAAGGCAGCCACTTTAGTATTCTTCAAGTCGTCTTCATGCATGTTATTTAGAAGCTCATAGATCCTTTGTGTAGGTCGACCGCCCTGAGTGGGCGCCCCGATTATCAATAAATCAAGATCTGCCCAGATTACATCATTAGCATCCTTAATATGGATAATTTCCGCTTCGGCGCCAGCGGCTATTTTTTCCGCGATAATTTTCGTATTGCCGTATTGTGAATCAAATACTACCAGTTTTTTCATATGTTTGATTTATTAATTATATCTTAATTATAACACGAATTGGCAATTTTTCTTTACTTTTTTATATTAATCTGTTAAGTTTTTATGAAACAAAAACAAAGGAGGAACCTTGAAAAAAAGAGCAGATGACAGGTCGTTGGACCGTTATTTGGCAGAAATCAAGGTTGTTCCCTTGATTTCACAGGAAGAAGAGCAGAGATTGGCCCGGCGCATCAAACAAGGGGATAAAAAGTCCCTGAATAAGTTAGTTGAGGCAAATTTGCGGTTTGTGGTCAGCATTGCCAAACAGTACCATACTTACGGCATGGAACCGCTGGATTTGATTAACGAAGGCAATATAGGACTAATGATCGCGGCCCAGAGGTTTGATGAGACTAAGGGTTTTAAGTTTATCAGTTATGCGGTTTGGTGGATCAGGCAGTCCATCCTGAAATCTATTGCCGAACAAGCGCATATGGTTCGTATGCCCCTAAATCGGATTTCTGACCTGAGTAAGTCAAGGAAAGTCCGTGAACAATTGGAACAGGATCTGGGGCGGCTTCCGGATGACGACGAAGTGGCCGCGGCCATGGGTTTGGACCCGGCCAATTTGGCGGCTACCATCATCTCGGGCCAGGGACACTTGTCCTTAGACAATCCATTCGGCTCTGACGGCGAAAACAACCTGTTGGAGGTATTGGAGGACGTTTCTGTAGAAAGTCCGGAAGAGGCTTCCCAAAATCAAGCTTTAAAAAAGCTGATTGAAATGTCACTGGCTAAGCTTAGTGAACGCGAGGGTGAAGTACTGCGATTGTATTTCGGTATTGGTGAAAGCCGCCAGTACACCCTGGAAGAAATCGGAGAAATGTATCAATTGACCCGGGAACGGGTCAGACAGATTAAAGAGAAGGCCATCCGACGACTTCAATTTAATAAGGATTTGCGGCAAACCCGCCAAAACTATGAAGTACCGGAGAATTTTTTCTCAAAAACTTCACTCAAATCCCAACCAAGTGGCATTCAGAAGAAACAGGACATTCAGCAAGGTGTCAATAAGGAAAATTCAAAAAATGAAAGAGATGTTAAAAGACGAGATCGTGACGATAAGTTAGCTGATGAAATGAACGCAAAAAGGGAACGTCAGCAACAGCCAGCTATCAGTCAGAGCCCGACAAGGCCAGAATACCAGAAGGCCATAGCGATGGGACATCTTGATGAGGCCGGGATTGTGTTGATGGCTACCAGTTATCTGGTTTTGGTCGACCAGCTGCCGGCCGAGCAAATGTTTTCCTTGATCAGGTATTATGGTTTTGGCGGAGATCCGCCTTTGACCTGGAAGCAGGCCAGTCAATTCGAAATCAGCATTATCGAAAAAAAAGAACTGGCCCTGGCCACCCTTTCCAAGCTTAGCGGCGATTCATACGAAAAGCTGCGTGTGCTCTTTAATGCGTTTCGTCAATTGAAACTAGCATACTACAATATTAGCGCCGAATGAATATTATTATCATCCGGCGCTTTTTATTTAAAATAAAAAACCCCGATTTATTAAAGAATCGGGGCTATTGCCCTATCGCAACAGCGTCATTTTCAGCGTTTGGTTGAAATAGGTAGAGTCATCTTGGGCCATGGTTATTTGGTAAAAAAATATTGCTGATACCATGGAATTTGTCTCCCAGGCGACTTCATATGTACCTGGAACCTGTAGGGTGTCAACCAGGGTGGCCACCTTTTTCCCCAGCACGTTATATATTTGCAGGGAGACATGGCTGGGTCGAGGCACATCATAGCAGATATAGGTAATGCTGTTGAAAGGATTGGGGACGTTTTGGTACAGATTCGGCTCGATTTCGGAAAATATTTTTTTTACCGAAGTGGTTGTGGAGTCATGTCCAGGCGGGATTGTGGAATGCGTTTCGGTTAATACTGACTGACGACCAATGCCGCCACATGATACTACCATCAAAAAGGTGAGCGCATAAACAATTAGCAATGTTTTAGACAACTTTCCCTCCTAGTAAGTGGTTTTAAATGTTCGAAATTAAGATAAATTATCAGATCTTAGTATGAATGTCAAAAAACGGGGCTAGCGCCCCGTTTAGGTAATTAGTAATTGCCGTAGCCCACATAAGACCAGGTCCATTCGTCCTGGGTTTCCCCGGTATACATTTCGAATAGTATTTTATATCTCTCCATTATATTTAGCTCGTCTTCGTTGAGACTGCGTCCGGTCGTAGCCAGAGTATCACAATCATCAGCTCCCTCACAACTCATCCAGTTGTCCATCCTACCTGACACTAGGAAAAAGATGGCATGGTCGGTTCTGACCCAAGCCGCCGGTCCCAGGATATAGTTGCTGTCAGTTTCATAATCATCAAAAGGGCTGTGTATTCTGGCCGAACCAGTATCAAGTTCTTGTTGGAATTTGTCCAGCATGGTGTCATTTTCGGCGATGAGGGCCTGCATGGTAAGGTTTAGAGGTGTTTCAAAGTTTTTAGAGGTGCCTTCCGGATATGTCATGCGCTGGTAAAATCGGACAAATCCGTCATCAAACGAACCCCCTCCGATAACAGTGGCACTTTCACTTTGTAAAGTATAACCTTCCGGCATATCATCTCTTCGTAACATAAATTCATCATAATTATACTTGCCTTCGTCTGATACGATACTTGGCACTACGCTAATTGACGGGTCACTATTGGTATTATCATTCGTGATCGTACTTACATTAACAGAGTTTTCTGTATTGGTTTCGTTTGAGGTTGTTGACTCTTCGTCATCATTAGTAAATACAAAATATAAACCTATTGCCGCACATATTACCAATATGATAATTATGATTAAGACTAGGTTTTTATTATTCTTTTTCTCTCCTTCGTTTTTTTGTTCTTCCATATTTTTTCATTAATTTTTTATACGTCTTGTTTTACAGAATTTTTATCATTTTTTAACTCAATTTCGCCCTTAAGTTCGTGGAAGAAACGACAATTTTCTGATTCTTCGCAGGTGAGCTTAGCGTCGTTTTTAACGACAAAGGTCGTGTTGACCGCCTTTTTGACGATCAAATGTTCGCCGAAACTAACAGTTTTGTTTTGGTCGATTAACTCGTCCACTTGATGTTCTGCTAGGTCCATATTTTTGTTTAATATTTAGTTTTGATGTAATCATTATATCACAAAAAAGAGTCATGAAAAAAGTAAGCAATGGCAGGTCTTAATTTTTATCCTTGCATTCTTTGAAGATTGTTTCACTAGAGCAATCAACATTCGTACATGGCACCAGTGTACTAACGCAATCATTTGAAAGTCTACATTCTTCTTCCCCTAATTCAGAGCATTCTTTTTTGTTGAGAAAAAGTATGGCCGCTAGCGCCACTAAAAATAAGACGATTAATATAATTGTGATATTTCTTTTCATAAATCTATAGGTCTAATA
>Ga0272443_10002840_pt1 | contig 21398 bp, 19 predicted proteins | sample SSMAcet12_FD_193581 | JGI IMG/M metagenome (GOLD analysis project Ga0272443, IMG submission 193581) | Marine sediment archaeal communities from Little Sippewissett salt marsh, Falmouth, MA, United States - SSM-Acet-12 | ecosystem: Environmental > Aquatic > Marine > Wetlands > Sediment ... | reverse complement strand
GATATCGGTGAAAAAATCTTAAAAAGTCAAGCCAATGATGCCTATTGGCATGGTTTGTTTGGCGGTTTGTATCTGCCAAATCTGAGAGCGGAAGTTTATCAAAATCTTATTGGTGTCAATAAAGCGATTGATGAAATCAATCACCCCCTTAAAGATAATTTTGTTGAGATTGAAGTTAAAGATTATGATGTCGATGGTTTTGATGAGATTCTGATCAACAACCGGAGCTTAACCATTGGGCTTTCACCTGCAAACGGAGGAAGGATTTTTGAACTGTCTTTAAAGAACAAAGAGATTAACCTGATGAATAACCTGACCAGGAGATATGAACCCTATCATGAAAAGATGTCAATTGCCAAAACAAAAGAAGAAGGTGGATACGGAAACCATTTGGCAAAAGAAAAAGGTTTGGAAAAGCACTTGAACTACGACTGGTATGAACGGTTTTCCTTTTTGGATCATTTCCTTGGAGAATGGAGTAATCTTGAAAAATATGCCAGATGTCGTTATCCCGAACAGGGAGATTTTACAAATCAAGAGTATAGTTATGAAATTTTGGATGAGACAACTGGTTCGGTCAAACTCACAAGAGAAGGGCACATTTGGCATGGTTCTCTTTGGGTTCCCATAAAACTGGAAAAATATGTCAGACTTGATGAAGATGGGATTTTACTAAAAAATGTAATTACCAATTTGTCCACTCATAACATACCAATTTTTTATGGGTGTGAATATAATATTAATATGATTTCGGACAAGTCCAAGGACAGGTATTTATATGCCGGGGAATACCCCAAAATTGATATTTCTCAAACAGGTAAGGTAAAGGCTACATATTTTGGTTTGAAAAGTGAGTTTGAAGGTTTTGACATCAATCTGCAGCCGGATAGAGAGGTTGAATTCTGGTATTTTCCTGTTTATACGGTTTCGTATTCTGAAAGGGGCTATGAAAAACTATACCAGACCACCAGTGTAACACCGGTTTATAAGTTCAAGTCTGAACCCATGTCAACCTTTGAAACTGAAATGAAAGTAAAAATAGAAGAATTTTAAAATATTTATGTGCGTCTGAGAGATTAGACGAAAGGAGATGTAACAGTGGCATTTAAGCAATGGAAATTAGAAATAGCCGGTAGAGATTTAGTTGTAGAACATGGAAAAATGGCTAGACAATCGGCTGGGTCTGCGGTTGTTAGATTGGGAGATACAGTTGTTTTAATAACGGCGAATTGTAAAAAATCAGCATCGGGGATGGATTTTTTTCCGCTAACCGTAGAATTTCAGGAAAAATTTTACTCATCCGGAAAGATTCCAGGTGGTTTTTTAAAACGAGAAGGTAGACCAGGAGACACATCCATATTGGCTGCAAGACAGATTGATAGGCCAATTAGACCTTTGTTTCCCGATGGTTTTTACAATGAAGTTCAACTTATCGCAACTGTATTATCTATAGATGACGATAATCCCGCCGATGTGCTTGGTATTCTTGGGGCTTCTATTGCGCTGAATCTTTCCAATATCCCTTTTGAAGGATTAGTGGCAGGGGTTAAAGTTGGTTATGTAGATGGTCAGCCAGTCGTTTTCCCAACGGAAGAAGAACTCGAAAAAAGTGAGATTGAGTTAACAGTAGCCGGATCAAAGGAAGCTATCGTTATGGTTGAGGGTGAAGCCAAGGAAGTTGATGAGGAATTGATGCTTCAAGCGTTGGACGTTGCACATGAAGCCATCAAACAAATGTGTGAATTTCAGGAAAAAATCTTTGAAGAGATGGGATCTTTTGAAAAAATAGAGTATGAAGTTCTGGCTTTATCAGGTGAGGAGAAAAGCAAGCTTGAATTAATGGTAGACAAAGATGAACTGAAAAGCAGAATGTTAACTGAAGGTAAAAAAAATACTGAAAAGGCTCTTGGTGAATATAAAGACCAGATTCTTGAGAAGTTTATCGAAGGTATTGAAGAAGATGAACAATCGGTCAAACTCAGATTAGCTTCCGAACATTATGAAGAAATTCTGAAGGGTATTATGAGAAGGACTATCGTTGAAGATAAAAAGCGATCTGATAACCGCGATTCTAAAACCATCAGACCTATTACATGTGAAACGGGAATTTTACCGAGAGTACATGGATCCGCCCTTTTTACAAGGGGTGAAACACAAAGTCTGGGAATTCTTACTCTGGGAAGCGGTAGAGATGTTCAATATATCGATTCAATCTACGAAGAGTCGGAAAAAAATTTCATGTTGCATTACAATTTCCCGCCATTTTCAGTTGGAGAGGTGAAAAGGATGGGAAGTACTTCCCGTCGGGAAATTGGTCATGGTCATTTGGCAGAACGATCGGTCAAATCAATCATGCCTTCTGTTGAGGATTTTCCATATACTGTGCGTGTCGTATCTGAAATCCTGGAATCCAATGGCTCATCATCAATGGCAACGATCTGTTCAGCATCATTATCGTTGATGGATGCAGGAGTACCGGTGAAGAAACACGTGGCAGGTATTGCCATGGGAATGATCAAGGAACCTGATGAGACCGTCATTCTTTCGGATATTCTTGGAATAGAAGATCATTTAGGTGATATGGACTTTAAGGTAGCAGGTACCAGAGATGGGATCACAGGTTTTCAAATGGATGTTAAAGTCAGTGGCATTAGTCGTGAGATTATGGCACAAGCTTTGAATCAGGCAAAAGAGGGAAGATTACATATATTGGACATCATGTATAACACCCTTTCACAACCCAGGGAAAATCTTTCTGAATATGCCCCGGTTGCTATCTCATTTGATATTCCTGAAGAATCTATAGGAGAAGTTATTGGACCTGGAGGAAAAACTATCAAGTTCATCACAGCTGAATTTGATGTTAAAGTGGAGATTGACGATGAAAAAGGAAAAGTTAATATCTACGGCGATGATGCCAAAAAAAGCAATGCTGCCGCAGATTACATACATCGAATGTTGGAACCTCTTGTAGCCGACAAAGAATATACCGGTAAGATTACCCGAATAGAAAAATATGGTGTGTTTGTTGAACTGGCTCCAGGAAAAACGGGGCTTCTCCATGTATCAAACATGGAAGGTTATGTTAAAGATCCTGCAGCTAAATTCAACATGGGTGATGAAGTAAAAGTTGTTTGTGGAAAAGTTGAACAGGGTGGAAAGATTGATTTGAGAGAACCCGGTGCGAAAAAGAAGAGCTCAGGTAATTCTGATAGAAAAGGCAGAAAGCCCCAGGAAAGAAGAGACAATAGGAAGTGATTAAGTGGATTCAGCCATAGCAACAACTGAAAAACTCAAGAATGGAATGGAAATTTTTTCTCATAAAATGAATGGCGTAAGATCCGTAAGCCTATCGATAGCGGTAAAAGCAGGTTCGTCCAATGAACCTGCTGGCCGTTCAGGTGCTGCGCATTTTACCGAGCATATGGTTTTTAAAGGCACTAAAACACGTTCCCCCATGGAACTAAAAGAACCCATTGAAAGAGTGGGTGGAACGCTAAACGCCTTTACAGGAAAGGAAAACACGGTTTATTTTGCCAGGGTTCCCGATTCCAAATCCAGAATAGCCTTGTCGATATTAAAAGATATCTGTAGCGAATCTCTGTTTCCTCAGAAGTTTTTCGATCTTGAAAAACAGGTGGTCATGGAGGAGATTTCAGCAGCAGATGATGACCCGGCCGATATCGTTTATGAACAGTTTTTTAAGAATGTTTGGGGAAAGTGTAATTATGGCAATCCCGTATTGGGTACACTGGATAGTATTAAGAATATTAATAGACAAGACCTTCTTGACTTTTATAAAACAAAATATAACCCTTCCAACATGGTCTTTTCTATCGCCGGGAATTTTACTCAGGATTTATTGGAAAGTTTTAGCGATCTATCTTACACCCAATCAAAACGTGAAATGTCTTCTCTAATATATGCACCTGAGCGGTTTGTAACAGTTACCGAACGGGAAGATTTAAAACAGTTTCACATGCTCATCGGCATTGAAGCCCCTTCCAGACAAGACCCTGATTTCAACGTTTTTCAGGTACTCAATACTCTGTTAGGTGGAGGGATGAGCTCAAAACTTTTTAATCGCTTACGGGAAGAATTGGGATTGGTATATACAATCGATTCCGGGCTTATAAGTTATCCTGAAGGCGGTTTGTTTTTTATTTATGCAGCAACAACACCGGAAAGATTTATTAAATTAAAAGATGAATTGATGAAAGAGCTTTTAAGACTCATGAAAAAGGGGATCAACGAACAGGATATCAATTATGGTAAAGAACGATTGAAAGGGAAATTGCTTCTTTCAACAGAAAGTACCTATTCCACCATGATGAGGAATCTGGATACCGGGCTTGCTTTTGGAAGGCCGTTAAGCGTTGAGGAAATGGTGGAAAGAGTCAATGCAGTTGATATCTCAAGAATGGAAAAGGTAATGGAGCATTATTTTTCCCGTAATTGGGTATTAAGCCTAGTAACACCCAAAAAGGTCTTGAAACAATCACTAATTGATGAATGGGAGGAGAATGGGATAACAATTTGAAAATCATTTGGAAACGGACTGAAGATTTAAATGCAGGTGAAATTTGTGGAGATGATGTATTCGACCCAAATAGTTTTGTTTTACTTGCACATAAATCCAGTATTTTGGATTCTAAAACAATCCAATATCTTCAAAGGCGGGACGTTGAGTGGGTTCCCGTAAGGGTTTCAGATGGCGAAGTCAAAGGCAATAACATCATCTTAGAACTGGAAGATGAGTATTCCAAAGAAACCAAAGCGATACTTGCACCCGATCTTCCATTAATTGTTTCAGATGAAAAGTATCATGAATCCATTGCTCGATTTGAAACCGTTACTAAAACCTTTTTTAAAACAAATGCTTTTCAAAAAGAAGAAATAGTCAATCTTAGTAATGAGCTGGTTAACGAAGTCTTGAAAAGTAACTCCAGCGTTTTTAATTTCATGACTGATATTGCACCCGGTTTTATCATCAAACATGGCATTAATACAGCAATTATCGCTTGTGTTCTTGGAAAGGCTTTAAACAAATCCAGACATGTTTTATTTAAATTAACGAAAGTCTCCCTTTTACACGATATTGGATTGATTTATGCCCAGAAAGAAAAATCTCTGGATTATGTTGAAGATCTTTTTCAGCAATACAAGCAGGGGGAATTAAACCGGGTAAAGATACATCCTGTGATTGGTGTGAAGATTATCAACAAAGTAGCACCGGGTTTTTTGGAAAAAGATGAAGAAGATGCCATGATTGAGCATCACGAGCGTTATGATGGCAAGGGATTTCCAATGGGTGCAAAAGGGGAAAAGATTAATGAAATATCACGTTTAATGGCGATCCCTGATGCTTATGATACTCTAATCACGAAAGTAAAAGGGAAATCAACAATGGACCCCTATTTGGCTTTAAAATGGATTGTATCCAATTCGGGGATACTTTTTGATCCGACTTTTGTCAAAACATTTGTCCAAATAACCGGGATCTATCCCACGGGAACTCATGTCAAGTTAAGCAATGGAACTAAGGGAACGGTTATCTCAAAAGGAGGCAAAGCCATAGGTCGACCGGTATTACTGGTAAACGATGAAGAAGTATCTTTAAGTGAAAAAGATGATTTGTTTATTACCGAGGTGCTTGGTGTTGATTAAATGGAAGCAGGTTAGCTCTTTAAGAGATGGAGATATTTGTTCTGAAACCATTATGGGCAATGCCAAAGATGATATTATTATAAAGAATGGAGAACGAATCACTTTTAAATCCATACAAAAACTTCATAAAAGGGGAGTCGATTGGATTTCCGTATATGAAGAAGATTCTTTCGATACAGCTGTTAATGATCTTTTCAGTGAAGAAAAGCTTGATAAATTTTCAACAGAGTTATCCCAAGTCTGTGAAGAAACGTTAAAAGACGGCAGAATAAATGTAGAAAAAACCAAACTGATTAGTGATGAAATCAATCAGGAAATCATTGAAGAATATGGAGAGTATGTTGTTCCATCGCTGGTAAAGTTAAAGCGAATGGACGATTACACCTTTACTCATCAGGTGAATGTTGCCATCATTTCCACCATATTGGCCACGGAGAAGTATGGTAAAAAAAAAGAGGTTATAGAAAAATATACAATGGGTGGTTTGTTGCATGATATGGGGAAATTATGGATACCGGAAGAAATACTTAAAAGCAATGATCGGTTAAATGCCATTGAGTTTGACATTATTAAAAAACATCCCCAATATGGCTTCGAAATCGCAGAGATATCAGGAGTAGATCATCCTTCTATTTTAAATGCAATCAGGTATCATCATGAAAGATGGGATGGAAAGGGCTATTTACAGGGGTTAAAAGAAATGGAGATACCTTTGGAAGGAAGATTTTTGATGGTAGCGGATGTATTTGACGCCCTTACCACTAAACGCCCTTATAAAGTTGCATGGGAACCGTATGAGGCGGTTAGTTTTATTGTTAAGCAGTCCAAAAAGATGTTCGACCCCGAAGTGGTTCGCTATTTTTTACTTTCTTTTGGTCTTTATCCCGTTAACACAAAGGTTATTTTAACTACAGATGAACTGGCTATTGTTATCGGTAATAAAAGAGGGTCCATAACCAGACCGATTGTAAAAGTTATCAGAAATGATCGACAAATAGAAATTGACTTATCCAAAAATGACAAAATAAGCATTAAAAAGGTCGTTAAAATAAGAATGCTCAAAGACTAAAATCGAGGTGATCTTTATTATTCCTGATATGAAACCTCAAGAACTTGAAAAGGGCCTTTTTTTACCTGATTATTCTAAAAGATCCATCGTCAATCTTTCAAATTTCATCTTATATTTTTTTAACTGCCCTACTAATCACCCCCCCATGGACATCATGGATAAAATAAAAAAACCAAAAAAGAAAAAAAAGGTTGTTATGTTCGTCATAGATGCTATGGGAAGAGATAATCTGCAATCAGCTGTAGAAAATAGTTCATTTCTCAAAACAGAACTTCCACCTTTCGAAAAGGATGTTTTAACCAGCGTTTTTCCAACGACCACAACCGCAGCTTTAACATCTTATAATACCGCTCTGACTCCTCTGGAACATGGGATGCTTGGGTATACATTGTTCCTTTCCGATTATTCATCTTTGGTGAATATGATCATGTTCTCACCACCTGAATTAGAAAGGGATATTTTAACACAAAGCGGTTTGAACCCTTTGAAATTCTTGAATCAACCCACAATCTTTGAGACGCTTCAAGAAAACGGTGTAAAATGTTGGACCATAACATCTGATTTGTTTATTGAATCTGGACTGACCAAGATGCATCATAAGGGATCGGCCAAACGCTCATATTCAGGTATGCTGGAAATGTTTTATCAATTGTTAAGAACTATAGCCGAAGAGGACTCAAGGACTTATATCTTTGTATATTGGGGCTTGACGGATACTGACGGGCATCATTATGGAACCCAATCACGTCCTTATCAGGGAGGGATCGAATACCTGTTCAGAATGCTGAAAAAGGAAGTTATGGGAAGAATGAGTCAACAACAATTAGAAGAGACACTTTTTCTAATCAGTTCAGATCACGGACAAATTGATACCACTTGGCAAGATGAGGAATGGATTACTTCAGAAGATGAATTGTTTCAACAATACCTTCATCCCCCCATATCAGGTGAGCCTCGAGCTGTTTATTTTAATGTGAAAGACCCGACAGCCTTTTCAAATTACTTTAACAAACGTTTTTCCGAAAGATTTCATCTTATTGAAAAAAAACAAGCCATTGCCAAGAATCTTTTCTCGGAGAATACAGCACCTTTAAGGATATCTGAAAGAGAGTATAAAGAAAATTTTTCTCGTATAGGAGATTATATAGCCATTGCAAAACGTGGTTATTCTCTCCATTTTAAACATCATGGTAAAACGTATACCCTAAAAGGTAAACACGGTTCTTTAACACGTGAAGAGTTGTTGGTACCCCTTTTAATATATTCATAAAAGTCAAAGGTTCTATGCATTGATCCAGCAAAGGAATTGATAGTATGTCAAGTAAAATAAGTGTTTTGTTATTGAAAGATTTCGCTCTTCTGGGCAGAAAAGGGGAGCTTGTAGATATCGAAAGCGATTATGCCAGATCTTACCTGCTTCCTAATGGAATCGTCAAACAGATAAAGGATAAACAATTAATCGAACGGTTGAAAGAAAAACAACAGGTTCAAAAGAAAAGAGGACAATCAAGCTTATCTGAACAATCAAAAGCGTTATTATACAAATACAATGATCCGACAGCAACTGCAGAAAGTCATTCTATTTTAGGTAAACTTCCACCCATGTCGTTTCGAATTCATTTTAGACATGAGAAAATAGAACAAATGGCTTGGGAATGGTATCCCTCACATCGATTGAATAGATTACCGGCAGGATATAAATATGTGATTCTAATCTACAAAGGCCGTAAATATTTGGGGACTTTCCATTACTTACAACAGCTTTTAATGAGGAGAATTCATTCGCCTTTAATCATTGATGGCTCCAATCTGGGTTGGGTGAAAGGAAAACCGGCAATGGACCCAATCTTTGATTTATACGATTATATCGCCGATAAATCTGATAAGTTCTTTTTTCCGTTTATTTGGGCTTTTGATAAATCCTTCAGAAGGAAACTGTCAAAAACCGAAAGAAGGGAATTAACTGAGTTTTGTACATGGTCAGGAACAAAAATTGTTGATTATGCCGATGAAGAAATCTTTAAATTGGCTAAGAAATTTCATACCCGATATATCTTTTCACAAGACCATTTCAGACAGTATCATACGGAAAATTTTACAAGAATTACCTATAGATAAATCAATGAGGGGTGTTGAAATGGATAGATTTGAGCAGCTTGAACAAAAGAATAAAGTTTTGCAAGAACGGATAAAGGTGCTTGAGCATGAACTCAACGAACAGGATCAATTAAAATTCCAATGGGCCGGGAGTTTGGGAAGGTGGGAATTAAACTTAAAAACAAAAAAAGTAAAATATAACCCTCTTAAAATTAAAGCCTTGGGATACGAACCCGGGGAAATTGATCCGGATATGTATGAATTCGTGAACAGAATTCATATAGATGATTACGATCAGACCATGCAAGCTATGAGGGACCATATTAGTGGAACAAAACCCGTTTATGAAACCGAATACAGGATAAGAACAAAAGCAGGAGATTACAAGACATTTTATGATCGGGGAAAAATTATTAAGAGTGATGAAACAGGAACGCCTGAACTTGTGGCAGGAATTGTCTTTGATATCACAGAGAGAAGGCAGATGGAAGAGAAATTAAAAGAATCGGTATACCAGTTGGAAAAAGAGAATGAGCTTAACAGTCAGATTCTCTCAATTATATCTCACGATTTACGGGGAACAATTGGTGCAATCTCTTCATTAATCGATCTGTTTTTACATGAAGAGTATCAACTAGAACCAGAGGAAAAAAATCGATTTTTGTACGATATGAATATTTCAGCAAAATCTTCGTTAACTATTTTGGAAAACCTGCTGAATTGGTCCCGAAATGCCAAGGGAAGAATAAACCCTGATTATGAAGTTTTTGATTTGACAGAGATAGTGAATGATGTCATTAGCTTTAACAGAAGTGTTATTTCATCCAAGGGAATGAATGTCGTCAATAAACTCGAACCCTCCCATTATGTGAAGGCGGATCGCGATATGGTTCATACAGTTGTCAGAAATTTGATTTCCAATGCTTTAAAATACACTCAAAGGAATGGAGAAATCATTGTAGATCAATCAAAAGATCAGGAAAAATTGTATTTAACGGTTAAAGATAATGGAATTGGAATGGATGAACAGCGATTAGCAGAGATTAATACCCGAAAGATTAAATCTGCAGAAGGAACCGCAGGGGAAACAGGGACGGGCCTAGGCTTGTCTTTGGTGAAGGATTTTCTTAAAAAAAACAAAGGTAGTATAGAAATACACAGTAAAAAAGGGGAAGGTACTACAGTAATAATCGGGCTAAAATTGTCATAAAAAAATAGGCACAGCATAAGAAGTCTTAATTAATCATTGAAGAAAGTGTTAGAAAAAGAAATTTTTTAAATAAGTGTTCATGTAGTTAAATTTGAAGAACTGTGCTGTACCTATTTATATAAAAAACTTTTATAAATCATCAATTATTTATTCATCATATAAAATAATGAATCTTAAGCAAACAATCCTTGTGGAACCGGATTGAAAGTGCATTCATTTTTTTATGTTTTAAAATCATCCATACTATACAACAAATAATTCGGTTTGTCAAGTATCTTTTTTGTTTATCTACCCCCATTTAATTCTGTTTTTACTTGAATATGCATATCAACTTGATCCCAAAGGATTTCTAATGGCAGATTTCAATATATCACAATAAATTTTCGTTTCATACAAGTAAAATATATTTGCTTTAAGATATTATTTTTGTTTCTAAGATTGAACATTGTTTTGTTTGGTAGTATAATAAATAAAAGACAGTATAAGGAGAGGTTTGCTCAGTGGTTGAAACAGACATTAAAAAGACTTTAAAGTTATCATTGATTGAAGGAGCGGGTGCTTCAGTATTTTTAATTTTGATTCAGGGATTTGTATTTACAAAGATTGCGCTTGAATTCGGCGTGGACGAGCTTTTGTTAGGATTTCTGATGGGTATTCAACTTCTTAGTCAAGTTTTTCAAATATTTGTACCGTTAATTATTAGTCGTCTTCATAAGCGGAAGCCCTTTGTGATTGTCTTCATTGCCATTTCGCGAGCTTTTTGGCCGTTGTTGCTTCTTTTATCAGTTATTGGTTGGGCAAATCAAGAAATATTTATTACAATAATATCATTGAGTTTTATCTTCGGGGCATTTGCAGGAAATGCATGGACATCTTGGATGAGGGATCTTATCCCTGATAATAAAATGGGTTCCTTTTTCGGGTTGCGTAATTTAATTAATACTGGAGTATCATTGGTTTTCACTTGGATCTTTTCAAGGATTCTCGAATCCAATCCCAATATACAAGGTGTCAGGATAGTTATTCTGATCGGATTTCTATGTGCCCTTTGGAGTATATTCTTCCTATCTCGCCAATACGATCCTCCATTGAAAGATACTCAATCTGGAAACCTTTTTAAATATATCGTATCAGATAAAAACAACATCCGGCTAATGGTATTTGGAAGCTTTTGGAATTTTGCCATCCTGTTTACTGCTCCCTTTTTCTCTTATCATCAGATCGAGAATTTGAAAATGAGTTTTTCGTTTTTAGGATACCTGTCCATTACATTAAGTAGTGTTATGATAATATCAGTAATTCTCTGGGGAAAACTGGCTGACAGGATTGGCCATAAGAACATATTACGAATTGGTGTCACACTAGCATCTGCAGTTTCGATAATGTGGTTTTTTATGTCTCCCCAGAATCTTGGAGTATTAATGTGGGTTGATGCTTTTTTGGCGGGAACCGCCTGGTCTGCCATTAATCTTTCGATTTTCACACTACCGCTTATCGTTGGCGGAAAATCAGCTGGAGTAATCTATGGCTTTTTCTCAGCTTTCAACGGTATATTTGGTTTTTTAGGTTCTATAATGGGCGGAATAGCAGCTAAATATTTATCAGGTTATTCATTTCAAATGATGAATTTAGATATGAATGGATTGCAAATCATGTTTCTGATTGGAGGATTCCTGAGGCTTTCTTCACTCTACTTTTTAAATAAAATTAATGTTACCGGTCATATTCAATTACGTACGGTATTAGGTCAAAGAGTTGTCAATATCAACAGAAGATTGTCACGGGATTTCTTTGAGCCTATGCCACGATATATGTATTTGAAATCATTGGAAGTTGTATCACCAAAAAAAGCTAAAAGAATTAAAAACGAAAGATCCCTTCTATAAAAAAAGAGAGGGTTTAAAAAACCCCCTCTTTTATCTATTAATGTATACCTTAAAATCTTTCAGAAAACCAATAAGTCATATCTCTTGCTTGTTCTATACCTTTAACGATAAGATCTTCTTTGACTAAATTCTTTTTTAAGAAATTTCCTTTACGTTTCATATTAATCACTCCTTATACACTATATACTGTTAGTGATAAAAAAATTGCTTCTTTTTCAAACGGATCCAAAAAGTTCATTTGTCTTAGTCTTATCAATGAAGTCCTTGCATCTTCCAGAAAAACCTGTCTTTTTCTCTTTCGATCTGTTCATTTAAAGTTTCATATGATCTTGCTTCTTTTATATTGAAAAAATTCCGTTTCATAAAAAAATCCCTCCCTTTAGTTGCTTATAATACTAGACGTGTTATTCATATATAATATTACAAGGGATACCTATATAAATTTGGGAAGGCTTTTATTTTTTATTTTCCTTTTTATTTTCCTTATATTCGTACATACGCGAATCTGCAATTTGTATGATTTTTTCCAGATCACCTGCATCTTTTTCATGAATGGTATTGATGCCATAGCTGATGGATAATTCCAATTCCTCATTGAGAAATTTTCCTTTTTCAAGGAGAATTGAATTGATTCTATCCATAATTTTTGTGGCTTGTTCCATCTGGATTTTGATCAAGGCGATTACGAACTCATCACCGCCAATTCTTGCTATAAGGTCTTCAGATCTGGTGCAGCTGAGAAGTGTTTCTCCAAGTATATTTAAGGCTTTATCACCCGTATTATGCCCGTATTGATCGTTGATCTTTTTCAAATTATCCATATCCACAAAAACCAATACCCAGGGGTAAATATCTTGATCAACCAGCATTTTAATCTTTCTAAAAAAGGTTCTTCGGTTTTCAACACCGGTTAATTCATCATGTGATGCTAAAACCTCCAGTCGATCTTTTGCGGTTTGAAGACTTTTATTGGCACTGTTTTGTTTTTTTATCAATGCGGTAATTCTGTGTGAAAGAATCTTAAAGGCGTTTCCAAGTTTTTCCGTTTCTCTGAAATCTGAGTGTTTTTCCAGTTCGGATAACCCTGTAGCCGGATTTTTTTCATAATCGTGAACCTTTTGAATGATCATAGTTAAATTATTAGCCAACTTTTTAACTTGTTGATAGTTGATCAGGAACATAATGATCAAAATTGAACTGATGATGATGTTAAAGAGTGTGAGAAAGGTATTTTTAACTTTCATCAGCTCAGAAAAATCGATTTCGAATTTTGTTCTGACGATAGGGGAAATGTCCTCGGGATTGAAAGCTTCGTTATAGAGACTAGTGTAGACTTGATATAAATTGTTTGATAATTCTTTATAAGTATAAAGGTTTTGATTTTCTGCTTTTTTAAAGATTCTGATATCCTCTTTTGATAATTCGGGGAAATCACCAAAAGGTTCGTAAGAAACGGTATAGACAGCCATTTTATCTACATATTCAGTATTGTCGGCAAAGCTTCTAAATTGATCGATAAAGTTTTTGAGGATATCATCTTTAAGTTTTAAACCAATTTCGAAAAAATTGCCGTTATCAAGTCTATAATAACCAAATATTCTTGGTATTCCCGTTTTTACTTCATAAAGCATCTTATCAATACGTATTTCGTTAATCGGCATTTCTTTTAATACATCCCAATATTTAGGTACACTCTTTTGAAGATCCAAACCCAAATCAGCTTCATAGTTGGAGTTCACAATAATGCCATCGTTTGATATGATATACCAGTTTATCGTATCAATGGTATTGTCCTGGTTCAAATAATGGGAGTTAATTTGCTGGGAGATTTGTTCATCAGATACGTTTGGTGTATTCTCAAACCAAACCGCTATGTCTTTTAGAATTAATGACATGTTATGTCTATAGGATTCTTGAAATCCGGTAAGCATCTGACTCCAATTTTCCTGATAAGAAATAACGCTTTCCACAATGGTGTTGAAGATGGGTTCAAAAATATATTTTCTATAGCCTTTATCAAATACTACGTTGATGATGATAAGAAATATCAGTAAAGAAATGGATAATGTTATAATTTGACTTTTCACAAGTTCATACACAAAACTGCGTTTTTTCAAATTAACCCGCACCTTTTTCAGATAGTTTTATACTGTCGCTGGAAATTATAGCATATGAGAAAGATACGGGTTTTTTATAGGAGTAAAAATGTTTACACAGGACTTTTTCTTCTTAAATAATCTCTAACAGCATCATTTGTGAATTCTTGAATAGTTTTTCCTTCAATCTTCGCTAATTCATTTAAAACTGCCCAATCCTTATCGTCCAAATCAAGCTTGACAATCATGATCTTTCCTTTGGTCATGTCCTTGATCCAGTCGTTAATGTCTTTCAAATTATCTTTGATATTTTCATTGATGATATTTTCAAAATCCTCTTCAAAATCATGATGATTTTTCTTCATCTTCACTCACTTCCTGTTCTTTTACCGAATTTTCTTCTTCGTTTATTGTTTTATGTTCACGTTTGAACTCGGCCAGCATATCTTCAATAAGCTTATCCGCTTTTTGTTCATCATATTCCAGGATTTTGAGCATTTCTTTTGCCTCTTCCAATGTGATAATACCCTGTAAATAAGTATAAACTATTCTTTCAGCATCAGGATCATGTTTTGAGGCCTTTTCTTCCGGTTTTTTTTCGGTTGTTTGTTCGGTTTTACCTTCTTCAGTCTTAATAATCAGATCACCTGAAACTGTTTTTGCGCTGATTTCGCCACCTGAACCATCACCAAAGGTAAATTCGTTCTTTCCCTTAATTGTTGGTTGACGCTTTTTAAACAAAGCATCTCCCGAAACGGAGACAAATGATACGTTGGCATCCAACTGAGTCGTGAGAATATTGATGTCACCGCTGACGGTACTGGTTTTCCAGAACACTTTCGGATTAATGTTTTTAATCATGATATCCCCACTTACAGTAACTATTTTTGAATCAGAGGGTAAATTTCTGACAGCAATGTCACCGCTGACGTTGTTGGCTGACAAGGATTGTGCGTTTTCAGATATGGAATCAATTTTAATATCACCGGATTTATCTGTACAAGTAATTTGTGTGGAATCGACATCAAAGGATGAAATATCACCACTTAAGGATGAAAGCGTACACTTTTTTTCAACTTGAACACGTTGGATTCGTATATCACCCGATTTTGAATTAATACTCAATTCATCTGAAGACGAATCATCACAAGAAATATCGCCTGAAGTCGATGAAAAATTAACCCTGCTACTTTTCAAATTGGAAGCTTTTATAGAGCCGGAAACGGTACTGATGGAAATCTTTTTTAAAACTTTATTGGGTATAGCTATTTTTGCCTTGTAAAGATTGCCTACAGAAGTATTGATGGTGATACCAAAGAATTTCACAATATTAGTTTTGTCATCGAATCTGATGATAAGGCGGTTGTCGTTTCTGACGATTTCCACATCACAGTTATCTTTTTCCCAAATAACATCCCATGATATTTCAGATACGGGTTGTTCAAGTCCTTCTATTTCAAAGTCTCCTCCCACTGTTGAGATGACGACTTCGTCAATACCTGTTAGATCTGCTTGTCCTTTTTTTTGATAAAATGACATGTTCATTCCCCCTTCAAGTTACGATCGTTTTAATCAACCAGATGAATCCGGCTACTGCCAATATGATAATCAGCACGGGCAAGAATACAACAAATATGCCTGCAAAAACTAAACCCACTAAAACAACTGCTCCGATTGCGACAAAGATTCCAATGATGACAGGAAAAAATTTAAATGCCAAAAAGATTAGAAAAATTGCGCCAAGTACTGATAAAAAACTCATTTCTTCTCCTCCTTCTTAAGTGCTCTCAACATTTCCATGGCATCTTTAGAACTGATCTCACCATTTTCCAGCATATCCAGGATCTTTTGAGACTCTGTTCTCTCGGGCTGCGCTCCTTCGTAACCCATGGTTCGAACAATATCCTCCAATCTGTTTCTGGCTGTCGGGTAAGAGATCTCCAGTTCTTTCTGAACTTCAGAGAGATTTCCCCTATTTTTAATAAAAACTTTGGCAAAGAAAAGTTGGTCTTCAGATAGCTTAAAAAGCTCATCCAGTTCAAATTTGCCATTGACCGTCGTCCCGCAGTTACCACACTTATATTCAGAGATATATAATTGATGATTACATGCAGGACATTTAGTTAAAGTTTTTCTCATTATCTTCACCTTCTTTCGTTTGATATAAATATTATACAGTATAAAATCATAAATGTCAATTCAGAAAGAAAGATATTTAAGTTTAAAATGAAAATTATTAATATTAATACTAATAATATTGATATTTTTTGTGTTTTTCGATAGAATACTGACAGTCTGAAAGAAATCTCAATTATTCGATTCGGTAAAGGGGTAAATTATTCATATGCTAAGCTGCCCCTACTTTGCCCGGAAGTTAATTGTGTGCTTTATCAGTCAATTGGAAATTGGTAATCTTTGGAAGCATTAGCGATTTGATATTGGAGGATGCTGTTTCGGAGGCTCTCAAATTTTAAACTAACTATTTTTCCTAACTTTTTTTCTATGAACTGTTTTTTTGCCCTCAAAGTCTTAATATCCTGAATTTGCCTGGATGAAAAGGGAGTACCGGGTTTTGGTATTAAGGGATTCAGACTGATTTTGATATCCGTCATACCATAATGCTTAGCCCTTAGGGTGATTTTTTGAATGGCTTCAAAATCACTTTCTTCTTCTTCTTCAAGTCCGTATATGAAGTACATCTTCAGTTTTCTAATTCCGGTTTTTGCAATAAGTTGCAAGCTTCTTTCAATGTCCTCTTCCGAAATCTGTTTGTTCATAACTTCTCTTATTCTTTGACTACCACCTTCGGGAGCGATGGTGATTTCCTTTTGTCCACTACGTAATAAACCTTCTAAAAGTTTTTCTGAAAGGGAATCCAATCTCAACGAAGATACTGAAAAACGCATGTCTCTTTCTTCCATCAGATCAAGAATTTCATTCTTAAAGGGATGATCAGTAAAGGTTGCCGAGATGAGGCCACAATCGTTGAAACCTTTTTCTTTCATTTCATCAAACAGCTGTTTGATGATGTCCAATTTTACAAATCTAGCTGGACTTCGTGTATGTCCTGCAACACAGAAAGCGCAGGAACGCAAGCATCCCCGGCCGATTTCAAGCAATACCTTGTTGGGAAAGACGGAACGATTGGTTGTGATAAGTGAAACAGCTGGCTTTTTGGTCATTACCATTGATTTAGATATTATTTTGGCTGAATGATTCAAAAGGGGGATTGATAAATTATCAAAGGTTTTTATTTGCCCCAAAATTGCTTCTCTGTTTTTTTTCTCTCGAAATCCTTCCAGCATTTTTTTGATAAAAGTGGTTAGGGTGTCATCCGCATCACCGTGAAATATCAAATCGGCATATTTCCAAAGTGCATTAGGGTTAAAGTAGGTTACGGCACCTCCGATTAAGATAAAGGGATGGTGATCATTTCTAAGGTAATTGAAAAGCGGAATCCCCTTTTTTTGCATAAGGTGGATGATATTTTGAAAATCCATTTCAAACGAAACTGAAAAGGCCCAGATATGAAATTCATCTAAGGGACGTAGGGTATCCAACGAGTAATATTTTTTAAACCGCTTATCATAGAAAAATCTTTCGCATTGTACTCCTTCGATTCCATTCAACAGTTCAAATACTCTATGAAATCCAAGGTTGGCAATAGCGGTTTCATAGGATGAAGGGAAAATGAGCGCTACTTTCAGTTCATTTTCAATAATATGAAGAGATCTGAATGTTTTTTCAGATCTCTTTGTTTTTTCGATAATTTGATATTCTCTTAAATCTTCTACTCTTCTTGGCTTTCTCAATTATAAATGCTTTTCTTCGACTTTACGTTTGATATATTCAGGAGAAATAATCACTCTGTCAATTTCACCGTGGGCGATATGTTCCATTTCGTCATATGCTTCGAACCTAAAGTGGATATGATTACCTTCCACTGAAAAGATTTTTAGTTTGATTGTAACACGCATGGAAACGGGCGTGATACCAAAATGTTTAATATTGGAAGATACAACAGCTGCAATAATATTTTCTCCAAGTATTCTTTTAAGCATATCCTCTGTAAATTCGAATACTTTAACCATTAATTCTCTTGTGGCCAATACGCTTAAATTCTTTACGATGGCATTTTCTTTCCAGATCTGCTCCGGAAGGACTTGAAATTGTGTTGTTTCTTCCTTTGTTTCAAGAAAAGTGTAGGATCGATTTAAAACTGCCATGATCAACCTCCATCATCAATTTCTTCTTGATAGTAAGATCATCCTCAACAATTGGGATATGGCCATTAGTGTTGATGCCACATATGTCATGGCTGCAGCGTCCAAAACTCTTTTAGCCATTGCGGCTTCTTTAGTATCTAGTATTTGTTGATTTACTATCATCGATAAAGCCCTGTTACTGGCGTTGAATTCTACTGGCAGGGTGATAATTGAAAAGATAACAACTGCCAAAAAAAGCCAAATACCAACGTTTATTAATATTGGTGTTGATAACAATAACCCTACGAAAAATATTATCCAGGAAAAAGATGAACCAAACTGTGCAATGGGTACAAATGCATTTCTAATCTTAAGAGGAGCATAATGGTTCTTATGTTGTATTGCATGGCCAATTTCATGGGCTACCACACCAAGACTTGCAACAGAATCGCTAGAGTAGGTAGAGTCGGAAAGGGCGACTAGCTTTTTCCTTGGATCATAGTGATCTGAAAGGTTACCACCAATGTGAGTGATTCTGATATTTGATAAACCGTTGGAGGCCAACAATTGCTGTGCCAGTTGAGAACCCGTAATTCCTGATTTGGAACGTATGTGGGAGAATCTTTCAAACGTGGATTTAACTTTCATTTGTGCCCATAAACCAAACAAAAATGCCGGTATTAACAAAATTAAGGATGTATAAAAAAACATGACCATCACCTCTTTTCTCTTTCTTGATATTAAGACGTTATTTATTCAAATAAGTAATCAACGTCTTCAAATGTTTGCTTCTTGTAGGATGGCGCAGCTTTCTTAAAGCCTTTACTTCAATCTGACGAACCCTTTCCCGGGTAACATTCAGATACTTCCCAACTTCTTCCAATGTCTTTTGACGCCCATCAATGAGTCCGTATCTCATCTTCAATACAGTGGCTTCTCTGGGGCCAAGGGTATTTAGTACTTCATTAATCTCATCTCTTAACAACATCAACATGGCTGAATCTTCCGGGTTGATGTTTTCAACATCTGCTACAAAATCTCCTACCGACGAGTCCTCATCTCCACCAACGGGTGATTCCAATGATAAGGTTTCCTTATCGGCTTGTAAAATCTCTTCGATTTTTTCTGATGTCTTACCAGTCATTTTTGCTAATGTTTTAACCGACGGATAATCTCCGTGTTCCTGGAGGTATTCTCGCCTGATTTTGTTGATTTTGTTGATGGTTTCTACCATGTGAACCGGGACTCTAATGGTTCTTGCCTGATCGGCAATTGCTCGTGTGATGGCTTGCCTGATCCACCAAGTAGCATAAGTACTGAATTTATAACCCTTTTTCCAATCAAATTTTTCCACAGCTTTAAGTAATCCGATATTTCCTTCCTGTATCAGATCAAGAAAGGTGAGTCCACGTCCAATGTACCTTTTTGCAATACTAACAACAAGCCTCAAATTTGCAACCACCAGTTTTTGTTTGGATTTATCGTTTCCCCTTTGAGCTTTCCTTGCGTAAGTTCTTTCCTGTGTGGGCGTTAATAGTGGAATTCTACCAATTTCTTTCAAATACATTTTAACGCCGTCTTTTGTATAAGATGCGTTGTCGAAGATGGCTGGTCCGGCTGTACTGATGATTTTTTCCATTACCTCTTCATTTGTACTGGAAACATCGTCTTTGTCATCATCGTCATCATCAACATCTGGTTCGCTTTCTTTAATAATAATGTTTTCTTTTTCAAGATTTTCGTAAATGGTTTCTAAAAAGTTACCGTCAAAACCGGTGTAATCCGGTGGAAGAGATTTATCTATATCTTCGTATGTTATATAACCTTTCTTCTTACCAATATTGACTAATTCTTTCATCCTGTCTTTTACTTCATCGGGATTCAATGTCTTTGGTTCTTTGGAGGCTTTCTTTTTGGTGGTTCGTTTTGTTGAGCGTTTTTTCTCGGTTGTCTTTGTTTCTTTCGTTTTTTCGTTATCTTCTTGCTTGTTCACGCTCATTCTTTGCCCTCCCTTCATTTATATTTAATTTGTTGATTTCCTTGGAGAGTTTTAAACGATTTGTAATGAGGTGTATCTTTTCTCTTTCCTCTGTTGTTTTCTGAATTAAAACATCGATTTTATCCATCTCATATCTTAGCTTCCTTTTCTTCAAAGCCCTTTCGCAGTCGGAGATTATTGAAGGAAATGAATCAGATCTTTCATACCTTTCAAATTGACGGAAAAAGCCTTGAATTTTATCGTTGGTAAAATAGTCTTCCAGATATTCAGCGGCATCATCTGGTTTAAATTTCTTTCTTACATCGTCAAAAAATCTAATGTAAGTGTTTGTTATAATCTCTTTATATTGGTTAAATATCGATTCGATCATCAATCTGGTAGTGGGATGAAATAAATACAGAACAGTTAATTCCTGTTCAGGTTCAAGTGTTTGAGTATTTTGAGTGTTTTTCTTTCTGATCTCCTGGTTATTTGGTTTGTCTTTTTTTGTATATTGTTTTTTAGATATATTCCAGCTTTCCAACAACAATCTTTTATCAAGTTGTGTCCATTGTGAAAGCATCGTAATTAATTTATCAAATCTTGAGATATTCCCTGTCCTTTTTGCTCTTGCCAAAATATGTTGACTATTGGCAATCAAAGAATCTCTACCTGTTTCCTTTTCAAGATTATAATCCTTTTTCAAATTCTCCAATAAATATTCTTCGATTGAAATTGCTTTTAATAATGTATTTTGGAAATTTTCTATACCATACTTCAACACATATTCATCAGGATCTTTTACTGGTTTTAATTGTAAAACCAATGCATTAATAGAGTTTTTCAGGTTCTTAAATGATTTTTCGACTGCATTCATTCCTGCTTCATCAGAGTCTAAAGCAAACACGAATTTGTTAGTGTAACGAGATAGTTCTTCCATTTGTTCTTTAGTCAGATTAGTACCCATAATAGCTACAGTGTTTCTCATTCCGGTTGTATACAATCTGACGGCATCAAAATAACCTTCGGTAAGTATGACAAAATCAACCTCTTTGATACTTTTTCTGCTTTGATCAAAAAGATAGAGAATCTTGCTTTTATTGAAGTATTCGGTTTGAGGTGAATTGATATATTTCGGCTGTTCTCCATCATCGATTTTTCTACCGGAAAATCCTAACACATTTCCGACT
>Ga0272443_10002839_pt1 | contig 21401 bp, 25 predicted proteins | sample SSMAcet12_FD_193581 | JGI IMG/M metagenome (GOLD analysis project Ga0272443, IMG submission 193581) | Marine sediment archaeal communities from Little Sippewissett salt marsh, Falmouth, MA, United States - SSM-Acet-12 | ecosystem: Environmental > Aquatic > Marine > Wetlands > Sediment ... | reverse complement strand
GCCGGTGAATTTCAGAGGATTTCCGGCAGTTTTCCTCCGCAGGATCTCTGTGGGCGGGCGTATTCTGTGCGGAATTTTGCCAAAAATACGGAGGGCAGACTTACCGTCCTTCTTAAGGGTGAGACTGATGTGATATCGGACGGGGAATCTGTCCGTTTCAACCGGACAGGAACTCCTGCAATGACCAAGGGCGGCACAGGTGATGTTCTTGCAGGGCTTACAGGTGCACTCTTCAGCCGGATGGATGCCTTTGATGCGGCGTGTATCTCAGTGTGGATAAACGGAATGGCGGGTGAGAAAGTAGCCGGACTATATCAAAACGGACTTTTAGCATCAGATATTATTGATAAAATACCGGAAATAATGAATATGGAGATTTAAACTATGCCTGAATTTACACACATAGAAAACGATCGTGCAAGCATGGTCGATATATCGGAGAAGAAGGACGTATCAAGAGAAGCAACAGCCGGAGGCAGGATATACCTGAGGCCTGAGACCATTGAGGCAATAAAGACTGGTGAGACCATCAAGGGCAATGTCCTTGCTACAGCAAGGGTTGCCGGAATTATGGCAGCCAAGCATACATCAACACTGATTCCGATGTGCCACCCGATTCCGGTGAGCTCAATCTCGGTTGATTTTGAATTTAGTGAGGATGAAAATTATATCGGGGCGAAGTGCACTGCAAAGACATTCGGACGAACGGGCATTGAGATGGAGGCTCTCACCGGTGTTTCGGTTGCTCTGCTTACAGTCTGGGATATGGTTAAATCCGCTGAAAAAGATGAGGACGGACAGTATCCTGAAACCGGAATTGAGGATGTTCACGTAATTGAAAAGATTAAGGGGTGAGATGGACTTTTTGGTCCTTTAACTTTATTTTGTTCCTTTTTTGTCATAATTCAGCAGATATTTTCTGAGATGTATATCAGTCTGGTATCTTCAAAGTAATCTGTATCTTCAGCATTTGAGTAGAGCGGGAAGTCAGCTTTTACAGTCAGGTTGTCAACTTCTGTCACCTTTGTGACTGTCCAGTCTGAACCTCTCGGAAGAAGGAATTCCCTCTCGTCTTCGTTTATATACAGTGCGTGATCTCCTTCCTTCAGACCGGCAATTATCACATTCTTATACCCGTCTTCTCCTCTTGTGCAGAATGCATCTATGCAGAATGATATGTCATATGATGTGGATGCAAAAGCCGGTTCTGAATACTCAGAATTGCTGATTACAATCTCTGAAAGGCCCGGTGGTATGCCTCTGTATACTGTTTTGCTGCTCTTAATCACCGAAGCTTCTTCTGCTGAGTCAAGATTATAGGTTATAAAATTGAAGAACAAACGCTGTTCATCGGGATATTCTGACTGCTTTTCAGGGCTTTTCCTTTGATATGATCTGTATTCTGAGGTGTTTTCTCCGTATCCCGGGCACATCCACCATGCGACTGATGCCTCTTCCGGTGCGGAAAATCCCCTCTCGTCATATGGCACAAGTTCGTTCTCATCCGGCCGCGTGAGTGTTATGGTGTAGGTTTCTTTCTCTTCAGATTCCGGACTCTCTTTTTTTTCCGGTCTGCATAAATCAACTGCCGGGTACTCATCTTTGGCTATACTTCTGCACATCTCCGGACTGGCAGAGCAGTATTTTCCTGTTTCTGTTCCGGCTGTTCCCGTATCCGGCTGTAATATTACTGTATGGATAAGTGCGGCTGCCAGAATTACAACCAGAACTGCCAGTAATGTGATTATCGTTTTTTCATTGTCTGAACTCTTCAAAATGATCACCTGGTAATTCAGTCTGTTTTTTGTTTGGGTGCGCCCCTTATTTTCCTCTGACTTCAGAATATTTATGGCTTTTTTTCACAATCTTCCGGCAAACACAGGGTTTTTCCCCGTTTTTTTGCTTTATGAATTGTATGCCGGACGGAGTTGTTGTTCCTCAGCCTATTACTTTAATACTGTCCCGGACTAAACTGTAAAGAACTGTTGGATTAGTCCCATCAGGAGCAAAGGGATGTGGTCCATTATAATGGACTGAACCTTTAAGGTGATGACAAATGTCAAAATCTATGTATTCATACGTTCGTGACGCATGGAAGCGTCCGGACAAATCGGAAGTAAAAGATCTTCTCTGGCACAGGATGCAGGACTGGCGCAGAGAAGGCAGCATCGTTCGTATTAACCGCCCAACCAGGATTGACCGTGCACGCACACTTGGATACCGTGCAAAGCAGGGTATCATTGTAGTCCGTGTAAAGGTACGCCGTGGTGGCCGCAGGGTTCCACGTTACATCCGCGGACGCCGTACTAACCGTATGGGCATGCGCCGCCGCACTGCAGGCAAGAGCATTCAGAGAATTGCTGAAGAGCGTGCATCAGTCCGGTATGTCAATATGGAAGTTCTCAACTCCTACTGGGTAGGTCAGGACGGAAGAGCAAAGTGGTATGAAGTCATTCTTGTTGACGGACATCACCCGGCAATCAAAAACGACTCTCACCTCTCATGGATGGCAGATTCTGTCCACAGGGGACGTGCTGAGCGTGGTAAGACCAGTGCCGGTGTTAAGGGACGTGGAATGGGTAAAAGAGGTAAGGGAACTGAAAAGACCCGCCCGAGTATCCGTTCCAATGAGAACAAAGGGAAATAATTTTTTTCTTTTTTTAGAGGATCTCTTATTGTATGTTATATTCTGACGCCTGCGTATATCCGTACCCGTCCGGTGACACAACTGTCCGCAGGCTGGCACTTGAGGCCCGTTATCTTGGGTATGGGTGCATAGTCTGTGCGGACTGTGAAACATCCGGAGAGTTTTACGGTGTAAGAGTTCTGAGGGGCTGCCTTATCCGTTCTTCCGGGTTTAATGATTTCCGGAAAATCCTGAAGAAGGAGTGCAGGGGTTCTGATATTGTTGCTGCGTATGCCGGCGATGCCTCTTTTAACCGGTCAGTTATCTCATCTAAAAAGATTAATATACTTAAGGGGACGGAGAGGTGTGATCGGAGAGCTTTTGATGATGTATCTGCAAGATATGCCTCTGAGAAGGATGTTGCTGTAGACATTGACCTCTCTGCAATAATCGGAAAATCCGGATATCTGAGGCAGAAGGCATTGACCACTTATGGGGATATTCTGAAATTTTCAAGGAAATATGGTTTCATGCTGACTATTTCATCCGGCGCCCGGTCATATCCGGAGATGAAGGGTGTCCGTGAAGTGGAGAATATCTGCTCCCTCTTTGGAATGACTCCCGATGAGGTCAGATGTGCCCTTACATCAGTTGAAAAAATTTTAAATCCACAGCAGAATGTTGAGGTGATCTCTCCTTGAAACCCGTTCCTCCGACTATGAGGGAGAAGAAGAGGTATCTTCTTGCAAGGGTTGTGCCCCATGGCATAACTCCGGATGGCAAATCTGTTTACTATCTCCTTCAGGAGACTCTGGGCGGACTCTTTGGTGATGCGGGAGCAGCGGAGATCAATATGTCTGTGGTCTATTCTGAAGGTGGTTATATCATAGTGAAATGCCGCAGGGGTATGGAGAAATGCCTTGAGACTGCACTGTCGTTTGTCACCGGAGATGCGGGCGTGGTTTTTGCATTAAGGCCTGTTTTGGTCTCCGGAACAATTGCCGCTCTTAAGAGAAGGATACCTGAGTCTCCCTCTCCGGGAGAAGAAGGTGATATCACATTTGGCGGCGAGGAATTTGAATATCTTTTCCGTTCACAGGAAAAGGTTGATTTACATCAAAAAGGAATTAAACACCAGAAGATATTGTATTTTACAAGAGAAGATATTGAGGAGATATTATGCAGCCAATGAATGCTCAGATGGGTGGATATGACAGGGCAATTACTGTTTTCAGTCCTGACGGAAGGTTATACCAGGTAGAATATGCACGTGAAGCGGTTAAGAGAGGAACAACCGCTGTGGGTGTTAAATGCTCGGACGGAATTGTACTTATTGTTGATAAGAGGGTAAGCTCAAAGCTTCTTGAACAGTCTTCTATTGAGAAGATATTCATGATAGATGAGCATATTGCAGTTGCTTCGTCCGGACTTGTCGGCGATGCAAGGGCACTTGTCGACAGGGCGAGGGTTGAATCCCAGATCAACAGGGTTACATATAACGAATCTATCGACATTGAGACTCTCTCAAAGAAACTCTGCGATCATATGCAGACCCTTACGCAGTATGGCGGTGCAAGACCTTACGGTACTGCGCTTCTTATTGCAGGCATAAGTGAGGACATCCCAAGGCTCTTTGAGACCGATCCTTCAGGTACTCTTCTTGAGTACAAGGCAACGGCAATCGGAACCGGACGTCCGGCTGTGATGAAGGTCTTTGAAGAGGATTATGATGAATCAATGACTATTGAGGATGCAATCCCTATGGGACTTAAGGCGCTTCATGCTGCAACTGAGGGCCGCTTTGATGTCAATAATGTTGAGATGGGTGTTTTAAGGCTTGATAATCAGCTCTTTGAGAAGATGACCAAAGAAGATGTCAAAGATTATGTCGATAAATTTGAGGAGTCAGCAGCATCTTCGGAAGATGAAGAAGCTGAGGAGTGATTTAAAGGAGTGTTGATGATATGATTCCTCTTGATAAAGCAGTTGTGGCAAGGCTTGAAAGTCATGGCGAAAAGTTTGAAATCCTTGTCGATCCTGACCTTGTGGCAGATATCCGTCATGGGACGGATATTGATATTGAGGATGCGGTTGCTGCGCTTTTTATCTTTGAAAATTCCTCTAAGGCGGAGAAAGCCTCTGAAGAGAACCTGAAGAAGGTTTTTGATTCAACTGATTTTGAGACTGTTGCAAGAAGGATTATTCACAAAGGTGAGATACATCTTACAGCAGAGCAGAGGAAGCAGATGGTTGAGGATAAGAGGAAACAGATCATCACTTTTATCTCGCGAAATGCGATTAATCCTCAGACTAAACTTCCACATCCGCCCAAAAGAATTGAGATGGCAATGGAAGAGGTGAGAATTTCAGTTGATCCCTTTAAACATCTCGATGAACAGGTGAAGGGCGTTGTCAAGGCCTTAAGGCCTATTCTTCCTATTAAATTCGCAGAGATTAAATTTGCAGTAAAGATCCCTGCCGATTATGCGCCCAGGGCATATGGTGAGATCTCATCCGGCACAACAATTGAAAGGGAAGAATGGCAGAATGACGGCTCGTGGGTATGTGTATGCACGATTCCGGCAGGGATACAGGAAGAATTCTATAATATGATTAACCGGCTGACTAAGGGCGATGGTGAGGTTAAGATCCTTGACCAGGCCTGAAATCGATAATGTCAGTATTAATAAGGTTGAACGAGTAATATATACAGACCAAAATTTCAGGGAATTGTAAAAATGGCTAAAGCAGGTAAACTAAAAGCAAAAGGAAGAATCAGTGGCAGTGCAGGAAGATATGGGCCAAGATACGGTCGTTTTATCAGAAAAAGAGTAAACCAGATTGAAAAGGTCACAAAGGCAAAGCACGTCTGCCCTAAATGTGAAACCATTGCAGTAAAACGCAAAGGTACCGGTATCTGGGAGTGCCGCAAGTGCGGAAACAAATTCGCCGGCGGAGCATATGTCCCGCAGACAGCTAACCTTAAAGTTGCACTCCGTACAATTGAGCGCTCACTGATTAAGGAATAAAGGTGCTGATATTCCATGGCCGGATATAAATGCGCCAGATGCAAGCAGAAGGTTGAGATCGATGTCAATGTCAGATGTCCCTACTGTGGTCACCGCATTCTCTTCAAGGAGCGCGGTGCAGCAATAAAGAAAATAAAAGCCAGATAATGGAAGTTACTACATCCCGGAAACCAAATCCGGGTATCAGGACTTTTTCAAAGGATCTTGCTTTTTCTCTCGGCTGCCATTATACTCCGAGGGGGAAGGCCGGAGTCGGCGATATAATCTCAATTGATGAAGACGTTCTGGTAGTATCAGGATCAGGACGTAATTTTTCAATAAATTTTTATTCGGATTCTGAACTTAAAGCAGAGATCCTTATCTCATCTATAAATAAAGAGGTGAGGGAGGGAGAGCTTGTTTATGGAATCCGGACAGGAAACCAGACTTTATATGATCTCCTGAGTTCGCATATGAATATTTTGATGTCCGGCTGCGGAGAGTCCAGACTTGTTTTTGACGGTCCGCAGAGGAGGAGATATGTCCTTACGCTCAGAGATGTCTCATGAGGCATTATTTTCATTTCAGACTCCCGATGCGGGTCTGATATATGAGTCTGTGCTTCCTGAGTCAGATGATGAATCCGGGAGATCTTTTTCTGAAGTAATTCTGAATAGTGATGCGGAAATACTTCTGAGGGTCTCTGCAAAGGACATACACGCTATGAGAGCGGCTCTTAATACATGGTTAAGACTAATTAATATTGCGAACGAGATGAAAGAGGTAATTGATTCATGAATAATATTTCACCAAAGATGCAGAATCAGATTGCAATGCTCCAGCAGGTGCAGCAGCAACTTCAGACAATCATGCAGCAGAAGATGAACTATGAGATGTCTGTAAAGGAAGCAAAGAAAGCTGAAGAAGAACTTAAAAATGTCTCAGATGATGCAGAAGTCTTCGTTATGGTTGGATCTGTTATGATCCAGAAGGAGAAGACCGGTGTGGCTGAGGATCTCACTGAGAAGGTTGAGACTCTGGAACTCAGGGTTAAATCACTTGAGAAGCAGGAGAAGGCTCTTCAGACGAAGTTTGAACAGCTTCAGACACAGATAAAATCAGCATTTGAGGGCGGCCAGGAGATGGCCATCTGAATATTTTTTTAAATTTCTATTTCCGGCAGATTAATTTTATTCTTCATCGCTTCTTCTATCCCGGTGAGTTTTTTTATCGGGTATTTCTTTCAGTTTCTCAAAAGTTTTGAATGAATATTCTGCACGTTTTTTTCCATGCTGTATTTCCGGTATCTGACTATTTCCTGACAGGGTGATTCTGCGGACTGCATTTTTTTGCTCTTATGGGGTTTTTTGTGCCGGGTGAATGGATTGTGTCTGGCTGATATCTTCTCTGCGCTTTTCTGATTCAGGCGTTTTTCTTTGAATATTTTTATCTGGTTTATTTTTCCTTTCGTTTTATTGTCGTTTCTTAATGTCTGTATTTTGGGCTTTATTTATCATTATATGGACATTTTTTCATTTTTTTAAATGTTTCTGGTGTGTTTTCCCCGGGAAGGTCCGACAAATCAAAAAAGAAACCTTTAAACCTCGGACTGTCATATATTGTAGAGCACCATGCCCGCCTTAACTCAGACTGGTAGAGTGCGCGGCTGTAGTTTGGATTACTCTGACGAAAGGAGTAACTGCGCGGCTACCGCGATGTCCCCGGTTCGAATCCGGGAGGCGGGACTCACCTTTTTGGTGAGTCAAAGAGTCTGAATTTTGCCCAGTTAGTGTAGTGGCCTATCATGCAGCCCTGTCACGGCTGCGACACGGATTCGAATTCCGTACTGGGCGTAACTGTTTTTCGTTTTTTATTTGTGTTAGCTGTTCTTCTCCTGAATTTTTATTTGTCCTGATTCAGATTACATTGCGATTGTGACGTTTATCTCCGGCCAAATCTGAAACAGGGTTGTGGATGCCCCTAAAAAAAGAAATTATGTGGTCTTATCTTATTTTTTTGCTGATTTAATAATAATCTGTCTCTGATAATACTCTTTATTTATTCTCTTTCTCCATGTATTCCTTTATTTTCCTTTCCTCCCAGTTTTTATCAAGTATTCTCCGGTGACCAAAGGTATTCCATGCATGAATCAGTATGCCTATGCCCCAGAAGAGGGTTATCCAGTAAAACCAGAGTGACTGTGGTGACGTTACCAGGTTAATCGTTGCAAGAATGATATTTACGAGGATGTATGCAGAGAGGTGGGAGTAAAAACCTTTTAATTCTTCCACTTTTTCCTTTGCACGATTGTATGAATCGTTATTTTCCATACAGCAGTATTTTATTTTTTAATATTTTATACTGTCTGCAATGCCGGAGAATATCTTTCTGCATGGAATTATCCCGGATTTTTTAAAAAGACGGATCAAAGCATTAAAATGTTCATTATGACTATCTAATATGGTAAAATTACTTCAATGCCCAGTTAGTGTAGTGGCCTATCATGCAGCCCTGTCACGGCTGCGACACGGATTCGAATTCCGTACTGGGCGTATCTTTCTTTTGATGATTTCTTTGTAAATATCTTTCAGAACTTATTTTCCGGAATATTACAGTTTTTTTTCTCCTGTGTTCATTTGAATGTTTTAACTTGATGCACAGCGCATATTGATCCCTGTTGGCGATATTATGAATTCCAATAAGAAATACCGGCATCTCTTCGGTCCTGTCCCTTCAAGGAGACTTGGAATGTCCCTTGGTGTGGACCTTGTGCCGCCGAAGACGTGCAGCTACAACTGCATATACTGCGAGTGCGGGAAAACTACCCTTTTAACTACAGAGAGGCGTGAATATGTCCCGACAGCAGAGGTGACTGAAGAGCTTGATTCATACCTTTCAGCTTCCCCGGTGCTTGATTTTATCACATTTTCAGGTTCCGGTGAACCAACTCTTCACAGTGGGGTAGGGGAGATCTGTCGTCATATAAAGGGTTCATTTCCCGGTTATAAGGTGGCGCTCTTAACCAACGGGAGCCTCTTCACTGAAAAGAGTGTCCGTGATGAAGTCATGGAAATGGATGTTATTGTCCCTTCACTTGATTCTGCGACAGATCCTGGGTTTATGAAGATCGACCGCCCATGCAGGACACTTGACGCCGGTGAGATTGTTTCCGGTCTTGCGGAACTGAGGGAAGAGTTCTCAGGTGAAATCTGGCTTGAAATATTTGTTGTTCCGGGGCTGAACGATACAAAGGAGGAAATATCTGCCCTTTCGGCAGCATTGAAGATGATTGCGCCTGACAGGGTTCAGCTCAATACGCTTGACAGACCGGGTGTTGTTGAATGGATCAGGTCGGCAACTCAGGAAGAGATGGAGAAATTTAAGGCAGATCTTGGTTATGAAAGGACGGAGATCACGGGCAGGCCTTCATCCAGATCGGGACTGGGGAGCTTTTCAGGCGATGCAGTGGAATGCATCATGCAGACAATAAGCCGCAGGCCCTGCACAATAGAGGATCTCTCGTCTGTACTTGATATGCATCCAAACGAGGTCAATAAGTATATCCAGCTTCTCCTTGAAGAGGACAGGATTAAGGATACAAGAGGGGATCGCGGGATATTTTTCATAAGTGCCGAAGAGGACTGAAATATTTTTTTAATGTGCCGGCGATAACCCCTGGCAGCATCTGCCGGTGCTTAATTACAAATGGAATGATATAATAATCAGTGCCACCAATATATTATGCTGATTTTAAGCATTTGTCTGCCCAGTTAGTGTAGTGGCCTATCATGCAGCCCTGTCACGGCTGCGACACGGATTCGAATTCCGTACTGGGCGTATTATTTTTTGAAAATCTCTTTATCCTATATTGTCCATTATCTCTTTGTTACATGCCGGAATCCAATAACAATTATTCATATTATAAACAGAATCTGAGTCCTTCTCCGGATAGTCATTTTAATTCAGGTTTTACCGCAGAACCCTTTGATGTATTCAATGTCTTCTTTGAGAGGATTTATGACCCCACGATGCACGTCATGGTTCAGTACTCCGGAAGGCTGGATGAGGATATTCTCAGGAGATCAGTTGCCCTGACCCTTGAGACTGTGCCGTTTCTCGGATCCGCTTTTGTTGAGTCAGAAGAGAAGTGCCTCTGGGAGAGGATAAACCCGGAAAAATTTCCTGATGCATTTGTATTTCACAGTGACTGCCTTCCCGATGAAATTCCGGTTAAAAACCCCCCCGAAATCCTTGACGTAAGATCCGGTCCCCAGATCAGGGTTGATCTCTTCAGACCGGAAGAACCGGGGGGTGACCTGATTACTGTAACCGGCCATCATGGTGCAATGGATGCCCGCGGGCTTATTGATGTATCGGAATACATATTTACAGTGTACAGGGAATTATGCCGGGATTCTGAATTCTCACCCGGAATTATGACTCCTGATCGTTCTCTGGCCCGTATTTATGAATTATATCCTGATTCTGTTCTGAAAGAAGCACTGGCAAAGGAAGAGGTGATTACTGATACCTGGAATTTCCCCTTCCGGTATCATGGCCGCGGGGAGAGGAGAATGGCAAGGAGGAACTTTGGTCCTGAGAGGCTCTCAGAGGCAAAGGAGGTATGCAGGAGATACGGCGGAACAATAAACGATCTTCTGATTGCAGTTTTCTTCCTTGCGTTCTGCAGGGCCGGAAATGACTCTTCAGATGATGATCGCAGGAATGCCCTGCTGACTTCAGTTGACCTCAGAAGGTACATTCCTGATGTCGGGGATTTTTCACCTGCAAATCTCTCAGCGGCATATGAGATCTCTGCGTTTACAAACAGAAATTATGGCCTTAACGAAATTCTGCCGGGTATAATTGCAGAAACAAAGGGCAGGAAGGAAAATTATGTGGGGCTTGGTTCGGTTCTATTCTACAGAAATCTCTATGAAATGGGTATTCCCGGGATAAAGGAGTTCTTTGACGGTATGATCTCATCGTATCAAAAGTCGGACCTCAAAAATCCGGTGTTGTCCAATATCGGGGTGATTTCCGGTGAAAAATTTAATAATATCCCCGGAAAGGATGGCAGACTTCTCAGCGCGGAGGACTTGTGCTTTCTTCCGGTTGTCTGCTATCCTCCCGGTTTTCTGCTGACAGCATCAACTTTTAATGACACTCTCTCCGTTTTTTCAGGCTATGAATCCGGTCCGTACGATGAGGGTGACCTGAACAGGTTCATGAATGCATTTGATGATTTATTTCCTGGTTCTTCAAAATGTGATTGAAATATTCATTTGAATAGAATATATTGTGATAATATTTCAATAATGTCTGTAATTTTAACAAAAATTCTGTTTTTTTATATGTTGTGCTGTGCAGAAATGTCTCCTGATTGGTGATGAATTTTGATTAATCGCCGGAATATGGCCTTAACCTGACTGTTTAATAATTCATACTTCCAATACTGATTTAATGTCAGTAAAGGATCAGATTATTCTCAATGTTGAACTTTTAAGAAGTCCTGAGAAAGATACCAGAAAAAGGGCTACTGAAAATCTTGCCAGGCTTGGATCAAAATCAGTTTTGAGTCTGATCCCCCTTCTTGATGACAAAGACTGGATTGTCAGATATCGTGCCGCTGAGGCACTGGGGATGATTCGTGATGAGAGATCAGTAAGCCCTCTGCTCGTCTGCCTTAAGGACGAAAAGGATCATGTGAGATATATGTCTGCAAAAAGCCTTGGGGAATTTAAAATTCCTGAGATAGGAATTGCCTTAATTCCGCTTTTAAAAGATGAAAATGACTATGTCAGAAAGACAGCAGCCCACTCAATAAAAAAATCCGGCAGTCCTACAGCTATTGAAGAGATAAGAAAAGCGCTTTCTCATGAAGAAGATCCTGTGGTTGCTGAAAGATTCCGTGAAATTCTCACAGAATAAAATATTATATTTTATCTGTTACAGGCAAAATCTGCCTATAGATTAAAGTTATTTTTCATATTATCCATACTTTTGTAAGATGTACAGTCAAGGGTCAGCGGAGTGACAGATATATTTCCGTTTGATACCGCATGAACATCGGTTCCCTCCTCTGCGACCTCATAAAGGGGGCCGTTTATCCAGAAGTACGGCTTTCCTCTTGGATCAAGTCTCTTTTCAACTCCGGTTTCAAAGAGTTTCTCTGCAAGCCTTGTAACCTCATAACCACCTTTAATCTCCTTTGGGATATTGACGTTAATTACATCTGCTCCCTTAGGGAATCCGTCATTGATCAGTTTTTTGCAGACTTTTCTGATTATATCCTTGGCGTTTTCAAAGTTCTTTGAATAAAATCCGGGATCATCAAATTTGTCTGCCTGATCCTCGACCTGGAGTGAGAAGGCAACTGCGGGATGGCCGTGGTTTGCTGCCTCAAGTGCGGCACCCACTGTTCCTGAGGTCATTACTGATTCAAAAGAGAGATTTTCACCAATGTTCACGCCGGATACGACAAGATCCGGTTTAATTCCAAGTGCATAAAGTCCGATAATGACTGAATCTGTAGGTTTGCCACCGACAGAATATGCCTCATTTCCGTTTATTGTTATCCGGTTTACTCTTATTGGTTCAAAAATTGATATTGATCTGCCCACAGCACTCTGCTGGGTTGACGGTGCGGCAACGATCACCTCAGCGAATTCAGAGAGGGCATCATATGCTGCCCACAGTCCGGTTGATGTGACTCCGTCATCGTTTGTAAGTAAAATTTTCGGCTTCATAACCCGTTTCTAGTTACGGTCGGCAAAATAATAAATGAATGGTTTTTACGGCTTTCTGGCCTCTGAAATGATCCTGGACAATCAGGCATATGTATGTGTGGATTTTGGATATTATGTAGGTCTGTAATATAAATTGGTTCGTAAATAATAAATGATCAATTCTTTATCATTTCTGTACAAAAATAAAATCAGGAGTCTGTCGATGTCCCTTCCGGAAAAAAAGATATTGTATTTTTTAATAATTATTCTGACAATTTTAACTTCTGTATGTTCTGCCACAGCGGAGAGTGTGGTATATTTCAGTCAGGAAGAAGATCTTGTCTCAGATCAGCGGCTTACACTTGAAGATTTCACAATTGCCGGTGAGAGCGGGAAACCGGAACCCGGAGACAGCATACTTCTTTCATATAACCTTGAATACGGAGCAGAGATGCCCAATCCGCTTACAGTTACTCTGCCAAAGGGTCTCTATTTCATAGCCACGGATCCTGATGGTGAAGAGATTACAGTGGGGGGTTCATACATAAACGAGATTATCGAACCCGGAACGGTATTCAGGGTGAGGGCACCGTTTATTCCGGAAAAAGCCGGAATATGGAAGTTCAGGCCTGCTTATTATGTTCAGGACAAACGTGGTGTGGGGCTGACTTCTCCGGAAGAATGGGATATTGCTGAAATTAATGTCCATGCCCCTTCCTACCTTCCCGACATATCTGTTGAAAGTGCGGAGATCATTTACAATGAGAAATTTCCCTCCATTGTAACCCTGTTTTATACTGTGAGGAATGCGGGTGGTGCAGTTATACCTTCCACGATGCTGCTGCTTGAGGTTGACGGGGAGGTTATCGGGGAGGAGAATGAATCATTTTTAAATCCCGGAGATACAGTTCAGTCTTCCAGGAATATTCCCGCTGATATGGTCAGCGAAGGTTCTCTCATAAAGATAACCGGAGACGCCGGAGATTTTCTTGCAGAAAGTAATGAGACGAACAATGTTTTTCTTCTTGAATACAGTGAATTTATATCCGGAAGTACAGGTAAATCCGCTCTGTCCCTGTCTGATCCGGTGAATGAAGGTGTATCTCCAAAAAACAGTCCCGGCAGTTCTGAAGGGTCAGATAACCCTGTCATCCCCGCCGGAGGGGAACCCTGCGGGGCTGTGAATGAGAATACGGGTATTCCTGTGGATTACAGCGGCAGCTGCAATATACAGTTCATTGTTCTTGGTATTCTTGCGGTAATAATGTCGGCGGTATCATTCATACTTGGTTATCTCTTCTCGGAGTGTGGGAAGGGGAAAAGGGAGATTGAATGGCTTATCGCCAAGGTTGACCGCCTTAAAGCTGAAAATTCAGATCTCGAAAATTATAATTCAAAATCCGCAAAACAGTCCCGTAAAAAGAAGGATTCAAAGGAAAACCGTATGAAAAAGGCGATTGATGAACTTAAAAACAGAAAAGATCTGTAACCTTTTTTTTGGCCGGCAGAATTTCGGTAAGGATCGTCATCCTAATTTGATTTTAATCAAAATAATTATTCAATGAAGGCCCTCGTTGCCGAATATACAGTATTCAATGAACCTGACCTTGCACCTGAGGGTGCAGCTATGTTAAAGACACTCTCGGAAAGTTTTGAGAGATGCGGATATGAGGTTCTGTCTCCTGAAAGCGGTGATTTTTCTGAAGAATTAAAGCGTCTTTCTCCGCTTTGCGATGTAGGACTTGTCATTGCGCCTGACGATCTCCTGGGCAGATTTACGAAGATTGTTGAGGATAATACAAGAAGCCTCGGCTGCGGCAGCCTCAATATTGCTGTATGCTCAAATAAGAGAAGAACCGGAGATATACTCACAATGCATGGTGTCCCTGTCCCGCGTGAGCTCGATTCCGGAATGCGCATCATAAAAAAAGTCAAAGGTGTGGACGGACAGAATATGCGTCTTTCAGATGGTATTGCCGGTGAGGATGAATTCGGGCAGGAGTACATTGAGGGTGAGCATATCAGTGTCAGCCTTGTCGGAAGCCGGGTTGTTGGTGATACCTGCAATTCATACAGCGGAAGGCCGCCGCTTCTTCTTGCACTCAACCGGCAGTACATTGAGAGGACTGAGGACGGGCACTACATGTATCTTGGTGGTGAGACACCTGTGGAGCATCCGAGGGCGGATGAGATCACAGATGTTGCAGTGAAGGCACTGAATATACTTGGATGTCAGGGATATACCGGAATTGACGTTGTTGTTGCTGATAAGATATACGTTGTTGATGTAAATCCACGGCCCACCACAAGTCTTGTCGGCATAGCATCGGTTATGGAAGAGGAGATCGCTGATATACTTGTTGAATCCTCAAAAGGAAATGTACCTGCTGAGGTTCATCTTAAAGGAAGGGTATCCTTCAGCACAAAAGGTGAGGTGAAGAGGCTTTGAGTGATAATATGAATCCGGATTCGGTCATCGGCATAGATGTCGGCGGTGCGAATCTCAAAATTGTGGACGGCAGGAATGTTACCATCCACTACTGCCCCATGTGGCAGGACTCACCCCTGACTGAACTCCTGGAAAGTTATTCGGATAAGACTGCGGCGGTTGTGATGAGCGGTGAGCTTGCTGATGGATTTTCGGATAAAAACGAAGGAATTGAATATATTGTTAATTCCGTCAGGGCCGCCATACCCGACTCATATTTCTATGGTATGGACGGAGAGTTTCATACCTCTCCGGATCGTTCTCTTGCGGCTGCGAACTGGCTTGCATCTGCCGATTATCTGCGGGATGAATATTCATCCTCACTTCTTGTGGATATGGGCAGCACAACAACTGATATAATTCCCTTAAATTCCTTTGAAAATCTCAAAGGTATGACTGACCTTGACAGGCTCAGAGAAGGGTACCTGGTATATTCAGGTATACTCCGGACAACAGTTCCGGCAGTCATAAGGTCGGCCTCCGTAAACGGCATCTGTACGCCTGTGAGCAGTGAATATTTCGCACAGAGTGCAGATGTACACCTGGTCCTGGGAAACATCCCTGAATGTGAATATACGTCTCCTGCAGCAGATGGGGCAGCGACTGATTATAACTCATCTCTTAAAAGGCTTGCAAGGGTAGTGTGTTCTGATCTGTGTGAGGTTGGAGAGGAAGGTGCGCTTGATGTTGCCAGAGAGTTTTATAAGACACAGATGGAGATCATTGGATCTTCAGTCAGGGCTGCTATGGAAAAAACCGGATGTGAATCAGTAATTGCGGGTGGAATCGGTTCACATATCATTGTGGAGGAATTTGGCGGGCTTGACTTCCGGAAAGAATCAAAGAAGCTCTCTGATGCCCTGCCTGCCTTTGCAGTCAGGGGGGTGGCATTACGAAGAGGGGAGTTTTAAGCTTCATCCTGCTTGCCGGATCGCTTGGAATGAGCATCCTGTTGATGTATCTTGGATTTCCTCTTTTTTTTATGTTCCTTTTCATCCCGCTGATACCGTTTTTTGGCGGTGAAAAGAGAAAAGAGAAGGTATGTCCTCTCTGTGGCTACCGGACATGCGGTGATGAGATATTCTGCCCTTATGATGCAGAGCCACTCAGGGACTTGGTAAATGATAACAGATAAGCTGTTTTTTTAAAATCAGATTCTGTTTCGGGATATTATCTTAATTTTATTGTCAGAGTTTATTGTCAGAAACTCCTGTTGGGCATTATATGCATTATTGTGGGTATTTCTGTATTAAAATCTTCAGGAAAACCAACATTTGCAAGGTTTAGCAGTGATGCCGGAAAGAAGATTCTGTGCATTTCAACTGCGTGCGGAGTCCTGATATCTGCAGATGCATAATTGGCCACTGATGAGGGACTTACATAAATGTGGAGGTGCCTTAGGATTCGTGAGATATGATTGTATGAATATCTCTCACAGTTTACAAGGCAGAAATCAACAACTGGTGCGCCTGCCCTGATCCCCGGATAAAACGGGCTGTCAGCATATACAAGTTTTCTGCATTCCCTGCACCTGAATCTTTTGACTCTGACATAAACAGGAGTTATCTTTTCTCTTCTGATTCCGGATGCAAATTTCTTTTTTTTGAAATCATGTGAGATCAGCCTGCCTCCACATTCCGGGCATCCGGGTGCATTTTCAAATACCCTCCCGTCAATGCCGGAAATTCCCGAATCAATGAGCTGAATCAATAGTGGTGGAATTTTTATATCCCTGATCATATCGTATTTTACTGATACGGTTTTGATTTTAATACATTTTTTGTTGACTATCTTCTGACAGGTATGTTTATATGTAATTTTCTTCAGGAAACTCTTCTGATGGTGTGATAAAAGCGCATCCTGCCGGACTGCTCATTGTTTTTAATTTACGTTCTGATCCGGAGGGTTGTAATATTCATGATAAATTATGTTGATTCTCTCTCCGTTAAGTGTAATCCGGTAATAATATTCGATTTAAGATTTGGATCCATCCTTTTCCTGCCCATCTTTTTTTTATCTGAATTATTCCTGTGATAGTGCGTGTTTTTTCAGTCGGTCAACAAATAATGGTTTACATATATAAACAATTAATCTAATGTGGAATTTGGGTGATGCAGTTAATATGGAAATTAGGTTATTTTGACTACAAAATCCTGAATAAATTGGAAAGATTTTAATATCATCCTAAATTGATTCTTATCTGCCTACGAAATGTGAGGTACGTTTGTTATTTCAATCAGGCATAACGAAATAGGAGGAAATGTAATGGTTTTTCATCCCCCAGCAACTATAATTGCTAAAACAGGAGATGCAGGAAAGGCAAAAGTTGGTCTTTCCATGCAGAATATGCTTCTTCGTGGCTTTATGGCCGGAGCATATATCGCAATGGGTGGAGCACTCGCAACAGTATGTGTTACTGGCACTGCAGCTTTCTTAGGTGCAGGTATGGCTAAGTTAATTCTTGGTGCTGTGTTCCCTGTCGGACTTATTATCATCGTGCTTACCGGTGCAGAACTCTTTACCGGAGATGCAATGTTTGCCCCAATGGCGGCTTTTATTCACAGAGTCAGCTGGGCATCAGTGCTTAACTTGTGGGTATGGGTTTACATAGGAAACCTTATTGGTTCTATTGTATTCGCTTATCTTATGGCATACGGACCGCTTACTTCATGGAGTGCAGCAGGAGCCGGAACCGCAACAGCATTCGGACTGACAGCAGTTAAGATCGCAGCAGGCAAGACAAGTTATATTGGACTTGCAGCAGTATGGTCACTGTTCTGTAAAGCTATCTGCTGTAACTGGCTCGTTAACCTCGCAATTCTTCTTGCAATCTGTGCAGACGATGCAGTTGGTAAGTTCTTTGGAATCTGGTTCCCGATCATGGCTTTCGTTGCAACAGGATTTGAGCACTGTGTAGCAAATATGTACTTCATTCCAGCAGGAATTATGACATCATCTTACCTTACCGCAGATCAGGTAGCAGCAGTTGGTCCTAATCTTGCAAATCTTGGCTGGGTAACAATGTGGACAAACAATATCATAGTCGTCACAATCGGAAACATTGTTGGCGGTATGCTCTTTGTTGGTGTTCTTTACTGGATTGCATTCAGAAAAGATATTGAAGCAGCTAAGTAAACGATTATAAATGAAAATTAAAAATACGAATGTGAAAATCTCAGCCATCAATATCGGGGTGGTGGGATTTTTTGCATTCTTTTTTTTGGTCTATGTAATTATATCCGGTGAGTATGTGTCGCTTTTATGGGGAATCCCGATTCTTGCGGCTTTGTTTGTTATCCCTCTTGTTCTGAGTTATATGAGTGCAACGGAATACAGTGACCTTGCACCAATATATGAAGCGGAAGCAAAACCTGTCAGGGTTAAGACAATAAATGAATCTTCAATCGGAAATATCGTAAAAATTGAAGGTCTTGTCGAGAAAGCGATGTTTAAGTCACTCAACAGGCCTCAGTTTCATGTGGCTGACAAAACGGGTATGATCTCGGTTAAGATGTTTACCGGACTTTCCGAGGATATAAATCAGGATGATATTGTGGAAGTTTACGGACAGGTCATCAAGAGATATGTTCTTGTTGGTGATCCGGTCATAAATGCAGTGGTTATTCGTAAAATTAAAAAAGATGTGAATTAACCCAAAAGAACTGATTTAATTTTTTGGAATCATTTCCGGTTAACTTTTAGCTTTTCTCTTCAAACATATTCTGATTATGATTAAGAGTATCAAAACTGCTGTTGATTCTTATTTTCAGTATATTGTCTGGCCCGTAGCTGCGATATCTTTTGGTGGTATTGCGATATCTGTGGCCGTAGCGGGTGGTAGTACATTATCTTATTCAGGTGTTGCCGGTTGTCTGGTTTCATCCTTTATTCTTGCTATTGTTGCATTTTTCAGAGACAAAAAGGATATAGTATCACTTATGGCTCCAATTTATGCATTGCTGATTTTTAATCCATATAGTGAGTTTACAACAGGCGTTGCAATGCAGACCCTATATGCGGCAACTATATCTGTCATGGCCGTGCGCTTAATGAAAAGATTTTAAAATCAATTAAATTGTCTTTTTTTTTAAATTATGGTTTTATGTGGGCGCGGATTGGTGTTTGGGTGGATATTTGGTGGGTATTATATGATTGTTGGCAGTATGTTAAGACTAATCGGTTTCCAATCATCTGTAGTTAAAGATTGTCCTGAAATACTCGGTTCTGGTCCCGCCGCCACACTCCCACCAATAATGCTCATTTTTGAAATGTGAATGAAAATACATTAATACTTAGATTCCGACTCTTTCATTGTAAGAGGTTAAATTATGGATCTCAAGTTTGTTCAGACAACATGTCCCTACTGTGGAACAGGTTGTACTTTCAATCTTGCTGTTAAAGACGGCAAAGTTGTGGGTTCAACAGCGTATCAGCGCTCACCCGTAAATATGGGTAAAACCTGTCCTAAGGGAACATATGCTTATGAGTTTGTAAACAGTCCTAACAGGCTGACAACACCACTCATTAAGAAAGATGGTAAATTCGTTGAAGCTACATGGGATGAGGCATACAAGCTCATTGCAGAGAAATTCAAGGGTTACAAACCGGAAGAAACAGCATGCCTTTCATCAGCACGTACTTCAAATGAAGACAACTATGCACTGATGAAATTTGCACGTGGTGCACTCAAGACAAAGCACATTGATCACTGTGCACGTCTCTGCCACTCCTCAACAGTTGCAGGTCTTGCAGCAGTATTTGGATCAGGTGCAATGACCAACTCTATTCCTGATATTGAGGAAGCAAAATGTGTCTTTATTATTGGAAGTAACACATTTGAACAGCACCCTCTGATTGGACGCAGGGTGATGATGGCAAAGAAGAAGGGTGCAAAGATCATCTACGCAGATCCAAGATACACCCCTACTGCAAAGCAGGCTGACATCTACATGCAGTTTAAGTCCGGTGGAGATGTTGCAATTCTTAACTGCTTTATGCATGAGATCATCAAGAACGGATGGGAAGACAAGGAGTTCATTGCAAACAGGACTACGGGCTATGAAGAGCTTAAGGCCCTTGTTACAAAGGACGATTACTCACCTGAAAATGTTGAGAAGATCACCGGAATCCCGGCAGCTACACTTCGTGAAGCAGCAGAGGTCTACGGAAAGGCAGAGAGTGCAGCACTTCTCTACTCAATGGGTATCACACAGCACACAGTCGGTGTTGACAATGTTAAGTCAACCGCACACCTTCAGATGGTTACAGGAAACCTCGGAAGACCTGGAACCGGTGTAAACGCACTCCGTGGACAGAACAATGTTCAGGGTGCATGTGATATGGGAGCACTTCCTGTTGTATTTACAGGATACCAGAAGGTAATCGATCCTGTTGCACACAAGAAGTTCGAGGACGCATGGGGATTCCCGGATGGAATTGCACCTGCTGAGAACGGATATGAAGTTACCACCATGGTCAATGTCATGTCTGACAACCCTGGAGAACTCAAGGCAATGTACATCATGGGTGAGAATCCGCTTCTCTCAGATCCAAACATTGACCATGCAAAGCATGCATTTGAGTCCCTTGAATTCCTCGTAGTTCAGGATATTTTCCTTACAGAGACAGCACAGATTGCTGATGTTGTCCTGCCGGCAACCTGCTATGCAGAGAAGAACGGTACCCAGACATCAACAGAACGCCGTGTCCAGAGATGGAGGAAGGCACAGGATCCACCGGGAGAGGCAAAACTTGACTGGAAGATCATTGCAGAAGTTGCAGCAGCAATGGGCTATGCAGATCAGTTTGCATGGGAGACCTCAGAAGATGTCTTCAATGAGATTGCAGCAGTCACACCTTCATACCACGGTATGAACTACGAAAGACTTGAAAAGCCTGAAGCACTTCACTGGCCATGCCCTGAAGTTGACCACCCGGGAACACCAATCCTGCACACCCAGAAGTTTGCAACAGCTGACGGACTTGGAATACTCTCAGCAATTGAGTGGAAACCACCCGCAGAAGTTCCTGATGAGGAATATCCGTATGTGTTCACTACCGGAAGGACAATCTGGCACTGGCATACCGGTACAATGACCAGAAACTCCCCGACACTTGACCATGAAGTTCCTACAGGATGGATTGAGATCAACACTGAGGACGCAAAGGACCTTGGAATTGCATACGGCGAGATGGTTCGTGCAATAACAAGACGTGGCGAAGTTGAAGTCAAGGCAAAGGTAACAAGCGAGATCATGAAAGGCGTAATGTTCATGCCGTTCCACTTCGCAGAATGCCCGGCAAACAGGCTTACAAACGATGCACTTGATCCTGTCTCCAAGATTCCGGAGTACAAGGCATGTGCTATAAAGGTTGAAAAGATTCAGGAGGCCTGAAAATGGTAGCAAATGGAGATATGTTACTTGCATGGGCAAAGGACGCCGAATACCTTAAAAAGGGAGAATGCGGCGGTGCAGTAACAGCAATACTTAAGAATGCCCTTGAAACCGGTCTTGTTGACGCAGTATTTGCAGTCGAGAAAGGCTATGATA
>Ga0272443_10002838_pt1 | contig 21401 bp, 10 predicted proteins | sample SSMAcet12_FD_193581 | JGI IMG/M metagenome (GOLD analysis project Ga0272443, IMG submission 193581) | Marine sediment archaeal communities from Little Sippewissett salt marsh, Falmouth, MA, United States - SSM-Acet-12 | ecosystem: Environmental > Aquatic > Marine > Wetlands > Sediment ... | reverse complement strand
ATTCCCTTTTGCGGCGAGGCAGTATTTCAACTGCCGGTTCATAAACGGCATGCGATATCTCATTACTGAGATTATCGCTTCCTGGCGCACTTATGTCTGAGACCCATACTTCACCCGAAATTGAATCTTTCCTCCACGATATAATTCTTCCACGAAATTTATAAGACACTCTTTCTTTCTTTGGAAAACGGTAATTTGAAAACATCTGGCTTCAATGAAATCCTGGAATATTGATCTCAGAGACTGAAGATTAATGGAATATACAAGATCCATTTTAACAAGGAATTCATTTTTTAATAAATTGACGGTATATTTGCCATACAGCTGATCCAGAAAAAAAATTGAATAATCGTTGGTAGTTACAGATGATATAGATATTAATGGCAGGCTCATTCGTGTGATTTGCAATGAGGCCAGTTCTGAGGAGGAAAAGGAGGTCTTGAGATGGATTAATTTGTCTGAAGCAAATCGGGTACATTTTGAAGAATTGAAGAATATATGGACTGTTAGTGCTCTTGGTAAGGAGGATCATGGATTCAATGAAGAAAAATCATGGAAAAGGATACTGGACAGGACAGGAGTACATATATCACGGGAAAAGAATAAAACCATCTCCTTTAATAAGCGGATTCTAAGATTTGCAGCACTTATCGCATTAATCCTGAGTGTGGGGGCTACAGCCTTGTTATTTGTGACCAGGACAAGTAATATGGAGATGTTAAGTCTGAATGTTGCGCTGGGAGAGCAAGAGCAATTTATACTACCTGATGGGAGTAGGGTTTGGCTCAATGGTGGTAGTATACTGGAATATCCGGGATCATTCACCGGGGGATCGCGGGAGGTAGTGCTTCATGGGGAGGCTTATTTTGAGGTAGTGCACAATCCGAAGTTGACCTTTGTTGTTAGTGCCGGTAATTTAAGCATAGAGGTTATTGGGACGAAATTCAATGTCTCTTCCTACTCCAATGATCAACATGTCAATGCAACTCTGGTTGAGGGAAAGATCCTTGTGCGTGGAGAGAATTTATTTGTTGAGCTTGAACCCGGGAAACGAGCTGTATATAAAAAGCAAGATGGAAGTATTTCGCTGACAAATATTGATACCGATAAAGTGATTAGCTGGACAAAAGGAATTATATCATTTGAGAATGAGAGATTTGATGTGATTGCTAAAAAGTTGGAACGATTCTATGATCTAAGTATTAATTATGACCCGTCCCTGGCAGAAATGTCTTTTACCGGGACATTCGTACGAACTGATTCAGTACTTCATATCCTTGAGGTATTCAATTTAAGCACTCCGATTAAATATGAAATAATTGATGGTCTGGTTAACATCGAATTAAGGGAGTAATAATTAATTGCTGAAGAGCATGCAAATAAAGCATTTCCCGCTAGTCCTGCTATTATTATTTGTTAGCGCCCTTCCTTTACACTCCCAGACAGATGTCTTTTTAATTAATCCGGGAGGTAAGACATTAGGTCAAATATTTGACCTGATTGAAGAGCAGTCAGATTACACTTTTTTTTACAATAACGATGATGTAAACGCTGATCTAGAATTGGAAATCGAAATAGAATCGGCAGGACTGGAAGAGATAATGTCGGAAATACTTGCCAATACATCTTATGAATACAGGATAAGGCGTAAGCATATAATTCTGACCAACAGTGATGTGCTTTTCAGCCGGGTGAAAAAAAAGCAGGTGCACGATCGGAATCCCGCTTCTGACAGGATAACTCCCATTCATGTAAGTGGTGTGGTTCTTGATAAAAGAAGTCAATTACCAATGGCAAATGTAACGGTAATTATTCCTGGTAAGAAAGGAGGCACCATTACTGATTCCCTTGGGAGATACAGGATATCTCTTCCGGAAAGGAGCACAAACCTGGCTTTTCTCTATGTTGGATACCTGACAGAATACGTGGAAATCGGGACGAAGGAGGAGGTCAATGTTGAGATGATCGAGGAGTTCATACCTATTGATGAAGTTATTGTTTTTGGATACGGAAGTATAAGGAAAAGGGATGTTACTGCGGCTATCGCTTCCATAAAAGGCTCTGAAATGAAGAAAATTTTATCGCAGAGTGCTTTACAAGGGATGAAGGGACAATTGTCAGGTGTAGACATCACTCAGACAGGAGGTAAACCGGGACAGGAAGCTGTAATCTCGATTAGGGGAAGAAGATCAATATCCGCTGATAAACCTCCATTGGTGGTTGTGGATGGCATCCCCCTTACCAATGGTGCGTATTTTATATCCGACCTTAATGCCAATGATATTGAGTCTGTGGAAATATTGAAGGATGCCGCTTCAAGTGCAATTTACGGGTTTCGAGGTGCCAATGGGGTAATCCTCATCACGACCAGGAGAGGCAAGCCTGGTGAAACAACAGTCGCATATGAGGGTTATTACGGGATCACAACACCACTGGCTTTGCCGGATTTTATGAATGCCGGAGAGTTTTCATCCATGATCAGGGAGGCCTGGAGATATGGATGGAATGGTGAATTGCGTCCTGACGAGCAGGTATTCAGCACAACAGAATTGTCTGCGCTTGCAGAAGGAGTAGATACGGATTGGCTTGACCTTGTGTTTAACAAGGGATACAGAACGAATCACAATTTTAGCATTGTTGGCGGCAATGATCGTACTCATTTTAACATCTCCCTTGGATACTTTGATGAGCAGGGATTAATCAGTACGATGGTTTACAGCAGACTGTCGTCGAGGATCAATCTGGACCACCGGGTTAATGATAAACTGAAGATAGGAACAAGTCTTTCAATTGTAAATTCTCACCAGGATGTTGGTTCCGATCCAATGCTGATAGAGACATATGCCAACAGTCCCCTCGGAAAACCTTTTACTCCCTCAGGCGAAATAAACTTCTTTCCTGTAGATGACGGTCGCCGGACCAATCCGCTTGCCGAGCAGGTGGAAGGGGCTAATATCCATGAAACCGAAGTAACAAGGATTTTCGCGCCTGTCTACATAGAGTTTAATCCTTTTAAGGGACTTGAATACAGGGTAAATTTCGGACCGGATATCCGATTCTCGAAATACGGTGAATTTGTAGGGCAGTGGACCAATCAAAACTTAGGAGTAGAGGGTAGTAATGATGTTGTTTTCAGCAATTCCACCTGGAGGGCATACACCTTTGATAACATACTTACCTACAGGAGAAAGGTTGGGGAGAAGCATGATATAACGTTTACCGGTGTGTCTTCATTGCAAAGTGAACGGTATGAATTTCTGCGGTTATCAGGTTCGAATGTTCCTTTTGATCATGGACAGTATTATATTCTGGACCAGGCAAGCTTACATGATATCCCTGAAACGGATTATTACCTGAAAAGGATTGCCTCAATTATGGGAAGAGCAATATATAGCTTTAGTGACCGCTATATATTTCAGGTTACCGTAAGGCACGATGGTGCTTCCCCACTGACAGAGGATATGAGGTGGGGTACTTTCCCAGGTGTTTCAGTTGGTTGGAGAATTTCTGAGGAGAGTTTTATGCAAGGTTTTTCCGGTCTCGGAGATCTGAAATTCAGGGCTTCCTATGGAACTGTAGGGTCAGCGGCAGTTGATCCTTATGGTACATTGGGAAGACTCGGTGTTGGGTACTATACCTTGGGAGAGAGCTATAACCTGAATTATCTGTTGGTAAATCTTCCAGCGGAAAGCCTGGGGTGGGAAAGGTCAACCACTTTTAATCTAGGTCTTGATTTCAGTATCTGCAGAAACAGGATAAACGGAGCGCTTGATGTTTATTCAACCCGCAATACTGACCTCATCCTTGCCAGGGCACTGCCAACAACATCTGGATATCCCTACTCCCTTGAAAATATAGGGGAAACCCTGAACAGGGGTATAGAATTCAATGTTTCTGCAGCGATCCTGAGAAATACGGAGGGATTTAGCTGGAATATGGATATGAATCTCTCACATAATTTGGGTAAGATCATCGACCTTGGAGGAGCCCCAAATATCCAGGACACTGACGGGAACTGGTTTTTTGTTGGTGAAGAGATAGACATTTATTACGATTATCGCAAGATTGGAATATATCAGGCAAATGAGGCAGACCTTGCCGCCAGCCGGGAGAAAAAAGTACCCGGGGAGATCAAACTCTATGACCGCGACGGAGATGGTATTATAACAGATAAGGACAGGGTCGTTTTCAACAGGGAGCCGAAATTGTATGGCGGTTTCCTGAATAATTTTTCATACAGGAATTTCGATTTCTCGGTTTTCCTCTATTTCAGAGTGGGACATGTTATTAAAAGTGAATTCAATCGGTCCCAAAGTAGTTTGAAAGGGATTACCAACAACCTGGATGTAGACTATTGGGTACCGCCCGCCTATGACGATAATGGAATAATGGTAGACCCAGGCAATCCAACGAATGAGTATCCAAGGCCAAATGCCTTCCTTGAATATGCGCTTAACGGGGAGTCCTTACAGTATTTTGATGGTAGTTACTTGAAAATCAGGAATGTTAATCTTGGATATTCATTTCCGGAAAGATTCACTTCGAAGCTCAGGATATCGCAATTAAGGCTGTTTCTTACAGGAGAGGACCTGCTGTTCTTTTCAGAGATGAGCCTGTTTGATCCTGAGAATGGTACAGCACATATTAATGATAGGGATGCTCCCTCAACCAGGAGTTTTCTTGCAGGAGTAAATATTGTTTTTTAAAGAAATGAGGAGCAGACAAAAATATTGGATCTGTATTCTGCTTGTTGGCATGTTTTCTGCCTCCTGTTCTGATTTTCTGGATGAAGATGCAAAGCCCATTTTAACTGCTGATCTTTGGTTTACTTCAAAAAAGGGGATAAATGATGCCGTTGAAGGGGCCTATTATATTTTGACAATGTGGTATGCTACAGAGGATCAGTACACATTAACAACTTTTGGGACAGACGCTCATACACATGGTGCTGATGGTGATCACCATTCATATAATCATTATGACGGAGGTTTGAATCCATCCAGCAGTGTGGTCAGCCAGTCCTGGAACGTTTTTTATCAGTGTATCAACCAATGCAATGCTGTTGTTGACAGAATTGGCGCAATTGAGATGAATGAGGCCGACCGTCTTCAACGTATCGGAGAAGTCCGTTTTCTCAGAGCGCTGGCTTATTTCAATATTACGCGGATCTGGGGAGACTGTCATTTAAGCCTTGAAGAAACGAGGCATCCGGAATACAGTGTGAACTGGGTAAGCCAGGAAAACATTTTTGAAGCTATTGTTAATGATCTGGAATGGACTCTTCGAGACGCAGGATTATCAGATACTCCCGAAGAGCAGGGAAGGGTCACTGTTTCTGCTGCAAAAATGCTGCTGGGCCATGTTCTGCTCAGGAGGTCATGGCATGATTTCTGTCCTGACAGACAAAACGATCTTCTGAGAGCAGAGCAATTATTCAGTGAAGTCATCGCTTCGCCGGAATTTCAGCTCGAAGAGGACGTCAGCGATATTTGGGGACTTGGGAACTACCCGAAGGAAGTGAATATTGAGGAGGCAGATGCAAGCGAGGAGATTATATTTGCATTTCGGATCAGCAAGGACTTGCTATTCGCCAGGGAGGATGTTACTTCTCACAGGGGACATCTCTATTTTAAAATGCCCTATGACCTTGAAGCGGGGATGCAAAGGGATATGTGGAACGGAAGACCATGGAGACGATATTGTCCGACAGATTATCACCTTATGCAGTGGGACCGGGAAAATGATTCCCGATTTGATAAGTTGTACAAAAGAGCCTGGATATCGAATTATGCAGGAAATATTCCTGTCTGGACCCGGGAAGAGGCTGATCAGGGTTTTTGCCCGGTTTCCCAGGTGGGAAAGGCTAAGTTTGAAGTCGGAGATACAGCCTTCTATTTCCCGGGTCCCGGGGAGGATGAGTTATGGACTCCGGAAAGGGTAAATCGTTGCCGTTTTGTTGTATACCGGAGAGAGGATTATACACTGGAGCGTTTTCCGGAATTATTGAAATTCATTGATCCTGACAGAAAGGATGTGAATTCGAAATTCGGTTCAAGGGATATGCTGGTATACAGACTTGCGGAAGCATATTTGTTCAGGGCAGAAGTGAGGCACTTGCTTGGAGATGATCCCGGTGCAGCAGAAGATATTAATGTGATCAGAAGACGAGCAGCCTGGAAGGAGGGGGAACAGTATGCAAATAAAACTTATAGTGACCGGCAGACAGCCATGGAAATCACTGAAGCGGATATATCTGTCGACTTTATTCTGGATGAAAGACTAAGGGAATTGGATGGTGAGTGTCAGCGCTGGTTTGATCTTCAAAGAACCGGTAAACTCGTGGAACGCGTCCGATTGTACAATAAACCTTATGAGAATAAGGGCAACTATAATAATTTTATTCAGGACTATCATATACTCCGGCCGATACCGCAGGCTGTGATAGATGCTGCTGCGAACAGCGATAGTATTGAAATGCAAAATCCGGGCTACCCTGAGATCCATTAATCAGTTACCCTTAATAATTTCATTGATCATGATTGTTTTTTCATGATCCGGATAAGTTGAAGACATCATAGAATAAATTTCCAAGGCCCTTTCCTTTTTCTCTGCTCTTAAATATGCAATAATAAGAGCATGCAGTAAGTCAGCATTGCGTTTGCCATCAGTGAAAACATGCTCCAGGTATATATATGCATCCTTGTGTCCGTAAGCCAGCTTGGCCTGACCGATCACAGCTGCAACCATTACATTTTCACTTTCTTCATATATTTTATATAGGATCGGAAAGGCATCTTCCGGCTTTTGCTGCTGAAGCAATCTCCTTGCCTGTTTTAGCTGAAGTGAATGCTCTTCAGATATCCGGACCGTGGTTATGCTGTTGGAAGCATCTTCAGGAAAATCATCCCTGATCTCACGAATGTCGCTGAGAATTTCCGATGAGCGCTTATTATCTCCCAGTAACTGGTAAATACTGTACAGTCGTATTAGTCCTTCGTATCTCGGTCTGTCCTCTTTCACATCAGAGAGATAAATATTCAGGTAGATTTCAGCATTATTGTATTCATCCATCTCCAGAAACATGTCGGCCAGGAGCAAGAGATGACGAGGATTCCGGAATCTTGAACCCGCTTCTTTCAATAAATACAACGCAAGATCTTGCCTTTGATGGTCAATGTAGATCTTCAATGCCTGGTCATAAAACGGACCCGGAAACTGATTCAATTGTGCAAGAGCATGATACTGTCTGGCCAGCAGGAGAGAATCATGTTGTTCAAGGTAGTACTCTGCCAGTTCAACATGACGTTCAAGTAGTTTTCCGTCCCTTGTTCTGAGACTTGACAAAGCAAGGGAATCAGCAAAGCCAGAGGGGCGGTGATCCCGGATAAAGGTGTTGGTTCCTTTTTCTTTGACAAATGGCCATCCAGACTTAAGGCTTTGAACTATTAACCTAGCAAAGGCTTCATCATATGCAGTAAACGGGATGTTTTCGTATGCCTTTACAAGCTCGGAATTATTCATTACCCGAGTCGGATCATCATTGATGATCTCCATTACAGGAGCATAAAAGGCTTTTGCCATAAGGAAATAGCCCAATTGGTTCGGATGGACATGTTCGGTCATAAGATCATTGCCAACAATCCCGTATTCGGAAGCACTCTCAAATTCCGCCAGCATCTCAACCAATGGTATACCGTATTTCGCTGTGGTATTCCTTATCACATTGTTAATATCAGAAGATGCCCTAAACCTTATCCCGTCAAGATCGCGAGCATAGGAGAAGGAATTTCTTGCTTCATCTCTTTTACCTTCAGTCATTTTTCGGCAGGCGTCTTCATAGACCTGGTAGGCCGGAGGGTATCGTTCTGATTCAACAGAGCTGAAAGGCTCCAGGTCCAGGGTATTGCTTACGAGGTTGCTGACAATCAAGGGAATACCTTTTTTCCTGGATACGCTGCAAATTCTGTCCAGGTTTTTTTCATAGTGAGCAAGGGTCTTTTGATATACATTTCCTCCGTATTCAATATCTTCCTGTGAGGCTATTCTCTCCATCAGTGTTCTGGTTACCGATATTTCACGCTCTAAATTCTTATTTCTCCTTGAGGAAGTAAGATTCTTCAATCCCTGGTATATGCGGAGATCATTCAAGTGGAGATTTACGAGCTTAAACCACCTCCACTTACCAGCCGCACTCACTGAGGCACTTCCCATTGCTCCGTAGAATTCATTATGTCCTGCATAGAACACTACCATATCAGGTTCATAATTCAGGATCATTCTGTTGAAATCAAGCAATGTAAATGAATTTACCGCTGTAATGGATGTGTTGATCACTTCAATATGCTTTTCTGGCAGGCTTTCTTGTAAAAGTCTTTCCAGGTGAGCAGGGAAAGACAGGTTGTCCGGGTAGGGAAAGCCAACTGCAGTTGAACTTCCCAGGACAAAAATGCGGTATGTGTCTTCTTTTTTTACCTTCCTGAAGTAGCGGTGTTGTGTCTGCGAATATGAAGTACTCCCAAAATACTTCGAGCCGATATCAGGATTCATTACAAAATACCCGACACCATCGATTTCCTCTTCAACAAAGAGCTTGTAATTCAGGCCTGTTCCGGAAAGGCGAAGTACCATTTCAATTAGCACTAGGAAGAGAAAGGGAATTGATATGCTGACCAGCCTGAAGATTATTCTTTTTCCGGGAGACAATAGCTCATTCTTAGGATGCTCTTCTTGCATTTATGTTTCTAATTATCTTCCGGATAGGTTGTGAGATTTTCATTCGCATCAGTATCCCAGATATGGATCGGATGATAAGTGTAGAGGGCCGGATCAATGTTACCTGAGATGTGGTGCGGTTTGGCAGCCTTTACCATGTCCAGCTTGTTACCCCAGCGCATCAGGTCGAACCATCTTACACCTTCACCCCAAAGTTCTGTATACCGTTCCTTCCTGATAGCTTCTCTTAACTGGTCCTGATCCAGACCGGAAAGCGGAGCAAGCCCTGCGCGATCCCTGACAAGGTTAATGCCCTTGTAAGCTTCTGCAGTAGCCCCGTCCAGTTCATTTACCACTTCCGAAAATAGCAGAAGAATATTTGAATATCTGAGCAGCGGGAAATTGGTATCATACTTAGTGTCTGATACATCAGTCAGGTTAAGATCTAACCATTTCTGGCCATGTGGCATGTAATGGATTGTGTCAAAAGGATTCTTCTCCGTTGTGTACATCAGGGATGAATCCACGATCCATCCATGGAATCCCTGTGCAGGATCTCCGGTGTCCTTCCACAAGTAATAGTCTCCGCAGACAATGGCGTTCAATCGCTCATCCCCTGGTTCGAAACTTTCATACAGTACATTGGTCAGGATGAAATTTCCATTGCCAAATACACGTCCAACCAGGTCCGGAGTATTGCGCGGACTGTAATCCCTGTGGCTGAAAGCAGCGAAATTTCCGTCTGTACTTAGTTGCTGGAAAGAGAATATATCCTCTTTGCCATTCTTGTTGTCAGTATGAAAAGCATCCAGGTAGTCATCCCAAAGATCATAATTTTCATTATCTATGACATCCTTTAGCCAGGCTCTGGCCTTTTCCATATCATCAGGGTGCGAAATATCCAGTGATGCCCTGGTCAGGTAAGCCCAGGCAAGTGCTGACTTGGCTGCACCACGGGAGGCCCTTCCTTTCTCTGCCCGCGGTATGCTTTCCCAGGAAGGAAGGCCTTCAACTCCCTTGATAAAATCATTAATTATTAAATTCCATATTTCCTCCTCGTCACCCCTCGGTGGATAAAGCGGCATATTTTTGTATGTGGTGATCAGAGGAACAGTCTTATAGGCCCTTGCAAGCTGGAAATAGGCCCAACCCCTGAGAAAATGGGTTTCTGCTCTTACCCTGTCCAGGAACTCTATAGGTAATTGAAGGGTTTCTTCGGTTGGTAGCTTCTCAAGGATCATATTCGCCTGGGCTATGCATTTGTAGGTACCAAAGAAAAGAAATTCTATACTATTGTTGGAATTGGTATACGTATAGTTATTAAGCTGGGTCCTGTCAGTCTGACCAATATTCACATATTCGATATCGTCAGATGTCAGTCCGAACATCAGGGAAAAGTTCCTGAATCCATAGACATCCCTCAATGGATGATATACCCCGTAGAGCGTCTGGGTGATCGTTTCCTGGTTCTCGAAAAGAAGTTCAGCAGCTACCATTCCCTTGGGGTCCTCTTCAAGGAAGTCTTCGCAGCCTGCAAACGGTATTACTGCCGCGAGAAGAAATATTCTAAGAATTTGCATTTTCATTATTCCTGGATTTAGTCTGTTTTAGAATGATAAGTTTAGTCCGAATATAATTGATGTGGCCCTTGGATAGGATCCATTGTCCATTGCCAGGACACCGGCATTAACCATGTCTTTGCCTGGGAAGATATTCACTTCCGGGTCGAAGCCCCTGTAATTTGTGAGTTTCCACAGGTTTGAACCGGTGATGTAAATACGCAGTGTACTGATCCGGATCTTCGATATCCATTTTTCCGGAAGTGTATAACCAAGGGTAAGATCACGAAGTCTCAGGAAGGAAGCATCCTCGACAATTCGGTCAGTAGCTACTTCCGGACTTACATAACTTATCCTGGGATAATAGGCGCCTGTGTTTCCGGGATCAACCAAGGATCCATTTTCATCGTACTCAGGAGCGATCCATGTATTTCCTACCACATCAGCACGCTTGTTGTTTAGTGTTGAAAGTTGGGTTGTTGTGAAAAAGGTTGCATTCAGGACGTCGTAATCGATCGCGTACTGAAAGAATGCAGACAGGTCGAAACCTTTGTAGGAAAAAGCATTACTGAAACCTCCATAATATTTGGGTTGCTGATTTCCGATAATGGTCCTATCAAGGTCATCAATCAGCCCGTCTTCATTGATATCCACAAATTTAATATCGCCTGCCTTTACAGAAGTTCCAAACTGTGTGAATTCTTCATCATCTTCCTGCCAAAGTCCATCAGTTATATAGCCATAGAATGTACCCAGGGGTTCCCCGACCCTGGCTACCTGGATGAATTCAAAGTTTCCTGTCTTCCCGGTAATATACTCCTCATAACCGGTGTCTTCGTTGGTCTGAAGGCCAAGGTCAAGAATCCTGGATTGCTGCCAGGTGATATTGGCATCGATTACCCACTTGAAATCTTCATCCAAAATTCTCCAGTTTACAGCCAGTTCAACTCCCTGGTTCATAAGCTTTCCAATATTTGTGGTCTGGAACGCAAATCCGCTTGTCCTTGGATATGGGATCTCTACAAAGAGATCATTTGTAATCTTATGATAATAGTCAATAACAACATTCAGCCTGTTGCGGAAGAACCCGGCATCAAATCCAACATCCAGCTGTGAAGTTTCTTCCCAGGTCAGATTCGGGTCACCAAGTCTTGCAGGACTGAATGCCGTCATGGAAGTGCCGTTGAGTATATAGCCCCTGGAATCAGCTTTCATAAGGGACCAGGATGAATAAGGCTGGATGGCTTCACTTCCGGAAACCCCATAGCTGGCCCTGAATTTGAGCCTGTTAATTACATTCAGGTCTTTCATGAACTCTTCTTCACTCATCCGCCAGGCAAACGCAGCAGATGGAAAGAAACCCCATTTATTATTGTCCCCAAAACGAGATGATCCGTCATATCTGGCATTCACGGTCAAGAGATACTTCTCTTTGAAATTGTAATGAAGTCGGGTAAAATAGGATAATCTGGAGTACATCTCTTCGCCGGAAAATGTGGCATAAGTTGCCTGTTCAGCGGCCCCCATATTGTTGAATTCGAATCCGTCAAGTGCGAAATTCTTCCCTAATGCCCTCAGGCTTTCATATTTGCTCTGGTTTGCAGAAAACCCTGCCAGGGCCAGGAGACTTGAGTTGCCAAAATCAAGCGTATAAGTAAGAAAATTTTCATTCAGCCAGGTGAGGCGGTTCCAAAGATTTATCTCTGCATAGGGATCTACATTATTTACGGCATCATTGACATAGCTTGGCTTGTAGATGTTATTTTTGGATGATTTTTCCTCAATGCCAAACGTACTTTTGAATTTAAGGTTTTTAAGTATCTGGACCTCTGCGTAAAAATTCCCCATGCTTGTATTTTCCAGGACATAGTCAATACGATTTTCCTGGATGAACAGAGGATTTCCGGTTTTGGCTCCTTGGAGTGGAGTGATCTCCGGAAGAAATGCACCGTCCTCATCAAAGATTGGAAGTATGGGTGGCATGCTGATGGCGACAGAAACCGGATTTCCGTTTCCGGACCTGTCCATGTTCTCTTCCAGGTTCCTTGACCTGTCGGCATTACTGTATCCCATGCGGGCTCCGACTTTCAGCCAGTCAGTTACATCTGCATCGACATTTACTCTCAGGTTGAACCTGTTATAATAAGAATTACGGGTCACTCCGTCCCTGGAAATGTAGTTACCTGAAACATGATAATTCATTTTTTCTGTTCCGCCGGAAGCAGAGAGACTGTAGTTCATCATTGGGGCTGGATTGAACATCTCGTCCAACCAGTCGTATGTGGGCATGGTGTCAGGTTCAGGATAAGCTACAAGCGGTATTCCCCGTCCTTCATAGAGATCGTTTACATATTGAGAAAACTGTGGGCCATCCATCAGTTCAATTCCGCCAGGAATATCTGAAATTCCATAATAGGCATTAAAGTTTACTGTGTTTCTACCACGTTCCCCGGAATGGGTTGTGACCAATACCACTCCGTTTGCGCCTCTTGCTCCATAAATAGCTGTTGCTGAGGCATCTTTAAGCACTTCGATGGACCTGATGTCTGCAGCAGCAAGTGTGTTGATATCACCTCCAACATAGCCGTCAATCACATATAAGGGATCATTGTTACCCATTATCGAATTGGTCCCGCGGATTCTAATCACTGTTTCTCCTCCTGGCTGCGCCGAATTATTGGTCACCAGAACTCCGGAGGCAGTACCTTGCAATGCGTGGTCAACTTTGACCATTGGCGTAGCAACGATCTCGTCACTTTTAACTGAGGCAACGGAGCCCGTCAGATCACTCTTCTTCATCTCACCATAACCGACTACAACCAGTTCGTCCAGCATTTCAGTTGAGACTTTAAGGACAATATCCACCCGTGTGCGCCCTTCAACTGCGATTTCCTGAGTTTCATATCCAATAAAGGAAAAAACAAGCGTTCCCTGGTTATCCGGGACCTTGATCTCATAATTTCCGTCCACGTCCGTAATGGTTCCGCTCATGCTTCCTTTCAGCAGAATATTTACACCGGGAACAGGTAAGCCGTTCTCAGAGTCTGTCACAGTACCCTTCACCGAGCCATCCTGAGCCGCAGCACTTACATCACAGACAATGACTGCGAGGAATAACAGTAGAACAGAATAAATGGAAATCATCCATAAAGAAGCATTTTGACCTTTTGGCCCATTGTTTTGACTGGAAACTAATTTCATGCCTGGATAGTTTATCGTTCAGTTAGTAAATAAGTTATAGTTCAACCTGAGAGACAGTGTGAAAGATGATCGCGTAGTTTCTCATTCTCTCAATTTCAAGACAGAAAAATATCCGCATACCCTTACACGTATTTCTAAAATTCCGAAGACTTGACCATCAGATTCGGGCAGATCAAATTGTGCCAATAAAATTTCCGGATCATGTAAGGGTAAGTCAGCAAGAGCTTGTCATACATAGTGAATGCATAAATATGGCATGAAGTGAAAGATGTGAATAAGATAGAAATGCTTTTATTAAAGCGCCTTTCAGGGGATTCGACCCCGAAGGAAAACGTGTTGATCGACTGCTGGATTGGCGCTGACGAGAAGAACGGGGAGCGCTTCACTGAACTGAAGAAGCTCTATGATGATGCAGAGTGGACGAAAAATGACGGAAGTTTTAACCCGGATCGTTCCTGGAAGCGCATTAGAAAAAGGATTCAGCGATCAAAGAGTTATAAGCTCAAACCATTACTTCGGCTTGCAGCGTCTGTTGCCCTGCTGATTGCAGTCGGACTATCGGGATTGTTCCTGTTGAGGAATGAAAAGGCCGGATTATCAGATCAGATTCTCAGTACTGATATTGGTGAGCAGTCACGTATTGTTTTGGCTGATGGCACTCAGGTATTTTTGAATGTAGATAGTGAATTACATTATCCTGAAAAATTCAGTGATGGGGTCAGGGAGGTTACACTTGAGGGTGAAGCTTATTTTGATGTTGCTCATGATTCGGAGAATCCCTTTATCGTTCATATCGGCAATGCCAGTATCAAGGTTCTCGGAACAAGTTTCATAGCCTCATCCTACCATAATGACGAAATGATAAGCACCACCCTGATCAGGGGAAGTATTGTCGTGATCCGGGGAAAGCAGGTCGTTCAACTCAGTCCCAATGAAAAGCTTTATTTGTCCAAGAATGGAGATTACCAAAAATTAGACTCAGCGGATATTAGTGCTGAGTCGGCCTGGAGAGAAGGAATGATTGTATTCAACAATGCCAGGTTTTCCGAAATAGCCAAAAGGCTGGAACGCTATTACGAGTACGAATTCCTCTACCATCCGGAATTGGCGCAGCGCTCCTTTACAGGAACCTTTGCCAAGGATGATGATCTTGGATTTATTCTGGATCTGTTTATGATGTCTGAGCCCATCGAATACAGTATAAAGGATAATACTGTTTATATCCGGGAGAAAGTGCTCTTGGAATAAATCAGCACCTTTTTAAAACTATAACTGAACCTAACTACCAACTCTATGAAAAAGATTAATAGCAATGCAGGAAACAAGGTTCCAAAGTTATTTTCAATCTGTTTCTTCTATCTGCTTCTTGTTGGAAGTATTTCGCAATCAAACGCATTTCCTGTCCGGCTAATAGCACAGGTAATTGAAGTAACGGGTACTGTTACGGATAAGCTTACAGGTGAGGCCTTGCCCGGGGTGAATATCTACATTGAAGGTACCAGTACCGGAGTTATTTCAGATATCGATGGTAACTATAGTATAGAGGTTCCCGGTCCATCAACAATCATCGTGTTTTCGTACATGGGATATGTTGTTCATAAAGAAGTCGTTGGTGACCGCACCAGTATTAGTGTTGCCCTGGAGGAGGATGCGAAGCAGATAGAGGAGGTGGTTGCGATTGGTTACGGAACCCTTCGTAAAAGGGATATTACCGCATCAATTGCTTCAGTCAGAAGTGAGGATATCTCCAATATTCCAGCAGTAAGTACCCTTGAAAGTATTAAAGGTCTGATCCCCGGCGTGGATATCAGTCAGATGGGGGGTAAGCCCGGGCAGGAGTCCTCAATCACTATCCGGGGAAGGAGATCCATTACTGCAAATAAACCACCGCTGGTAGTGGTTGATGGGATACCCATGTCGAACGGTACCCAGTACATGTCTGATATTCCCCCGGGGGATATTGAGTCCATCGAAGTGCTTAAGGATGCTGCTGCCACTGCCATCTACGGTTCAAGGGGAGCAAACGGAGTGATCATGATCACAACAAAGCGAGGTAGGATAGGTAAGACGACAGTTAGCTACGAGGCTTATTACGGGATCACATCACCCATGAAGCTCCCGGATTTCATGAATGCCGAAGAATTCGCTGACATGCGCCGGGAATCCTGGAGGACAAACTGGAATGGAACCCTTTACGATGATGAACTGATCTTTAGCCCTACAGAACTTGCAGCCATGGAAAAAGGTGTTGATACTGACTGGATCGACCTGATGTTCAATAACGGATACCGAACGAACCATAACCTAAGTGTGAACGGAGGTAACGAGAAGACCCGCTTCAACATTTCTTTTGGTTATTTCGATGAAATCGGTTTGGTGAATGCTATGTATTATAACCGGATCTCATCCCGGATGAATATCGATCACACAATAAATGATCATATAAGTATAGGCGCCAATGTTTCGGTCTCCAGTTCAACGAAGGATATCGGAACCGACCAAATGCTTGTAGAGACCTATGCTATCAATCCGTTTGGGGAACCATATGATTCACTTGGTAACCTGATCTTCTTTCCTGTGGATGACGGAAGAAGAACCAATCCACTCGCTGAAGTTGAGCCTGGAGCAAACATCAACCAGACAGATGTGATCCGGGTTTTTGCTCCGGTTTACCTTGAGATAAAGCCTGTTAAGGGACTTTCCTACAGAATGAATTTCGGACCTGATCTCCGCTTTTCAAAATTTGGACTCTTTTCTGGGCAGTGGACCAACAGGAGTTTTGGAGTAGAAGGGAACAATAAGGGTACATTCAATAATAAGACCTGGAAGGGTTATACTTTCGACAATATCCTGTCCTATAATTTCAGTATAGGACAGAACCATGATATCACGGTATCAGGAATTCATTCAGCACAGCGTGAGAAATACGAGATGCTGGAGATAAGTGGTACACAAATGCCGAATGAGAAAGGGATCTATTATACTATTGGCCAGGCAGCAAATATTGAATTCCCCAAAGCTGACTATATAATGCAAAGCATGCTGTCCTATATGGGGCGTATAATATACAGTTATAAAGGCAAATACCTTGTGCAGGGAACAGTCCGCTACGATGGTTCCTCGCGTTTGGTTGAAGGTTATAAATGGGATCTTTTTCCCGGTATCTCAGTCGGATGGCGTGTTTCTGATGAAGCCTTCATGAATAATTTATCATTTGTGAATGATCTCAAACTAAGAGCATCCTATGGTTCTGTGGGCTCATCTGGCGTAGACCCCTACGGGACCCAGGGCCCACTCGGTCAGAGCTACTATGCTTTTGGTGACGATTACAGTGTGAACTATCCCCTTGAAAATCTTACTGCCAGAACCCTGGGTTGGGAGAGGTCAACAACCTTTGATGCTGGAATTGATTTTGGATTTTGGGGGAACAGAATCAGGGGTTCAGTGGATTACTATTATACCACGAATTCTGACCTTATCCTGGAAAGAGCCCTTCCGATCACTTCAGGGTATACAAAATCTCTGGAGAATATTGGCGAGACCATGAATCAAGGAGTGGAACTTTCACTTTCAGCAGGTATTTTGCAAAATTCAAGCGGATTGAACTGGATAGCCGATCTGAACCTAACACACCACAGGGAAAGAATTCTGGATCTGGGCGGCACAGATTACGTGATTGATGCAGACGGGAATTGGTACTTTGTTGACGAGGAGATCAATATTTACTACGATTACGAGAAGGAAGGTATCTGGCAGGCTGATGAGGAGGAAATTGCTAGGCTGATGGACAACAAAAAGCCTGGCGAGATTAAAGTAAGAGATGTGGATGGTGACAGCCTGATCACTGATAACGACCGGGTCATTTATGGCAGGACCCCCAAATTCTATGGTGGATTTGTTAACACCTTTACATTTAAGGGTTTTGATCTTTCAGTTTTTCTCTACTTTAAGTACGGTCATACTGTTAAAAGCGAATTCAACAGGAACCAGAATAGTCTAAAAGGTATAACCAATAACCTGGATGTTGATTATTGGGTGCCTCCAACCTATGATGAGGACGGTACCATGATCGATCCGGGGAATCCAACTAATGCTTACCCAAGGCCGGATGCCGGAAATGAATACGCGAAAAGCGGGACAACACTGATGTATTTTGACGGCAGTTATATCAAGCTCAGGAATTTGACCCTCGGTTATACTTTGCCGGTATCGCTGACCGAACGTATTAAGATTTCAAAACTTCGAGTATATGTAAGTGGTGAGAATTTATGGCTCAAGTCTGAATACGATCTCTTTGATCCGGAAAATGGGTCGGCTTCTATTGACGACAGAGATGCTCCTTCGCCTAAAACGATCCTTGCAGGGATCAATATCACATTCTAACGGAAAACTACCAGCTATGAAAATCATGAGATACTGCATACCGACAATGATGTCACTGCTTCTTCTGTCTTGTTCTGAATTCCTGACAGAAGATATGAAGACAAAAATGTCTGCCGATTCACATTATATGAGTGAACAAGGGATCAATGATGCCCTGGAAGCAGCGTACACAATACCTACCTCGCACTGGCACGGTCAGCTACACTATACACTGTGTACATTCGGGACAGATGCCCATACACATGGTGCAGATGGTGATTATCATTCCTTTAATCATTATGATGGGGGACTTAATGCATCATCCGATGCTGTTGAGAGTCCCTGGGAAACATTCTACAGAACCATCAACCAGGCGAATGCAGTGATAGGCCGTGCACCTTCAGTGGAAATGGATGAAACGTTGAAGCTTAACTTGATAGGTGAAGCAAGGTGGCTAAGAGCATGGACCTATTTTCAGGTAGTGCGGACCTGGGGTGATTGTCATCTGACACTTGAAGAGACCCTTTTTCCTGAATATACAGTGAACTGGGTTGATCAGTCCGAGGTTTATGAAGCAATAATCAGGGACCTTCACTGGGTCATAGATTCAAGCAGACTTACTCCGGTTCCCTATGAAACAGGCAGAGTTACAAAAACTGCCGCCGAGATCTTACTTGGACATTGTTACCTGAGAAGGGCATGGATGGATTTTACACCCGACAAAAATGCAGATCTTACAAGTGCGGAGTTATTGCTGACTGCCGTGATCAATACTCCTGAATACCAACTGGAAAACGATGTGAGGCAAATATGGGGGCTTATGGACTGGCCAAACAGTGTTGATATAGAAGGATCTGATGCAAGCCCGGAATTCATTTTTGCCTTCCAGTCAAACAAGGACCTGCAGTTCGCCGGTGGGGATGAACAAGGGCACCGGGGACACCTCTATTTCAAAATGCCATATGACCTGGAGGCTGGCATGCAGAGAGACATGTGGAACGGCCGTCCCTGGAGAAGGTTCAGCCCTACAGACTTTCACCTGTCGAGGTGGGACAGGGAAAATGATTCCCGTTTTGACAAGCTATACAAGAGGGTCTGGTATTGCAATAATCCAAGCAGTGCTCCAAAGTGGAGACAGTCGGATGCAGACAACGGTTATTGTACTACAGAACAGGTAGGTCAGGCAAAATATGAGCTTGGTGATACCGCATTCTACTTTCCTGGTCCGGGGGAGGACGAACTCTGGGATGCTGACAGGGAAGCAAGAAGCCGCTTCAAGGTATATCAGCGTGAAGATTATACTATGACCCGATATCCTGAGCTGATCAAATTCTATGATCCATACAAATTAGAAGTGAACTCCAAAATGGGATCACGCGATCAATTGGTGTACCGGCTTGCTGAAGCCTATTTGCTTAGGGCTGAGGCGCGCTACTTGTTGGGAAACAGTACCGGAGCTGCCGAAGATATCAATGTAATCCGGCGTCGAGCAGCATGGAAGGAGGGGGATGTTTTGAACCATAAAGTATTCTCAAACAGGGAAGCAGAAATGGAGATTAGTGCCGGAGATGTCAACATGGACCTGATACTGGATGAAAGGCTAAGGGAATTCGATGGTGAGAATAAGCGCTGGTTTGACTTGCAGAGAACCGGTACGCTCGTGGAACGGGTAAGGCTTTATAACAAGCCCTATGTTAAACCCGAGGAATATGTAAACCAGATCCAGGATTATCACATTTTCCGTCCGGTACCCCAGTCAACCATTGATGCAGCAGCGAACAGCGGAGAGATCGATATGCAGAATCCAGGGTACCCGTCAGCAGCATCAGGCCAGAATTAAACACCTAGTACACAGAATAGTAAATGAAGAGAGCGATCATAATCAGTTTGATATTGGTAAGGGGATTTTGCCCTGTGTCTGCACAGCAGATAAAGGTAAAAGATGCAGAGCTGAAGATCATTAAGAATATTTCGGAGAATGTGATTGAGAATTCAAGCCTCGATTTCCTTGTTCCCTCAAGTGGAAAGATTATAACGCATCTTGACAGATCCGATTACAGTGAAGAGCTGAAGATCAATGCGGACAATAATACATGGCATTACTGGAATGGACTGTTGAACCTGTCCATGCTTAAAATGGAGGAAGTTACAGGTGAAGAGCGCTACCGTACCTATGTCAGCGATCACATTGAATTTGCATTTGAAAATGTGGATGTATTCCGTGAACAATACAAGGATCAGAACAAATGGGCCTACCCCTTTGGTCAGCTTATCGTTATGGAAGACTTTGATGATTGCGGGGCAATGGGCGCCAGCGTACTTGAAATTTACAGGGAAGATCCTAAAGAAGAGTACAGGGAATATATAGAAAGAGTAGGCGAATTCATGCTTGGTTTTCCCAACCGCATGGACGATGGAACCTATGTAAGAAATCGTCCAAAGGTGACTACTGTTTGGGGTGACGACCTTTATATGAGTGTTGTGTTTTTATCACGCATGGGTGAACTGTCCGGGGACTCGCGGTATTACGATGAAGCCATATTGCAGGTGGAGAATTATACAAAGCACCTGTGGGATGAAAATGCTTCCATATTTTATCATTGTTACTACCCGGAGCTTGGTAAGAATGGAGTTGCGCACTGGCTCAGGGGAAACGGATGGATGATGATGGCTCAGACCGAATTGCTGAAATACCTTCCCGAAAATCATCCGAAAAGGGATCAGCTTTTGTCAATGTTGTACAATCAGATCATCGGTGTTTCAAGATACCAGAGCAGTCGGGGACTCTGGTACCAGGTGCTGGATTACAATGACTCCTATCTTGAATCATCTGGCAGTGCTATGCTGATCTATTCTATTGCCACTGCTGTAAACGAAGGATGGATTGATGAATCCTATGCCGGAATAGCCCTAAAAGGGTGGATTGGCTTATGTGAGAAGATCAATGCAGATGGCTCGGTAGAGGACATCTGCGTCGGCACAAATGTCAGGGATTACATCAGTTACTACACCAGGCGAATGACCCTGACAAATGATATACACGGGCTCGGTGCGATCATACTTGCCGGTGCAGAGATCGTGAAAATGATGGAGACTTGTGACGTTTATAAATTTAAACAGTAAGTTACTAATGAAGAGAATAGAAATACTCAAAGCTTTCCCGCTTCTTGGTTTATTCTTTATTGTCCGTGTTACCTTCGGACAGGTGAATTTTTCAGCACCTTCCGGTGACTGGGATTATAAATTTGATGGTGACCAGGTAAACACTTCAATCACTGCTGCCCTTGACGGGAACTGGAACCATGGCCACACCGGCGATTGGGATCCGGATGATTGGGACGGGTCTGCGCCCGGGAGTACATCGCTTAATGGAGGTGTAGGTGCTTATATTGATGGAAATGTAAGCTTCATTCGCTTGCAGGATGTGGGCTACATCGGTGATAAGCCAAATAATAACAGGATCAATTTTACAAAGAGCCTTCCGGCTAATGATATGCTGGACAATGGATTCACACTGGCGTTCAGGCTCAGGCTTGCAATTCCCTCGCAAGGCTATCCGCTCGACAC
>Ga0272443_10002837_pt1 | contig 21406 bp, 27 predicted proteins | sample SSMAcet12_FD_193581 | JGI IMG/M metagenome (GOLD analysis project Ga0272443, IMG submission 193581) | Marine sediment archaeal communities from Little Sippewissett salt marsh, Falmouth, MA, United States - SSM-Acet-12 | ecosystem: Environmental > Aquatic > Marine > Wetlands > Sediment ... | reverse complement strand
ATAAATAATTAACTAAATAATTTACGTCTGCTAAATTTATTTTTCCGTTAGAATTTATATCTGCTATTTCTTTTGGGTTTGGTGCTGGTCCGTTTTCATAAATATATGAAACTAAAAACTCTAAATCTAAATCTCCCACATATCCATCGCTGTTTAAATCTCCTCTTATAAGCTTAGTAGAAACAAAGTCTAGAGAAACTGGTGCTGGGCCGCCTGAATTTACATAAGCAATTAAATAATTCATATCTGCTAAATTTATTTTATTGTCTGCATTGACATTTGCAAGCTCTCTAGGGTAAACTTCAACTCCATAATAAATATATTCAGATAAAAGAGTTATATCTTCTTGATTAATTTGGCCATCCCTATTTACATCGCCGCGAGTTGGAATTATTTCTTTTTCTAATTCAATTGGTGCGGGGCCATCATTGTATAAATAATTAACTAAATAATTTACGTCTGCTAAATTTATTTTTCCGTTAGAATTTATATCTGCTATTTCTTTTGGGTTTGGTGCTGGTCCGTTTTCATAAATATATGAAACTAAAAACTCTAAATCCAAATCTCCTACATATCCATCGCTGTTTAAATCTCCTCGAATAGGACTATTTTCTTCAAAAGCTACTGGTGCTGGGCCACCTGAATTTACATAAGCAATTAAATAATTCATATCTGCTAAATTTATTTTATTGTCTGCATTAATATCGGCTAATTCTAGAGGGTCTGGTGCAGCTGCCCCCATATAAATATATTCAGATAGTAATGTTACATCATCTTGGGTTACTTGGCCATCGCTGTTTAAATCTCCTCGAAGAAGAGTTGTAAGAACAAAATCTAGTGAAACTGGAGCAGGGCCCCCCATATTTACATAAGCGGCTAAATAAGAAACATCTTTATTATCTATTTTATCATCGGCATTTACATTTCCTAATTCTTGAGGATATGGTGCATCGCCGCTGTTATAAATATAATCTGTTAAAAAAGTTATATCTTCTTGATTAATTTGGCCATCCCTATTTACATCGCCGCGAGTTAACTTTACTTCTTTTTCTGGATCAAGAGGTTTTGGACCTTCATCATATAAATATCTTTCAATATAATTTAAATCTACATAATTTACTTTTCCATTTAAAGTTACGTCGGCTGATTCAATTGGGTCTGGTGTTTCACCACCCTCATATAAATAGTCCTGCAATAAATCTAAATCTTTTTGGTCAATTACTTTATCACTATTTAAATCACCTTTAATAATTTGGTCAGTTATTTTTCCTGTTAAAGAAAAAATTCCTAAAAAAATTACTAAAGTTGCAAGAAGCACAAAAATAGAAGTAAAAAATACTTTTGTTCTCTCATCTCTTTTCATAAAAGGATTAATAAAAGATTATATTTAAAGATTGCTATTTTAATAAATTAACATAAAAATTATTCCTACAAGAACTAGCAATCCTAAAAAGATCCTTATTAAAATTAAAATCTTTTTTTGATAAGAATTCATTTTATTCCAATTTCTCTGTTTTAATTTCCATTCGTCTTTTTTCAAAAGACCAAAAATCATCAAAATTAATCCCCCTAATGCTAAACCATAATTTTTTATTGCAATTCCAACAGGAAGCCAAATAATTCCCATTATAAAGAAAGTGTAGTAATCTGGCCTATGTTTTTGTTTTTGTTTTAAGGAGAAGATTATAAAAAAGACTCCTAAAAGAATCAAAACTGCTGCAACAATAATCATCAACCAAAAATTAGTCGGCATAATTATAAAAAAGCGACTAAGTTTTTAAAATTTTGTTTTGCGATTATTCTTTCTCAATATCGACTGTGTAATAAAAAATTTCTGAAGTTTTCCAGGCGTTTTTATCAAGGCCAGCTTTGAGGCTGAGGTGTTCGAGGAAATTTATTTTGTTAGGAATTTCTTTCCAAACTTGCGGCAAAAAAGTTGCAGAGTAAAAACCTTTTTTTAAAATCAGACCTAAATTTTTGTTTAATTTTTTTAAAAGCTCTTCAGGAGTTTTGAAATTTAATTTTTTTGGAGACGACAAAACTGAGATTTCTATTTTAATTAATTTTAATTCTTTTTTTGTTAATGGCGCGAAGCGCGGATCGTGAAACGCGGCATGAATTGTGTTTTCAATCACATCTTTGTATAGTGGCCGAGTTGGTTTCAAACTTCCAATGCAGCCTCGGAGATTTTTGTTTTTTGTTAGTGTTACAAAACACGCGAGAGGCTTTGAGAATTCTTGTTTTGTTTTTTCGTTAGGTATAAATTTTTTATTTTCAAAAAATGCTTCAAGAGTTTTTTTTGAGAGGGTTGTTAATTTCATCTTAAACATTCCCCATATAAACGTGCTTTAAATATTTTTTTCCAAGTTCGTATGCTTTTTGCAAAGTTTCCATTGGAGTTATTTGTCGTTGGAGTTTATAATGTGGAAAATATCTTGTAACATGCCAAGGAATTTCTGGACTAACTGAAGCGATGAATTCTGGGATTTTTTTTAAGTCTTCTATTGAATCGTTTTCTTCAGGAATTATTAAAGTTGTTATCTCTACGTGAATTCCTGCTTTGTGCGCCCTTTTAATTGTTTCTAAAACTGGTTTTAAAGATGCATGACAAATTGTTTTGTAAAAATCTTCACTAAAAGATTTTAAATCAATGTTCATTGCGTCAATGTAATTTTTTATGAAGTTAAATGAAGTTAGAGTTAAGTGGCCGTTTGTTACAAACACGTTTTTTAGATTTTTTCTTTTTGCGAGCCGCGCTATATCTTTTACAAATTCTATGAAAACTGTTGGTTCGTTATAAGTATAAGAAATGCTCGGGCATCTTGCCTTTATTGCTTGAGTTACAATTTTCCTAGGAGAAAGATTTTCTCCTAAGATTTTATCTCCATAGAAATCTTTGAAATGAGAGATGTTATAATTCTGGCAGAAACTGCATTTGAAATTGCAGCCGATTGTTCCAATTGAAAAAGTTTTTGTTCCAGGAAGAAAATGTTTCAAAGGTTTTTTTTCAATGGGGTCTACTTGGCTTGCCACAACTTTTCCATAAACTAAAAGATAAAGTTTACCTTCTATGTTTTTTCTTACTCCACAAATTCCAGTTTGGTTTTTAGAAATCAAACATTTGTGGGCACATGCTAAACATCTCACACCTTGCTCTTCAGATTGATAGAGCCTGGCTTCTTTCATAAAGAATATAAGTATCTGGATATTAAATAATTTATGAATTGGTTTCCCATAAACAAAGACGAGCTAGAGAAAAAAATAGAATTTTTTCTTCAAGAAAAACCTAAAATAAAAAATAAAGTTAATGGAATTATCGTGCCGCATGCGGGCTATGAATATTCTGGAAAAATTGCGGGCAAGGTTTTTTCAGTTTTACCGAAGACAAAAAAAGCAATTGTCCTCGGCCCGAGCCATGAAATTTATTTTAGAGGAATTAAAAAAATTAATTCGGAAAAAATTATCACACCGTTTGGTAAAATAAAAACTTGGAAAAACAATTATAAAACAATTGATTATCTTGAACATTCTGTGATTAATCAAATTCCTTTTTTGCAGAAATTAGGATTTAAAGAAATTCTAGGTTTAGTTGTTGGGGAAATAAATTTAGATGAGGCAAAAAAAATAGCGCGAGATTTATCAAAAGAAAATTATGTTTTTATTTTCTCAACAGATTTGAGTCATTTTTTAAATTATGAAAAAGCAGTTGTAAAAGACAATAAAACTATTAATGCAATTGAGAATTTGGAAATTTCTAAACTAGATTATAATTGTGCATGTGGATATTTTCCTCTTTTGGTTTTGCAGGAAATTTGTAAAATAAAAAAATGGAAGCCTGAATTAATTGAATATAAAAATTCTGGAGATATTTCTGAAGAAAAAAATTCTGTTGTTGGTTATGCGAGTTTTATTTTTTAAAACAAAAAACTTAAAAATATTAATTTCAAGATTATACTAGAATTGTAAGGAGGAAAGAAAATGACAGAGGCAAACGAATGCAAAGTTTACGTTGGTAATTTGCCTTTTAGTGTTGGTTTCGCAGAGTTAAAAGAACTCTTTTCTCCATATGGGGAAGTGACTGAAGCGACAGTTATTGTGAATCACTACACAGGCAGATCAAAAGGTTTTGGGTTTGTGACTTTTGCAAAAAAAGAAGACGCGGAAAAAGCCATAAAAGAAATGGATAAAAAGGATGTCAAGGGCAGAAGTTTGAAAGTTAATGTTGCAATGCCCCCTGAAGACAAAGCGCCAAAGAAAACAGAAGAAACAAAACCTGAAGAAGTAAACAGTAGAGAAAATTCTGAGAAAAAAGAATAAGTTAGAATATTTTTTTATTTTTTTATTTTTTATTTTAAATAAGGAGTTTAATAATTTAACACGAAAATATTTAAAAAATTCTTTGTAAGATTTATTTAATGGTAAAATCCAAGATATATCCAAAATTAGAAAAGATGCTAAAAAAAATTAATTTGCCTTTTGGAAATCCAAAATATTTTAATCAAATTGCGATGGAAAGATATTTTGAACAACTACCTTGGGAAATTGAAGCAGAAAATTCAATAGCAGAATCCATAACAGAAGTTGTAAATACTTATGGGGAAGAATATATGGTTCAGAATATTGATAAAATTATTCGGGAAAATCCTGTTTTTTGGTTAAACATCTTATTTTATGATAGATTTTGCCAAAAAACAATGTTTCCCGAGCAGTGGGGGGATAGCATAATTCCTTTAATAAATTTAGATTCCTTCCCAAATCATCACGGCATTTATTTAAATTATAACTCTCATCCCACAGAAGAAGATTATTATAAATTAATTTCCATTTCTTCAGATAAATTTGATGCCACAATTAGAGAAATTTTTGAAAAGAAAATTTTTTATCTTGAAGAAATAAATATTGGATCAATAGAAGATGATGATAAAGATATGTTTACAATACAAATAGAAGAAGGAAAAATGTATGTCTGTAAAACCCAATCTTATCTAGAAAGAAAAGGTATAATGCAAGATAAATTTTCTGAATTAAGAAAAATTAGTGGCAAAAAAACCGATGAAAGACAAATAATTTGGAGATTAAAAGAAATATTAGTTATGTAATCTACAACCCAAAATTTTCAACAAAGTTTTCTATGACTTTGTATTCTTCTAAAAAATCGTATCCTTTTTTAGTCAATGTAAATGTTTTTTTTTCTTTTTTATCAATTTCAAAAGAGATGAATTTTTTTTCTATGAGTTCGTTTATATATTCTTTAAACATCTGTGGTGAGAGGTTTGATGAATAAAGCAGTCGCGTAGGTTTGATTGCTCTAGTTGACTGAATTGCTTTTAAAATATCTTTGATTACTTCTAGTCTTTCTCGTTTTTTTCCCATTTTAATGATTTGTAAATTTAACAACCCCAAATAAAAATACTAAGAAAAATAAAACATTGAAAATGTAAACATTAATCAGCGCCACAAGATTCCAATTAAAAAAGAATGCAGCTAGAGAATTTAATATCCAGGCCGAGAGCATTAAAAGCATTGCGAGAAAATAAAATCCTGGGAATCTGCTTTTTTGCCTTTTCTTATAATTTTTAAAACTAAGTATTGAAGCAATAACAAAAACAATTACTTGCGAAGCAAGCATAACAAAAATTGTTCCCCATAAAAAGTCAATTAAAACAAGTGCTAGAGCCATTGCATAAAAGAGGGAAATTTTTGAATTAAATAAAGATGAAGCAGACCATTTTTCTTTTTCTAAATGTCGCCAAATTAAACTATACAATAAAAAAAATCCTGCAATTATCAAAAAGAATTCAAAGAAAACAATTGAGGCAAAACTTCCGATTAAATAATTTAAAATATATCTTGAAAAAAAAGCCATGCCGTAAAAGAAAAAAGCATTTCGAAAATACCTTATTCCAGGATGAGAACTTAAATGAAAAAGCCGGTTTGTTTTGTAAACAATTATTATGCAAATTAAAAGAATTGCAATTGCGTAGATTAATTTAAAGACTTCTCTATTTGCGAGAATAAATGAATAAACATCCATAGTTTTAGGATTTTCTGAGGTTATTTAAAGATTTATATAAGAGAGTATAGAGGAATAATATATAGTTTTATTTCTGACGATTTATAAAGAAAAATCAATTTATTTATTTAGAAGTCAAATTCATTAGGCTTTATTGGTGCTGACTTTTTTCCCTACCCTCTCTGGACAACCTCAAACCTCTTAAGCGCCAATAAAGTCTTATCTTTTCTTTATTATTTTATAAAGTTCAAATAAAACTATTCCTGAAAATGCAAAAGGCAGAACAATTAACCAATCTTTTATTGAAAGAGAAATTAAACTAAATAAAGAACCAAGTGAGGTGTAAAGCAAAATTAAATGCAATGCTAGGGCCACGAGAATTGAAACGTTTAACCATTTGTTTGAAAAAACTCCTATTTTAAATAAAGATTTATTGCTTCGGCAGGTGTAAACAAAAAGCAGTTCAAAAATTATTCCTGTTGTGACAAGCATTGTACGAACATAATCAATATTGTTTTCTGCGAGAGTAAAAAAGTAAACAGCTAGAGAAATAACAAAATAAAGCATTCCTGAAGTTAAAATAAATTTCCCAACTCCTGAAAGAATACTTTTATCTTTTCTTGGTTTGGACTGCATAACATTTTCTGCTTTTTCAAAAACAAGAGTTATTGCAGGAATTGAATCTGTAATTAAATTTTTTAATAAAATCTGAAGCGGTAAAAGTGGGAGGGGAAATCCAAGAGCAGTTAGAAATGCTACTAAAACAACTGTTGTAAAATTTACAGAAAGCATGTACTTTGTGAATTTTTTTATGTTATCATAAGTTTTTCTTCCTTGCTTCACACCCTCAACAATTGAAGCAAAATTATCATCAATTAAAACCACATCCGAAACATCACGTGCAACATCTGTTCCTCTTTTTCCCATTGCAATTCCAATGTTTGCAGACTTCAATGCGAGAACGTCATTTATTCCATCGCCAGTCATTGCAACAATTTCTCCTTTTTGTTGTAAAATTTTTGAAATTCTTAATTTCTGATGAGGAGTTGTTCTTGCAAAAATAATTAAATTATCTATTTTATTTAATAGCGCTGTGTCATCTAATTTTTCTAATTCTTTTCCGGTAATTGCTTCCCCTTCTATTCCTACTTTTTTTGCAACTGCTTTTGCTGTTGCGAGCGAATCGCCAGTAATTATTTTTATTTTTATTCCGGCAGCGCGGCACTGTTTTACAGCATCTCCTACCTCTTTCCTAGGAGGATCCATCATTCCTGCAAATCCTAAAAAAATTAAATCTTTTTCTTCAACTTTTTCTTTTCCAAAAAAATCTTTATATGCAAAAGCCAAAACCCTCAGAGCCTTGTGCTCCATTTCTCTTGCTTTTTTTATTATCTTCTTTTTCCTTGCCGTAGATAATTTTTTAATTTCTCCAGAAATTAATTCAAAACTTGACGCTTCGAGAATTTGTTCAATTGCTCCTTTAGAATAAAGAGTTTTTTTCTCACCATTTTCTCGAAGAACAGACATCATTTTTCTTTTTGAATCAAATTCAAATTCTTTTATTCTTAATTGATTTTTTGTAAGAATTTTTTTATTATATCCTAAATCCAATCCAAGCCTCACTAAAGATTCTTCTGTTGGATCTCCTAAAAAAACATAATCTCCTTTTTCAATTTCATATCTTGCGTTATTACAAAGAAGTCCTGTTTTCAAAAGTAAATCCAAAGAATTATTTTTGGAAGGATTTATTTTTTTATTTTTGAATAAAAGCTCTTTATTTTTTTTAATGAATAATTTGTCTTCGGAAAAAATTTCCTGGGTTTGCATTTTTTCTTCAGTTATTGTGCCAGTTTTGTCTGTACAAATTACTGTTACACTCCCTAAACTTTCTACTGCCGGAAGTTTTCTTACAATAACATTTTGTTTTGACATTGCACTTGAGGAAATTGCAAAAGCTATGGCGAGAACTGCCGGAAGCCCCTCTGGAATTGCACCAACAGCGAGAGTAATTGAAACCATCAACATTTCAAGAACATCTAAACTTCTTAGCAAACCCAAAATAAAAATCAAAACAACAAAACCAAAAATAATAAATGCTAATTGTTTAGAAAAAAAATCCAGGCGTTTTTGCATTGGAGTTTTTTGAATTTCTATTTCCTGAAGTTTGTAAGCAATTTTTCCAAATTCTGTTTTCATTCCTGTTGCAACAACCAGTGCCTTCGCTGAACCTTTAACAATTTTTGTTCCAGTGTAAAGCATATTTTTTCGTTCAGCAAGAATTGTTTTGTCAGGAAAAGTTTTCAGAGATTTTGTTACAGGCAAACTTTCACCAGTTAAAACAGCCTCGTCAACTTCTAAATTTTCGAGCTCAATTAATCTGCAATCTGCATTAATTTTATCGCCTGCATTAAAAACTAAAATATCTCCAGGCACAATTTTCGAAGAAGAAATTTCATAATGCCTTCCTTCCCGGATTACTTTTGATTTTGGAATTAAAAGTTTTTTTAATGAAAGTATTGCTTTTTCTGCCTTGTATTGCTGGAAAAATCCGATTGTTGAATTTAAAATTACAATTCCTAGAATCACAGCAGCGTCGACATAATGCTGAATAAAAAAAGAAAACAAAGCCGCGAAAAATAAAATGTAGATAAAAAAAGAATTTATTTCCTGCCAAAGAATTTTCAGAGCGTTTAATTTATTTGTTTCTTTGATTATATTTTTTCCGTATTTTGTCAGCCGTTTTTTTATTTGTTCTAATTTTAATCCTTTTTCTGAAGTTGAAAATTCTTCGAATAGTGCCTCTTTTGTTTTTGCATGATATTGCATGAAATCAATTAGGCAGAAGAGTTTAAGAAAGTTTTGAAATACGTAGATTTTTAAAGTCTTTTTTCTCTTTAATTTTGTAAGTTGGGTAGTTAACTTCGGGATTCAGGCATTAAATTGCCAAATTTTGAAAATATCAATATTGAATTCTGTGGAAGGTCCGCCCACCAATTACAAGTCACTTTGCGAAAGCATTGATGTTGTGAAGCATAGCTCTGCAACAGAAACGACACAGCTTGTCTTGAGTTATGAACCTTGTGGGAAACTTTGAGAGACAAGATTTGATGAAACGGGCATCTTGGCTGGTGCAAGGCTTTAAGCCGCTTAGTTAAATGTTAACAACTTCCGTCTGATTACAGGGAAGTACAGAAGGTGGCCTATTCCCAACTTACACTTATAATTTTGAAGGCTTGCAAAGAATCAAAGCATAGTCTTCATTTTCATTAAAGAAAATTCTCTTGATAATAAATCCTGTTTCAGCCAATAAAATTTGAATTGACGTTGGATTTGCCTTATAAGAAACCATTAACAAAATTTTGTTTTTCTTCTTGAGTTTTATTTTTCTGGACCCACACTTTAATTCCTTGTCTTTGTTAAGAACAAATCTTGCTTCTACTTGATCTTTGTTTTTATTAAAAAGAACTTCAAAAAAGCCGTCAGATTGTTTTAGTCCAAAATATTCAAGGGAATTAAAAATATTGTCTTGCCAAATTCTATTTCCTTTGTAATGGTTTAATATATTCTGTGTTTTTTTTATATCAAATAATTCTATTCCTATTAAAAGATAATCATTAAGGGTCATACTCTCCCTAATATTACTTAAAACCCTGCTTTTATCAGAAACATTTCCCAAAGTATTTCCCAAAAATAAAATAAAATTTGTAGAATAATTTTTTTCTCTTAAAGATTCTGTAATGTGCGCAAAATTTCCTTCTTCAAAATCTATTTTATGAGTCTCGAGATTAATAAATGGAAATTTTTTAGAAATATTTTGTGAAGCCAAATCTAACATTGATTTACTTATATCCAATCCTATGTATTTTCTTTTGTATTTAATTTTATTTAAAAAAATAATGGATTTATCTCCGTTGCCACAACCCAAATCAAGAAGATTCACTTTATTTTTAATTTCTAAAAATACTTCTGGAGCATATTTTTTAATTAATTGAGATTCTGTAAAACCCAAATCATAATCTTTAGATTTAACTAAAGAATCCCATTTTTTGGATCCGTCTTTAAGGTACTCAAATTTTAAAGGAATTTCACTTCTTCCATTTAATGCCGTCATAAATTCTGAAGATTGCCTTGAAGAACCAAAGTAAACGCTTGGTTCTGCTTGATACTCTTTTACCTCAAAGGGAAGATTGTTTTGTCTACAATAATCTTTTGCAGAATCTTCATTCCCGAGATGATTAATTACTTTTTGTTTTCTCTTTCCGTTTACAAAAACGTTTTCAACTAATTGAAAATAAACTCTGCCTTTTACTTTCTTTCTCCTGATAAAAACCATAAAACTTAATGACTAAAAAAATTTATAAAGTTTACTAAAAAGTTAGTCATCCAAAAAACAAAAAACCAGATGATTATTTACTAAAAATCTTTAAAAAATATTTCTATTAACAACATTTAAAAGTCTAAACAATTAATTATCTTAATGGGGCTCTAGCTCAGCGGGAGAGCACATGACTGAAGATGTGGGAAATCTAATTTCCTGACAATCAACCTTCCTAAAACAGGGAAGAGAGACAACAAGGAATACAACGAAAACTTCCTTGACAATCAACCTTCCTAAATTGTCGCTAACGCGAAGAGAAAGGATCAGTAATCATGGTGTGCCGGGTTCGACTCCCGGGAGCCCCATTTATCAATATTAATTAAATAGAAAATTCCTCAAAAATACGCGCTTCTTTACAAGGATAAACTGCATTTTTGAAATCTTGTGCATATCCTGGTGTTGAAAAATAAAGAGTCAAAGGATAATTAATTCCAATAGGGTTAAGAACACTATGGCCTTCCACTAAAAGACATCCTGGCTTTGTAGAAAGAATTTTGAGTTTTGTTAAAACAAGATAAGTTTTATCTAATTCAGTGCCATCCAAATTAGAAATTTTTTTCCAATCAACTTTAAAAGAACCATCTTTTTTAATTAAAAATCTTTTAATAGATTTTCTTTCATTGGCAGTTAATCTTTTAAGTTTATCTGTCAGATCCATAAAGAATAAAAGAAAAAAGTATTTTTAAAAATTTAGATGGTGGGAGATTATTTCAAAAACATTTATAAAATAAGAACAATATTATAATCTATAAAAGATGGTGGAAAAAAAACAAGACTACGGAAGCACAAGTTATGTTTTGGGAATTGTTAGTATTGTGATGGCTTTTTTTTCTCCTGTTGCTGCGCTGATTTTTGGAATCATCGGCGTTGTCGTTGGGCGAAACGGAAGCAGCACAATTTCAAAAAAAGGATTGAAGCTAAGTAAAATTGGATTAATAATAAGTGCAATTATGCTTATTGTTTTAATCGTGGTTGCAGTTGTCTTTAGTGGTCAAGGAATTTTAGAAACATTCCCGCTTGAATAAAATGGAAAAAAAAGGTGCGATGGAAATGAGTGTAGGAACAATTGTAACTATTGTTCTTTTAATGGCAGTTTTAATTCTTGGAATTTATTTGGTTCAACAGATTTTTAAAACAGAACAAAACGTTATTGATCAAATAGATAGAAATGTAAATACAGAGATAAATAAATTATTCAGCAACGACGAGAATAAAAAAATAATAGTTTATCCTGAGGAGCCCGTTATCAAAAAAGAAAACTCAGGAGGGGTTGGATTATCAATAAGAAACATAGAACAAAAAGAAGAAATTTATTCTTATCAAGTTTTATATAAAGAAGATGACTGTAATTTAGGCGAGGGTGAAGCTCTTTCTTTAATCTCTTTGGGACAAAGTGATGAAAATATAAGGGTTGCTTCTGGAAGTTCCATGGATAGTGCAGTTTTAGTAAGATTTAGAACAGGAGAATCAACACCTCTTTGTTTAATTAGATACAGAATAGAAGTTGAAAAAAATGATGGGTCAATTTATTCGTGGAAAGATTTTGATCTAGAAATAAAGAGTTAAAACTTAATTTTTTAAACACATCTTTCTTAAATTATTTATGGAAATAAAATTATATAATACGCTGACTAGAAAAAAAGAAATTTTCAAACCTCTTGAAAAAGGTAAAGTGAAAATTTATGTTTGTGGACCAACAGTTAATGATGTTCCGCATTTGGGCCATGCACGTCAGCAAATTTCATTTGATTTACTTAGGAAATATTTGAGATTCTTAGGGCATAATGTAAAATTTGTTTCTAATGTTACAGATATAGAAGATAAAATAATTAACAAAGCAAAGGAATTAGGAATTTCAATTAAAGAGTTAACTAATAAAAATTATTCTGCTCACATGGAAGATTATAAAGCAATTGGAGTTGAAAAACCAGATGTCCAGCCAAGAGCAACAGGATATGTTAAAGAAATGATTGATCTAATTGAAAAATTAGAAAAAAAAGGTTATGCTTATGTTATTGAAGAAGATGGAGTTTATTTTGATATTTCTAAATTTAAAAAATATGGGAAATTATCTAAGCAAAAATTAGAAAATTTAAAATCATGTGAAAGAATAAAAATTAAGGAAAATAAAAAAAATAAAGAAGATTTTGTTTTATGGAAATTTTCAAAGGAAGGAGAACCAAAGGAAGTTATTTGGAAATCTCCTTGGGGAAATGGAAGACCAGGTTGGCACATAGAATGTTCTGCAATGTCAAATAAAATTTTGGGATTGCCGCTAGATATTCACGGAGGGGGACAAGATTTAATTTTTCCTCACCACGAAGATGAAATTGCACAATCAGAAGCAGGTTATGGTAAAAAATTTGTTAATTATTGGATGCATAATGGAATGGTTAATGTTAATCATGTTAAAATGAGTAAAAGTTTGGGAAATTTTAAAACAATTAGAGATTTATTAAAAGAATATTCTGGTGAAGTAATAAGATATTTTGTGATTTCAAATCATTACAGAAAACCTTTGGATTTTTCTGAAAAAACTTTGGAAAATGCGAAGAACTCTTACGAGCGATTAAAAAATATAATTAAAGAAATTAAAGATGATAAAAAAATTAATAAAAAATATTTAGAAGATTTTAAAAAATCAATGAATGATGATTTGAATTCTCCGAAGGCACTGCAAGTTTTATGGAAACTTATTAGAGATGAAAAAGCGACAGGAAAAATTGAAACAATTAAAAAATTCGATGAGGTTTTGGGTTTGGATTTGTTGAAATTTAAAAAAGTTGAAGTTCCGAAAAAAATTCTTGAATTAGTTGAAAAAAGAAATGAAGCAAGAAAACAAAAAAATTGGAAACTTGCCGACGAATTAAGAGAAGAAATAAAAAAATTAGGTTATGTTATTGAGGATAAAGACGGGAAAAGTGTTGTGGGAAAAATATAAAACTAACTTTTTAATAAATAAATTCTTGAGTTAATTAAGAAGTTGCAGTTTCTTCATCCCCTTCAGAAGTATCTTCTTGTTCACCATCATCTTCTCCTTCTGCAGTTGTTCCCTCAGCATAATCTCCTTCTCCACCATCTCCTTCTACAACTTCATTTGTATCTTCTGAATCTGAGCCATCATTTCCCTCAATTACGTTCTCCTCGGTATCTTCTCCTTCAACAACATTATCTTCTTCAATTCCCTCTCCTGCATTATTGGTTTTAACTTCAGTAGTCAATCCATTATTTCCATTATTGCCTGAAACATCTGTTTTAATTTCAGGTTTCAATCCATTATCACTGTTTCCAATTTCTGTTTTAATCTGCCAAGTTAAACCATCGTCACCATCTACCTCCATTGCTGGATGATCTACAACCCAACCCTGAATATCATTATCAACTTGATTCATTTCTTTTTTTATTTCTCTAACTTTATTTTCTGCTTGGTTTTGTCCTTCATCTATTACCCATTTGTTTTCAACCATCATCCATCCACTTCTAATTTCCATTAGATGTTCTTCAGCTTTAGTTTCAAATTCATCTATAATATTTTCAATTTCTTTTTCAATAAGATAATTTATTAAACCTTCTTCATTTCGAACAATAGTAATTTTGCCACATTTTTCTTCTAAGAAATTATCATTTTCATCAAAACACTGGGGGATTGATTCTTGCATTGTTGGTTCTTTATTTTCGGGACCTCCACATTCATCATAATTAAATTTGCCGTCTTTCCAACATTTAGCGCGCGTTTCTTTCATATACATATATTGCTCACACTCTGGTTTAGTATTTTCATTATAACATTCGGGGGGAACATTTGATTTTTGTATATTATAATCAATCATATCTTCTCTTTCTTTAAATAAATTCATTAAAAAATCAGGAACAAAACTTTCTGCAGGAGGTTGCAAAGATTTTATTTGACCGCATGCTTCTTGGTCATCTTTATATTCACACTTAACAGCAAGAGCAATCATTTTTTCACATTTTGCTCGCTCATTTATATCTGAAACATCTTCACAATTGCATGTTCCAGGATCATCAATACAACTTCTAATATCAAACATTAATTTAACAAATAATTCTTCTTGAAGTTTTTTTAATTCTTTTAATTCTTCCTGTAATTCTTTGGGGGCAGTTTTTGGATTGCATTGTTCTTCTTGTAGCATTGCAGTATAATCTTCTTTTGCAAGTTCTTTGCACATTTCAAAAATTTCTTTAGTAAGTTCTGATGCAAGTTGTATTTTTTTCTCCTCTAGAACATAAACCTCAAAATTCTCTGAAAGATCTTCTTCATTTTCTATTTTATTAACAAGTTGATTAGAATTTTCTTTAATTTCATCTGCAACATCTAAGGAAATTTTTTCTCCTACAAATTGAAGTTTCTTGTGTGCCCTCTCAAGATTTTTAATTGCTTCTTTTTCATTTTGATTTTGAGAATTAATTATTGCCAAATCTATTTCTTTTTCTCTAATTTCTAAAGCAAGTTTAACTTTACTATCTCCAGAAGAAAAAAACATTTTAACATTATCTGCAAATCTGTCAAACCCAGAATAGGTTTGAGATTGTTCTTGGGCTAGAACTAAAGGTAAAACTAAAAGTATTATTAAAAAAAGAAAAATAATCACACTTTTTTTCATTAATAATTTAAGAGACCACTATATAAAAAACTATTTATAGAGAAAATCAAAGTGAAAATATAAAAAGCTAGATTAATTCTTAAGATTATGAAAAAAGAGTTTGAGTTTATAGATTTAAAATATAAACCACATAATGATTTGGTTTGTTTGTTTAAAGTTTTTCCTAATAGAATTTCTATGAAGAAGGCGGTGAATACTGTCGCACTTGAGTCAAGTGTTGGTACTTGGACAGAAGTTAAACAAATAGATTATGTTAAGAAACTTAAGGCAAAAGTTTTTTCAATTAAAGGCAACTGGACAAAGATTGCTTATCCACAGGAACTTTTTGAGTATGATAATATTCCAAATATTTTGTCGTCGATAGCAGGCAATATTATGGGCATGAAAGCAGTTAAATCAATTCGACTAGAGGATATTAGTTTTCCTAAAAAGATTTTGAAAAATTTTTCTGGACCAAAATATGGAATTAAAGGAATTAGAAAATTATTGAAAGTAAAAAAACGGCCGCTGGTTGGAACAATTGTAAAACCAAAGTTGGGGTTAAATACAAAACATCATGCGCAAAGTGCTTATGAATCTTGGATTGGCGGATGTGATGTTGTTAAGGACGATGAAAATTTGTCAAGTCAGAAATTTAATTTATTTGAAGAAAGAATTGCGCGGACTTTGGAAAAAGCTCACGACGCTGAAAAGGAGACAGGCGAGAAAAAAGGTTATCTTGTTAATGTAACTGCTGAAACAAAAGAAATGATTAAGCGGGCGCAACTTGTTGAGGATCTTGGTGGCAAGTATGTTATGATTGATATTATTACTGCGGGTTGGGCAGCTGTTCAAACTTTGCGCGAAGCTGGATTTAAAATGGCAATTCATGCTCACCGCGCAATGCATGCTGCGTTTGATAGAAATCCAAATCATGGAGTTAGTATGATGGTTTTAGCAGATTTTGCACGGCTTGCTGGCGTTGACCAATTGCATATTGGAACAGGCATTGGAAAACTTGAAGGAGATATTGAAGATATTGAAGAAATCTCTCAAGAAATTTCTTTACAGCAAGTTAAAGCTACTCATAAAAGACTTACTCAAAATTGGAAAAAAATAAAATCAGTTATGCCTGTTTCTTCTGGCGGACTTCACCCAGGACATGTTCCTTTTTTAATTAAACATTTAGGAAAAGATTTAATTATTCAAGCAGGTGGAGGAATTCACGGGCATCCCAAAGGATCAAGAGCTGGAGCAATTGCAATGCGCCAAGCTGTCGAAGCTGTAATGAAAAATAAAACTTTAAAAGAATATTCTAAAACACATAAAGAACTTGCAGAGGTAATAAAGAAGTGGGGATTACCTAAATAATTAGATAGGTTTAAAACTTTTATCTTTCTAGATTATTTATGCCAGGATTTAGAGAATATATCACAAAAAACGGAACAACTGTTTTAGCAGGAAAAGACGCGAAAAATAATGAAGAGTTAATTGCGCAAGTTGAAAAAGAGGAAGAAGTTTTTCACACTGAATCTGCAGGAAGTCCTTTTGTAAATATTAAAGGAAAACCTAAAAAAGGAGATATTAAAGAGGCGGCAATTTTTTGTGCGAAGTTTTCTAGAGAATGGAAAAAAAATAAATCAGATATTTTTGTCCACAGATTTAAAGGCAAAACTATTTTCAAAGAAAAATCAATGAAGCTTGGAACATTTGGAATTAAGAAATTTAAAAAAATTAAAATTAAAAAAGAGGAATTGGAAAATTGGATGCAATAGGACATATTCAGTTAGGGAAAAAGGGTTTAACTGAAAATTTTGTTTTAACCCTTGAAAATCATTTTAAAAAATTTAGAAATATTAAAATTAGTGTTTTAAAAAGTGCGTGCCGCGACAAAAAAGAACTTAAAGAAATTAGTGACAAAATTTTAGAAAAGCTCGGGAAAAATTTTTCTGCTAGGATAATTGGATATACTATTGCTGTGAAGAAGTTGAGAAGAGCAGTGCAATAATTATATTCTAAATTAAATAAATAATTAAAAACATGTTTTGTGTGGGGTTTTTGTGGAAGAAGAAGATCACAGAGAAAAATTAGCGTATTATTTTAATAAATCAGTTGGAAGCCATTTTTTATCTATTTGCGGAATTTCGTATGCAATTCATGATTGTGTTCTTGAAGAGATGTGTGGGGATGAAGAAGGTTCTTGGAATTTATTTGATCCTTTAATTATTTCGGCGCTTGGCAAAGCAAACATAAGTCTTGAAGAAGCCAGGGATTTTCTGAGAAAAAATTATGGGCCGTACAAAGAAAAAAGCAGATGTTGGGAAGAAACTCTGAGAAGCAGGGGGCGATAGTTTTATAAAGTAAAAATATTGTTTAGAATTAGTTAAACAGCTTCGGCTGATCTATTGCTGAAAAGCGAGACTATGAATCCAGTTTATGAATTAAATGCACAAGAATATAATTTAAAGTTAGCTGAAAGCTTGAAACAAATTCCTGAATTTGAGATTCCTGAATGGGCGGAGTTTGTTAAATCTGGGCCTGCAAAAGAACGACCGATTGAAGAGGAGGGTTTTTGGTATAAAAGAGCTGCAAGTATTTTAAGACAAATTTACAAAAAAGGGGTTGTTGGAACAGAAAGATTAAGAACAAAATATGGTAGCAAGAAAAATAGAGGATATAAGCCTGAAGAATTTAGAAAAGCTTCTGGAAAAATAATTAGAACAATTTTACAGCAATCAGACAAAGCAGGGTTTACTGAAATCGCAGTTGCAATTAAAGGCGTAAGAAAGAGAAAGCCAGGAAGACAATTAACTCAAAAAGGTAAAGAATTTTTGGAGGCTGTGAAATAATGGGAATTAAAAACATTAAGAAAAAAGAAACACTTGCAAAAAAAAATCGTCAAACTAGGTGGGCGCCTTTCTGGATTGTTTTAAAAAAATTTGGGGTCGGTAAAAAAATTCATCCTTCTCAAACTACAAGATATAAAAGAACTTGGAGAAGAACCAAATTACATATAAAACCACGAAGACAACAAAAATCGCACTTTGGATAAAATGACAAAAGAAATCAATCATTACAAATTTTATGGAATTTCGCAAAAAAAATTAGTTGATACTTTAACAACCTTAGGGGAAGGAGAATCTTATCGGGCTGGTAAAGTAATAACATTCCATATTAAAGAAAGTGCTCTTGTTGCAATAACAGAACCTAAGGAAGAGTTAGAACCAAATACAAGTACTGCAGTTGTCTTAACAGATTCAAAATATGTTGGGGGATTAATAAAATATCTTTCAGAAAATATCCCAAAATGCATTGGAGGAAGAAAAATTACAATAGAAAAGATATAAAATGACAGAAGAAAAAATTGAAAACAAAGAAACAATTAAGGAAGTTAAAGAAAAAAAGCCAATTGAAGTAAAAGAAATTTCTAGTGAAACAAAAAAGGAAATTGTTCAAAAAGAAAATGTTTCAAAAGTAAAGCCTATAAAAAAGCCAAAGGACAAGAAAAAAAGTGAAGAAGTTAAAAGAGAATATGTTATTCCTTTGAGAGCAGAGTCGAGGAAAGTTCCAAGATATAGGCGGACTCAAAAAGCTGTGAAGGCAGTTAAAGAATTTTTAGCGCGGCATATGAAAATTTATGATAGAGATTTAAATAAAATAAAAATTGATTCTTATTTGAATGAGTTTTTGTGGGCAAGAGGAATAAAAAACCCGCCGCACAAAATTAAAGTAGTTGCTACAAAAAATTCTGAGGGAATTGTTAAAGTTGAATTAGTAGATTATCCTGACAAACTTAAGTTTAAAAAAGCTAGAGCAGAAAAGCAAGAAAAAAGTGCTGAAGAAATTTCAAAAAAGAAAAAAGAAAAGAAAACTAAGGAAATTGAAAAATCTGAAGAAGAGAAAAAAGCAGAAGAAGAAAAGAAAACTGAAGACAAAGAAAAATCTGTTGCCGGAGCTGAAGCTGTGAAAAAAGTTATTGAAAGTGAGGCAAAGCAAATTAAGAAACAAAAACAGCCGACAATGAAACAACCAAAACATCAAGTTAGAAAAGCTCTTGCGAAATAATTTTTTTAGTAAAGAATTGTTTTTATAAAATGTTACAAAATTTAATTAAAGAACTTCACGAGGTAAGAAATCTAGAATATGCTAAAGCTTTACAGAAATTTTTTAAAACAGGTGAAGGAGAATATGGTGAAGGAGATATTTTTCTTGGAATTAAGGGCCCTACATTAAAAGATATTTTAAAAAAATATCTTAGATTAAATTTAATGCAGGTGCAAAAATTATTGAATAGTAAAATTCATGAATATCGATTAGCAGGATTATTAATTTTAGTTAAAAAATTTGAAAAGGGCGATGACATTCAAAAAGGAAATATATTTAATTTTTATTTGAAAAATAAAAAGAATATTAATAATTGGGATTTAGTAGATTTAACTGCGCACAAAATTGTAGGAAAATTTTTGCAGGATAAAAAAAGAGACAAAATTTATGAACTTGCTGAGAGCAAAAATTTGTGGGAAAAAAGAATTGCAATGGTTTCGTGTTATGAATATATTCGGCAAAACGATTTTAAAGATGCGTTGAGGGTTGCAGAAATTTTATTAAATGATTCGCATGATTTAATTCATAAAGCTGTTGGCTGGATGCTTCGGGAAATTGGAAAACGAGATCGAGATATTGAAGAAAAATTTTTAAAAAAACATTATAAAAAAATGCCGAGAACAATGCTTCGGTATTCTATTGAAAAATTTGATGAAAAAAAAAGAAAAAAATATTTGAAAGGTGAAGTGTAACACAATAATTTTTAAATAGACAGAAATTATTTTTTTCCATGGGATTTCAATCTCCTCACAACGGTGAATTTGAATCAGTAAGTAAATATATTTTATTTTGCTTTGATAAAAAAATCTCTCCTCACTTCAAAGGATTTAAACCTTATCAACAAATGTTTGAGAAAGGAATTCTTCTCCCAAGGATGCAATTTATTAGAACATTTTATAACAACAGAGGAGAAGATGGTTTTTATGAAATAATCAAAGAAGGTAAACTTAAAGGAATCTATTTACCATACCATTCTGGAAGACCGGGAATTCATAATCCTCAAGAACTTTTGGATGAAGAAAATTCTCCAGATGGTTGGGAGATTGATGGGCCTTTAAATCTTTCTCTTTTAGAAAAAAATTTAATTTAAATTTTAAAGATTAATTATCAAGCGCCTAAAAATTTTAAAACTTCGTAAACTAAAAATCCTGGCCAGACAATTGATTTTAAAATTCCTAAAACTCCGGCCCAAAAACCTGTTGCAGTTGAAAGGTAATAAACTAAAGAGCCAATAAAACCTATTCCGTAAACTGCGCCGCCACAATTATTATAATGTGTTTTGCAATTTTTTCCAAAATTTATGTTCACTTCTTTTTTTGTTTTTCTTGCCATATTAAATTAAAGAGAGATTAATTTAAAAAAGTATGTTTCTATTTTTCTTAATGGAGTTAAAAGATCTTTTAGAATTTGGAATTTTAAATATTGATAAACCTAGTGGGCCAACGAGTTTTCAAGTTAGCAACGCTGTTAAAAAAATACTTGGGCTCAGAAAGACTTCTCATTTTGGAACATTGGACCCAAAAGTTACTGGAGTTTTGCCCGTTGCATTAAATCGCGCGTGCAAATTAACTGGTTTTTTTCTTGGGCATGATAAAGAATATGTGGGAATTATGAGATTCCACGAGGATGTTTCTAAAGAAAAAATTAAAAAAGCTATTAAGAAAAAATTTGTAGGAATTATTAAACAAACTCCGCCTGTGAAATCCAGAGTTAAAAGACAAGAGCGGGAAAGAGAAATTAAAAAATTTGAGATTATTGAACAAAATAAAAAAGATTTTGTTTTTAGGGCGGTTGTTCAAGGTGGAACTTACATTAGGAAATTAATTGATGATTTAGGAAAAGAAATTGGAATTGGCGCGCACATGTTAGAATTAAGGAGGACGCGCGCAGGAATTTTTAAGGAGACTAATTCTATAACTTTATATGAATTAGAAGAAGCAATAAAAAAAGACAAATTAAAAGAATTAATTGTTTCTGGAGAAAAAGCTGTCAAAGAAATTTTTCAAGAAATTCAAATAAAAAAAGACTGTGTAGAACGGGTTCTTCGTGGCCAACCAATTTATTTTAAAAATTTAAAAGAAAAAAAAGAAATTAAAATAGGAGAAACTATTTGTATTTTTGCAGAAAAAAAATTTATTGGAATTTTTAAAGTTGTTAATTCAGAAAAAGTTTTTGCAAAGTCTGAATTTACTTTTCAGGAGATAAAATGAAACATTTTATATATTTTTCAAAATCTGCAAGTACATCGGGCAAGGCTTTGTCACAAGGGAATTTAATGAAGGCAGGAAGAATAGATATTGCAATTCA
>Ga0272443_10002836_pt1 | contig 21406 bp, 16 predicted proteins | sample SSMAcet12_FD_193581 | JGI IMG/M metagenome (GOLD analysis project Ga0272443, IMG submission 193581) | Marine sediment archaeal communities from Little Sippewissett salt marsh, Falmouth, MA, United States - SSM-Acet-12 | ecosystem: Environmental > Aquatic > Marine > Wetlands > Sediment ... | reverse complement strand
ATATTGCCTGCAGGGTCGCCTGCAGGCTTTGAGATAGAATGTTTAGCCACGGCAGATCTGCACGGTTAAGAATTACCAAAACCCTCTTCGGTTTTGCATCTTGCACGTCTGCGGCATCCACAAATGAACCAGCCGCCAGCCAGGTTAGCAATACCAAAAGAATCATTTTTTCTAGTCGACGCATGCGCATGAGTCAGTTAACCAATCAAAATGTAGATATTGAGTCAATTTAATAGATATGATGGAACAAAAAAACTATTAATGAACAATTGCAAGCAATGCAAGGGTATTACTTAGTGCCCGACTGTTTGTATATGCATCCAAGCAGTCTGGAAACGCTCATATCCAAGCTTGGATAAAAGCTCTTCGCACGTTGCAGACCCTATTAATTACATAATATGTAAATTCAATTGACAATTTATGAATAGTGTGAAACGTTGAGCTGAATGATACCACGCACCCTTGAAAAGAAACTGCGCGAATTGGCGGGTTATTACCCCGCTGTTTTGGTTACAGGACCACGGCAGTCGGGCAAGACCACCCTCTGCCGGATGGCATACGCGGACAAACGCTACGTGTCGCTCGAGGCATTGGACATGCGCGATTTTGCCAGTAGTGATCCGCGAGGATTTCTGGCTGAGTATGCCGATGGCGCCATTATTGATGAAGTCCAGCAGGTCCCTGAACTTCTCAGCTATTTGCAGAACAACATTGACGTCCGCCCTGAACCGGGTCGCTTCATATTGACCGGTTCGCAGCATTTTGGCTTATCGCATTCCATCTCCCAAACCCTGGCAGGGCGCTGCGGCATCCTGGTGCTATTGCCGCCCGGCCTGGAAGAATTGCAAGCCTTTCCGACCGCTCCCGCCGACTTGTTCCCTCTGCTCTGGCAAGGTGCTTATCCCAGAATTTATGACCGCGAAATCCCGGCCCACCAATGGCTGGCGGACTACATTGCCACCTACGTACAACGCGACGTGCGGCAGATCATCAATGTCGGCGACCTGCAAACCTTCAGCGGGTTTCTGAAGCTCTGTGCCGGGCGTACAGCGCAGGAAATCAATCTTTCGGCGCTTGGCAACGATGCCGGGGTGACGCACAATACCGCGCGCGCCTGGCTTTCCGTTTTGGAAACCAGCTACATCGTCCATCGCTTGCCGGCATGGCACACGAACATCCGCAAGCAGGTCGTCAAAGCACCTAAACTGCATTTTTTCGACAGCGGAATGGTTTGCTACCTGCTGGGCATCCGTGAACCGGGTCAACTTCGCCTCCACCCAATGCGCGGAGCAATTTTCGAAAGCTGGGTCGTATCCGAAACCTACAAAGCATTCGTTCACAGTGGTGTACAGCCAAATCTGTTTCACTATCGGGAGGCCCGCGGACCTGAAATCGACCTTCTCATCGAGCAGGGAGAAGAACTTGATGCCGTCGAAATCAAATCGGGTGCCACCACGTCCGCTGACTTTTTCAAAAACCTCAAGCGCTTCGCTGATCGCATGGAAAGTGCGGGTAAGACCCATCGTGTTCGATGCCGGGTTGTATATGGCGGCGATGATTCCCGGCAACGCTCTGATGCGCAGGTTCTTTCCTGGCGCCACGTTCAAAAGGTGGTCGCGGATTAGAGACCTTCCCAGCTGGAGCAAGATCCTCTTGCGAGATTATATAGCGAATATCAGAAGATCCGATTTGATTGAAGATGAAACTGGATGCTTGCGGCCAGAGGCAGTTCTGAGCCTTAAACCCTGAACCGATCAGTTCAAGAATAAACCTGTTTTGGGTAGCATGACGAAAAACGTCGACCCCGCATCGAGGCGACTTTCCACCTTCACCTTTCCGCCGTGGGCTTCAACGATGGCCCGAACCAGGCTCAGCCCCAGGCCCAGACCACGCTTGGATCGGCTGCGGTCGCTGCGGTAGAGCCGATCCCAGATCTGGTTGATTTCCTCCATCGGCAGTCTGGTCAGGTCGATCAAATCGAGTTTTTCCAGGTAGGGCTCGAGACCTTTGCGGGCGACCTGCTCGCTGTAAATATTATTGGGAGCCATCCCCCCTACAAGGGCGACGCGTTTGGTACCAGGCCGCATTCGAAAGGCGGAATCCAGAACGCCGGCGGCGTTGTCCCCCATGATGGTTCCGGTGATAGAGCGGGTCGGTGGGGAGTGTTTCAGATTCTTGGCGTAGTCTTTGCTCACCTCGTTGGCCACAATGGGCGTGTCGGGGAAAATATCGATCCCTTCCCCCAGAAGAAACTCGACGGCTGCCGGGTAGACCGCAATGATAGTGTCGATCTTTACGCTTGCATATTTGCGGCACAGGTAATCGGCAAATGCATGGGCATTGGCGGGACCGCTGAACCGAGTAACATCCAGGTACTCATCATACAGCTGGACGTCGAACAGCGTGTTCGAACCGAAGGCCGAGCGGATCCCCTGGTCGGTCAACTTGTGAGCCGGGTGCGCGCTGTCCTCACTGTAAAGGACCAGAACCTGTTTCGTCTCTATTGCCCCCCTGGCCCACAGGGGCTGCGAAAGCGGAAGGGATAGCAGCAAGCCAACAGAGACGAGCCTAAAAATGAGCGTCATGATGCTTTTATGCCAATTATGCTGTCTTGACGGTATGCTATGCAGAAGATCGCCAATCTTATGACGGCTCATCGATACGTGATTCTAAACTTTCTGTCAACATACCAGTAAGATAGTGCTTTGAACAAATTCCTGAACATTTGGCAGAATGTCATATTGGGGCACCAACCCCAAGGAGTTGCTGAAGCGCCTTGTATATCTTGGCGTGCTGATATAACAACTTACAGTTTTTGATTTCTGCCGAAGGGTAAAGACCCCGTAAGTGATAACCTTTAAGGATTGTCGAAAGGAATGTGTATTATAAACATGCGGTTAGAGCGATAGCCTGATGGAAATTTAGGAGCCCTCCTCTAATTTTGTTGCGTATTTTGTATGGTAATCTATCAATTTATTCAATGATCTGAATTTTGGATGTCGTATTTGAATGTGGCATTCCAGGAAAATGTATATTTGATTTGCCAACCACAACTCAACAAAATCTTACTCGTCCGAGTCCAATATCCTTGCCAAAGATCACAGTCTCAATTTCCTGCAACATTCTTCATCAATTATTGCCCCGACATATAATCGACACCTCCTTCGGTTTGTGTCTGGAAACTGGCCGCTGGTAGAAATTAACTGCATTTTGATTTTTTCAGCACAGAGGACCTTCCGAACCACCTTTTCGAGACTCGGCATTTTGGGGTCGCCTTCCTGACCAAGCGGAACTGGACTATTTCTTGGGTTTCTTATCCGCCTTCCGCCACTCGATCCCCTTCTCTTGCAAACGCTCGTCTATGGCCTGCAAGATCACACTGTTCATCGACCGAAACTCGCTCTCGGCAAAATCTCTTTAGACCAGATCAAGCGGAGCCATATTCGCGATGCTCTACCTAACATTTCAAAGAAGGGTTTATCCAAAAGTTCAGTTTCGATGGCCCGCAACGTAATAAGCGGGACAATTGAATATGCCATGGAAGAGGAGCTGGTAACAACTAATCCCACCAACGGTGTATTGAAAAAACTGGGACTCGATGGTCGAAACCGGCCTCTCGTTCAACCGATGACTGCGGATGAGGTTTCTCTTTTTCTTGGGATATGCTCGCTGCACATGAAAAAATGGTATCCACTCTTCCTCTGCGCGTTCCGGACGGGTATGCGGCTGGGGGAACTGCTCGGACTGCGATGGGGAGATATAGATTGGAACAGCAAATCAGTTCAAGTTCAGAGGTCTTTTCGCCATGGAAAACTTACCGGCACCAAGACACGAAAATCACGTCGAGTGGACATGTCGGACCAATTGGTTGAAGAATTGCGGGGCTTACTGACAAATCGAAAGAAGGAGGCCATGGCAACCGGAACAGGTGAGGTCGTAGAAACGATATTCCATACCGGCGGGAAAACGACTTCGCAAAATACGATTCGCAATATCTGGAAAAGCCTTTAAAAAAGGCACAACTTCGGAATATGCGGTTTCACGACATCCGGCATACCTACGCAAGCATTCTATTGAGCCGTGGTGAAAGTCCGGTTTACGTGAAGGAACAGCTGGGTCATTCCAGTATTCAGATGACTGTGTATATTTACGGACACCTCATCCCCGGTGGCAACAGGCAAGCCGTAAATGCTCTTGATGATTTCGCAACCAACCGCAACCTATCCGCAACCACAAAAAATTAAAGGCTGTAACCTACTTGAATTACAGTCTAAAAATATTATTGGTGGCGATGCAGGGATTCGAACCCCGGACACTGCGGATATGAGCCGCATGCTCTAACCGACTGAGCTACATCGCCATGTCATTACTGATAAATGCGTAATACCGACGGCGTTTTGCACCGCGGGCCCTTTTAGCAACTCCCCTCCCTGTAGTCAAGAAGAAAACCCCAGAGCCTGCTCAAGGCCTTTTCATCTGAAAATGAAAAGGGTTTTTCGGCGGCAGTCCATTGTTTTATAGGCCGGGGATATAGAATGCACTGATCGATGGCCAGCCCGCAAATCGGACAAATTCCGCACGGGTTCATAAAGCCGGGAAGTGGCACTAGGACGGCCGCTGGTGTGGTGATGAGGCGGTTCCGCCGACCAGCAGAGAGCTTGAGATGGAGTTGACCGCTCGTGGAAGCAAGCCGTTTGACTCCGGTCGATACGCCGCAGCCCCGCCAGCAGCGCTACGGCCGCCCCTCACCAAAATCGCAGTGGTTCTTGTCCTTTGGTCTCGTGAAAAAATAAGTTGGTGATTTTGGGCGTTGAGGCGCCCGACCGGCAAGGCATAGAATCGAAGGGATATCTGGATATTCCTTGATTTTGCACCAGCAGCCGGAAAGGACGTATCGGCGTCTCAAATGGTAAGTTATTTTTAAGTGAGCCCTTTGGTATCGGTCCTATTTGGCCTTCTGAGAATCGGCCACTTCGACCGTGTACTCGTCCGGATCCTTGGGCAAATTTGAGAAGACGATCATAAACGGCACTGTTGCGCCTTTTTTGACACCCAAGTTTTTTCTCTCTTGACCGAAACGGTTTTGCAGCTTTTGGTCGATGACCGCCTGGTCTATTACACCCAGATCACTGTCAGGCAGGACGTTTCCGGCATAGACGGTTTTTTCGAGCTCGAGTTTGCGCCCCTTGGAATAGATCTTGCCGGTGACACGAATAGAACTGCGGGGATCATCGTAGTCGTTTTTGACCTTACCGCTAACGACATAAAGCGCTCCAAGCTTTTCATTTGTGACGAAACGCCCGTTAACGTCTTTTTCATTGATGGCGATTTTCAGGTTCCCGGCATCTTCGACCTTCGGTCCTAACAGATCACTGACATAAGGAATTTTAACGCCCTTTAACTTGTCGAGGTAGGGAATGTCGATACCTAAAAACTGCGCTGCGAAGATTGCCCCGGCCCCCACGGCCACCAGAAGAACCAGAACGAACAGCGCGCGCATCATGCCGCCGCTTTGTTTCTTCGCGGTCTCGGCCAGTACGGCCTCTTCCAGTAATTCGGTTTCAGGATATGTCTCCTCGCTGTCGGCATCGAGGTCTTTACCGTCTTCAGAAAGCGCGCCCATATCAAAGGCGTCGGCAACGGCATCCCCCTCAGATGCAGTCACTGCAGCCGTTGCCGACTCTGCGGCGTGATCGGTCTCTTCTTCGACTTCGAACTCCAGGTCGCCGGCCACGCCCGCGGCGGATTCAGCACCGGTTTCAACATCTGGAACGGGCATCTCCTCCAGATCGAACTGCAGGTCAATATCATCATCTTCTGCCTGTGACGCATCGCCGGACGGCTCTTCAGCGAGTTCAAGCATGTCATCCAGGTTCGACAAATCAAATTCGGCATCCTCAATGTCATCGATTGCCGCCGTTTCCGGCGCCTCAATTGAGGTGTCTGCCACATTGGATTCGTCGGAGTCGAATTCAAGGTCAAATTCTTCGGTCGACTCAGCCGACACGCCTTCCGCTTCCGGTTCGTCATGCGCCAGCTCGAGCATGTCGTCAAGGTCAGCAGCGCCGGATTCTTCGTTTGCCAGCGTCGGTTCGTCGGTCAAGTCCGTTTGGATAGCCGTCGATTCTGATTCCGCGCTTTTCTGATCGGCCGTGGCTTCGACAGCGTCTTCTCCCAACAGCTCGTCCAGTCCGGTCAAGTCGAATTCGTCGTTTATTTCGACGTCGTCCGGTGCGGCAGCGTTCGTTTTTTCTTCGACGCCATCGAATGCAGGATCCAAATCGAGATCGAGGTCGAATTCGGCATCGTCCTCTATGGAATCCTGCGGCAGCGGAGTGTCTTCGGCCTTTTCAATCATCTCTTCGAGCTCCGCCAGATCCAGTTCTTCGGTTGCCTCCGTACCGGCTGCCGTATCCTTATCCGCCGGTGCATCGGCTTCCAGATCGAGCTCCAAATCCAAATCCTCCGCTTGATCGCCGGCTGCCGGTTCACCGGTCTCGTCGTGGCCCAAATCAAGCAAGCTGTCCACATCGGACAGGTCGAGCTCCTGGGTTTCGTCGAATTCAACTTTCACATCGGACACGACCGATTTTTCCTCCGAACCGGGATCGAGTTCAAAGTCGAGGCTGTCCGATTCTGAGCCGCCGGTGGCATTGTCGAAATCCATGTCGAGTTCGAAATCAAGATCATCTTCCGTCCCGGTGTCCGCCGCAGCGGCACCTTCGGCCGATCGAGCGGCATTAGAATCTGCAGCAGCATCTTCGAGGCCCTCAAAGTCGAGGTCGAAATCGATTTCATCGGTTGTCGGTCCGGTCGCTTCGGCACCGGCCGTTTCGGTGTCAAGATTGTCGAAGTCAAGATCCAGATCGAAATCCATCGTTTCGGTAGACCCGTCGGTGACGCCTGTGGTTGTGGCAGCGTCATCTGCGAGCGAATCGAGATCGAGCTCGAAATTCAGATCGTCGGTGTCGCTATCAGCGGTTATTGCGCCGATGTCGGCAGCAGCTGCAAAATCGGCGGCGTCGAAATTAAGATCATTATCGTCCATCGCGACATCGCCTGCAGCCGCAAGGCCCGCACCCGGCTTTTGGTCGACGTCCAGATCGAGCGATTTCTCGATGGCGGCCAAGTCCAGATCATCGAGACCCGCTACGCCCGCAGCCGCGGCCGTGCCGGAAGACAGGTCTTCCGGCCCGGTGTCTGTCTGCGCCGCCAGTGCCGGCGGATGAACAACAAAAACACTCCGGCACTTGGAACAACGGACTTTGGATCCGGATGGTTTGATCAGGCTCTCATCAAAGCTGAAACTCGTATCGCACTTTTCACAGGTTAAGATCATGGCTGTCCCCAACGATTAGAATTGTAGGTCATATACAGCGGGTAAATGACGGTATCCCTCGGCATAGTCGAGACCGTAGCCGACCAAAAAACCCTTCTCGATAACGCGGCCGACATAATCGACTGCAATGTCACTTTGACGTCTTTCGTGTTTGTCGATTAGGGCGCAAACCCGCACGCTTCTTACCTTCAGTGTTTTCAAATGTTCAATCAAAAACTTGATTGACAGACCGGTATCGACAATGTCCTCGACGACGAGAACATCCTTGCCGCCGATATCGATTTCGATTTCCTTGGTCAGGCAGACGGTACCGCAGGAACTGGTGTTGCATCCGTAACTGGCGAGCCGAATAAAATCGATTTTAACCGGAATTGTCAGGTGTCGGATAAGATCGGCCAGAAAAACGAAGGCCCCCTTCAGGACGCCAACCAGAATGACCTCACGGTCTTTGTAATCATGTGAAATTTGTTGCGCGAGATCGGATACCGTCGTTTCGATTTCTTCCTGACTCAAGACGGGTTTGAGGTCTGGCATCGTTTTGGAAACTTCCCACTCGATTCATCGACGTCATCTGGACCATCACCGCGTAATACAATGTCAATATTGCCACAAAAAGGCTCTTCTTGTCAATAATTTTAAAGAATTACAGGCCCGAATGTGCCAAATTCCGGATAAGATCCTTCTGTTCGCTGGTCAGTTTCTTGGGAATATCGATGTGAATGCGGACGTAGAGGTTGCCACGCTTGCCGCCCTGCATGCTTGGCAGTCCGTGACCGGATAGCCGCATTTTTGTGCCGTGACGGGTCCCCGGCGGGACTTTTAGACTTAGCTCTCTTCCGTCCGGGGTCGGAATAGATAGGGTCGTGCCAAGAACCGCCTCGCTCAGTTTGATGTCGCGGTTGGTGGTCAAATCCTGCCCTTCCAAGCTGAACATGGGATCATCGATAATTTTGGCTTGAACATAAAGATCGCCCGTCGGTCCGCCGTATGGGCTCGCCTCGCCCTTTCCGCCCAGGCGCAGTTTCTTGCCGGTCGTCATTCCTTTTGGAATTTTGACCGTGATCCTCTCCGAGCGGCCTTTATGATCAAAGCTGATGGTCTTGCGGGTACCGTTTATAACTTCCTGAAGCGTCAAGGGAAGCTCGTAGACGAGATCCGACCCCTTGACCTGTCGCGGCTTTTGGCCATAATTGCCGAAGGGTGAGCCACCGCCGAATGGGTTGCCGGAACCGTAAGTGAAACGTACATTTCCACCGCGGCCGCCGATTCCGAATTCCCGCAGGATGTCGCTGAAGTCGAAGCCCCGGAAGATGTCCTCCTGCGAGAATCGCTGGCTGAACCCCTCGGAACCGAACGTGTCGTACTGTTTGCGTTTCTCCTTGTCGCTCAGCACGGCATAGGCTTCACTGATTTTTTTAAATTTATCCTCAGCGGATTTGTCGTCTTTGGCGTGATCGGGGTGATATTTCATCGCGAGCTTGCGATACGCTTTTTTAATTTCTGCATCAGAAGCGGTTTTACTCACTCCGAGAATGTCGTAATAATCTTCGGCCATGGTGATGCCTCTCGTTTAAGGGAAAACCCACTCTCGTGCCTCAGTATCTTGCCACAGGCGCGTCGCACGTCGGATGTTTTCTCTCTATTTTGTCCCCGCACCCGTCACAATTTTCCTTGCTGCAAATCAAACCGTCAAACCGTGCGGGTTACTCTATAACCTGTTGATAATATTTGATTCGAGGAAGAATAATATAAAATTTATACCTGGAATGTCAAGTTGCCTGCCATAGAAGATACCGGTCGGGCATACGGCTGACCGGGATTCCGCGAGCGCAAGGCTGTCGGGCTACCGGGCCCCGCCCGCCTTGAGCGCCACCATCAACACCGAAAGCGCCGCCGGCGTCATTCCGTCGATGCGGGACGTCTGTCCGAGAGAGGCCGGTTTCACTTCCGAGAGTTTTTCCTTGAGTTCGTTGGAGAGCCCGTGCACCCGGTTGAAATCAAAGTCAGGCGGAATGGGCATCCGTTCCAGGTTTTGGAATTTTTCGATTTCCCTTCGTTGCCGCGCGATGTATCCCTCGTACTTGATGTCGATTTCCACTTGATGGGCGATTTTTTTGCCGATCGCAACCGGCGGGGGGTCAAATGATTTTACGACTTCGTAATCGAGCTCGGCTCTTTTGAGCAACTGGTCAAGATAGGTCCCGCTGCTGATCGGATTGGTTCCTTTTTCGGCCAGATACGCGTTCACCGCGCCGGTGGGCTTGATGACGCTGCCGCGGATGCGGCGGATCTCGTCGGCGATCTGCCGGCGGCGGTCCTCGAGGTCCCGCAGTGTCGCTTGATCGATCAGCCCCAGCGAATGACCGATTTCCATCAGCCGGAAGTCGGCGTTGTCTTCTCTCAGCATCAACCGGTATTCGGCGCGCGAGGTGAACATCCGATAGGGTTCCCGGGTACCCCGGGTCACCAGGTCGTCGATCATCACGCCCATATAAGCCTGGGAGCGATCCAGAGTGAACGGTGGCCGTTTCTGAACCCGGCAGGCCGCGTTTATCCCGGCCCAGAGCCCCTGGGCGGCGGCTTCCTCGTAACCGGAGGTCCCGTTGATCTGTCCGGCCATAAACAGACCGGCAACCCGCTTGGTTTCCAGGGTCGGCTTCAACTGGACCGGATTGACGTAATCGTATTCGATGGCGTACGCGGGTCGCATGATCTCGGCCTGCTCCAAGCCTTCCACGGCATGGACGATCTCGATCTGGACTTCCAGCGGCAGGCTGTTTCCAAGTCCACTGGCGTAGATTTCTTCCGTCTCCAGGCCTTCCGGTTCCAGAATCACCTGGTGCCGCTCACGGTCCGGAAACCGTACGATTTTGTCTTCAAAAGACGGACAGTACCGGGCCGATACCCCTTTGATGATACCGCCGTAAAGGGCCGATCGCTCCAGATTGCGGCGCACGATGCGATGAACATCCGGGTTGGTGTGGCCGATGTAGCTGGGGACCTGAGGCAGGCTGACCGCGGAAGTGAAGTGCGAAAACGGCGTCGGAGCCGTGTCAATATCCTGTTCTGCAAACCGGGCGAAGTCGATGCTCGATCGCCGCAAGCGTGGCGGCGTGCCGGTCTTCATCCGACCCAGCTGAAATCCGAGCTGCTTGAGGTCAACGGCCAGACCATAAGCGGCAAACTCTCCAGCCCGCCCGGCCTTGATCGACTTGAAACCGATGTGCACCAGGCCGCTCAGAAAAGTCCCGGTCGCCAGGACCACGGCGTCGGCCTGATATCCGAAGCCCGTGGCCTCTTCCACCCCGGCCACCTTGTCCCCGGCAACGACGAGCCGCTCCACCATGGCCTGCTTCAGATCGATATTGGGTTCCTGCTCGATGACGTGCTTCATCACCATGTGGTAGCGGTTCTTGTCGTTCTGAGTTCGAGAGGAGTGGACCGCCGGTCCTTTTTTGGTATTCAGCGTCTTGTACTGGATAGCCGACTTGTCCGTGGTCTTGGCCATTTCACCGCCCAGAGCATCGATCTCCTTAACGAGCTGCCCCTTGGCCATACCACCGATGGACGGACTACACGGCATGGCCGCCACCTTGTCCAGGTCAATGGCCGTCAGAAGCACACGGCAACCCATTCGGGCGGCAACCAGCGCGGCCTCGCAACCGGCGTGCCCGGCTCCGACGACAATGACGTCATATTTATTCGAGTAAATGCTCACCAAGCGATCCCACCACGTCTTTCAACTTTGCAATTTTTCCTCAAATCGATATAGTCTTTCTCAATACAGGCCTTCGGCCGCACCCAAACCAGTGTTCAGATTTCAGGTGTCGGGTTTCAGGACTTGAGGGTTTCTGACACCTTATATGAAACTACGCCAAAATGGCACGGTTTCTCTCTCGATCAAACTGGGCGCCCCGCCGGCCAGTGGCAGGGCTGACACCTGAAACCCTATCCCGATAAACCAAGTGGTTTCACTTTAGCAACTATCTTCGCTCATTGCGCAGAAGTAACAACTTAAGACTCTAAATGGCACCGGTCAAAAGATATAACGATTACAACACGTATCTAAGAAATGTTTACGGGTGCCGCGTTCAAAAAATAAGCGTCGATGCGGGACTCACCTGCCCCAACCGCGATGGAACGCTGTCGACCGCCGGCTGCATCTACTGCAATGCGAGAGGATCGGGAACCGGTGCCCATGCAGGCGGTCTCTCCATCACCGATCAGCTGCTCAAGGGCAAAGCGGCTCTTTCCCGCAGGTACAAGGCCAAAAAATTCATCGCCTATTTTCAGTCGTTTTCAAACACCTACGCCCCGGTATCGAAACTCAGGCGGCTTTACGACGAAGCCCTGGCGGTCGATGACATCGTCGGTCTCTCCATCGGGACCCGTCCGGATTGTGTCGCCGAACCGGTGCTCGACCTGCTGGCCGATTATGCCGACGATCACCTGGTCTGGATCGAGTACGGTTTGCAGTCCGCTCACGACGCCACGTTGGCTTTCATAAACAGGGGTCATGATGTCGCCTGTTTTCAGAAAGCCGTCGACTCCGCGCATGCACGCGGCCTGAAGGTGTGTGCCCATGTTATACTGGGTCTGCCGCAGGAGACCCGCGCCCAGATGATTGCCACGGCCCGATTTCTGGCCGATCTGCCGGTCGCGGGCGTCAAGCTGCACCTGCTCTATGTCGTGCGCGATACGCCGCTCGAGAGGCTTCATCGCGCGGGCACCTATCACTGTCTCTCGCAGGCAGTGTATGTCGAGTTGGTCTGCGATTTTTTGGAACGCCTGCCTAAGCAGGTGGTCATTCAGCGCCTGACTGGAGATCCGCACCGCGCAGAGCTCGTCGCGCCCCAATGGTCCCTTCGCAAGCGCGAGACCCTCGACATGATCAAGACAGCTTTCGAAGAGCGGAACACGTGGCAGGGGAAACGCCTCGGCTGCAGCCGGCCCTGATTGCTCAGGGTGAGTACCCCTGGGCAATCGGATACCGCCGCCCGTATCCGAAAGCCTTTGAGGTCACCTTTAGGCCCGGTGCCGCCTGATACCGTTTATACTCGTTCCGGTTGACCTTGGCAACGATCTCGCTCACCAGCTGCCGGTCGAATCCCATCTCCACGAGTTCGGAAATGCTGAGGTCGTCCTCGATATAGCCCTTCAGGATCGGATCGAGCAGGGCATAGGGCGGCAGGTCGTCGTCGTCGCGCTGGTCGGGCTTGAGTTCCGCCGACGGTGCCTTCGAAATGATGCGGGCGGGAATAACAATTTGATCCCGGTTGATGAAATGCGCCAGGTCGTAAACCATCGTCTTGGGCACATCGGATATGACCGCCAGCCCGCCGCTCATGTCACCGTAAAGGGTGCAATAGCCGACGGCCAGTTCGGATTTGTTTCCGGTTGAAAGCAGCAGACACCCTCTTGCGTTGGAGATCGCCATCAAAATTGTCCCCCGGATACGGGCTTGGATGTTTTGTTCGGCAATGCCCGGTTCGCGGTTATCAGAGGCAGGCACCAGGTCTTTGAGAAATTCTCTGAAGATGTCGTCGATCGGGATCGTTTCGAGGCCTACGCCCAGATTGCGGGCCAGCCGGCGCGTGTCCTCGAAGTTGTCCCCGGACGTGTATGCGGACGGCATGAAAACGGTGATCACATTGTCGGAGCCGAGGGCGTGGGCCGCGATTGCGGCCGTCAAGGCCGAGTCGATTCCGCCGCTCAGGCCGATCACGGCCTTTGAGAAACCGCACTTGGTGACGTAGTCGCGGGTGCCCATTACCAGCGCCTTGAAAACGGCTTCGGTTTCAGAGGCAGCGACCTCCCGTATCACGGCCGAATCTGCAGCCGTGTCGTAAACGATCAGGTCCTCCTCAAAATCCCTGGCCCGGGCCACCATCCGGCCCTGCCGGTCGAAAACCGCGCTGAGGCCGTCGAAGAGCAGGCTGTCGTTGCCGCCGACCTGGTTCACATAAACCAGCGGCACGCCGTACTTCTTGGCGATGGTGGCATGCATATTTTTTCTGAATCCGATTTTACCCGTGTGAAAAGGCGAGGCGGATATGTTGACGATCAACTCCGCCCCATCCTTGACCATGGCATCCACCGGATCGAAATGATAGATCCGACGCTTGAAGATGTCCTTGTCGTTCCAGAGGTCTTCACATATCGTCAGCCCGATCCTCATTCCCTTGTATAAAAAACTGCGACTCTCTCTACCAGGCTCGAAGTAGCGGCTCTCGTCGAACACATCATAGGTCGGAAGAAGGCGCTTTTGAACCTGATGCCGAATTTGACCGTCTTCGAACAGAACGGCTGAATTGCAAACCCGCTTGCCTTCATCAGCCGGATTGTGATCGACGAAGCCGCATATGACGCCGATGCCGCGGATGGTGTCGAGCATGCGGTTGAGGCTGGCGACATTGGCATCGACAAAATCTTTTTTCTCGACCAGGTCCTGCGGCGGATATCCGGAAATGACCAGCTCCGAAAAAATGACCAGGTCGCAGGACTGCGCAATGGCCTGATCGACGCACTGCCGGATGCGCTCGTTGTTATGCGAGAAATTTGCGATAATCGGATTGACCTGTGCCAAAGCGATTTTCATCTCTTCTCAACCCCACCTAAACCATCATGGCCGTTTGAGCCACTACGGTGTATGAAAATTCTATTTTCGTGTTAAATTTCTTAAGTTTAAATAAACACTAACAAGCAATTCACTCGCGGTCAACGGCCAACGAACCGGCGAAGCCGGCGCTTGCGACAGAAGTTGGTTTACGGTATAACCATCGTCCAGGGAAATATACCTCGACCGGGTTTGGAAAGGAACTTGCGGTGCAACAAGACAACGACCAAGACCACTGCATCATCAGGCGCGTCGACGAATTCGACCTCTCATTTAAGGTGTTCCACGAGTTGATGGCCCGCAAGGTCAACGAGATCCTCCTGGTTTCCACCCCCTATGATGCCTTCATCATGGAAGAAGAAGGCCGGCTGGCAGAGCGCATCATCCACGAATACCGGGGATTGAACCTGTCCCGTCCGCCGCACCTGACCTGGGTTTCCACGGCCCATGAGGCCATCCAGACCCTGGCATGCAAAAGCTTCGATCTGGTCCTCACCATGCCCCGCCTGGACGACATGGACGCATTCGCCCTCAGCCGGCGTATCAAGGAAATCGACCCCGACCTGCCGGTTTTTCTTTTGGCCCACCGCACCAACCGCCATCTCTTCGATCCGGACTACCGCAAAAACCACCCGATCGACAAGATTTTCGTCTGGTCCGGCAACACCGATCTGCTGTTGGCCTTGATCAAAAATGTCGAGGATCAGATGAACATCGACTTCGATACCCAGCGCGCCAAGGTCAGGGTCCTGATCATGGTTGAGGATTCCCCGATCTATTATTCTTCAATCCTGCCGCTGCTCTACAAGGAAATCGTACTTCAAACCCAGGCGGTTATGGAGGACTCGCTCAACGACGAACACCGCATTCTCAGAATGCGTGCGCGACCCAAGATCCTGCTGGCGGAAAATTTTGAAGAAGCCGAAGCCCTCTACCACCGGTTCAAGCCCTATCTCTTGTCTATTTTTTCGGACGTGCGCTTTCCCCGCAATGGTAAAGTGGACGAAGCCGCCGGTCTTTCCTTGTTAAAAATGGTTAGGGCCGAAACGCCGGACATACCGTTGCTGATGCTCAGCTCGGAAGAAAAAAACCGCCAGAAAGCCGATACGATTCCCGCGGTTTTTCTGAACAAGAACGCGCCGGCACTTCACACCGAAATTCGCGAATTTTTCAAGCAGTACCTCGGATTCGGCGATTTCATTTTTCGGCTGCCCGACGACACCGAGGTCGGCCGGGCATCGAACCTGCGTGAAATGCAAAAAATTTTGCCCACCATTCCGGACGCCTCGATCTTCTATCACGCCTGCCGCAACCACTTCTCCAGTTGGCTGATGGCGCGCTCGGAAATCATGCTGGCCACCAAGCTCAAACCGGTCAAGGCAACCGAGTTTGACACCGTCGCCCACCTTAAGAAATTCCTGATCTATTCGGTCGCGGAACGGCGCAAGGGACGGCAGAAGGGCATCATTGCCCAGTTCGATCCCGATCACTACGACCCGGATGCCGAATTTGTCAAGATCGGCAAGGGATCGCTCGGCGGCAAGGCCCGCGGATTGGCCTTCATGTCGATCCAGCTCAAGGAAAACAGCGAGTTCCAAAAACGATTCGGAGACATCGACATTCACGTACCCCAGACGCTGGTCATCTCAACGGAAGCCTTCGACGAATTCATGTCCGAGAATAATCTAAAAGATGTAACGGCCGGTGAACTGAGTGATATCGAGATTTCGGAGCGTTTTCTTGAGGCCCGTTTGCCTGAGTGGTTGCGACGCAACCTTGAAATGGTGCTCTCCAATCTCGACTATCCCCTGGCAGTGCGGTCATCGAGCCTGCTGGAAGACGCCCAGTTTCAACCCTTCGCCGGGATCTACCGCACCTACATGCTGCCCAACCGGCACCCCGATCTGAATTTGCGACTGGCGCGACTCATACAGGCCATCAAGTTGGTATATGCGTCCACGTACATGGCCGCTCCGCGTGCTTACGCCAAAAGTACGATGCACCGCACGGAAGATGAAAAAATGGCGGTGATCATTCAACATCTGACCGGCTCCCTAAACGGCAGCATGTATTACCCGGCGATTTCAGGCGTGGCCCAGTCTTACAATTTTTATCCCGTCTCCAACATGAAACCCGAAGAAGGAATTGCGCACATCGCCATGGGCCTTGGGAAAACGGTGGTGGAAGGCGGCAAGTCGCTACGTTTCTCATCCCGCTACCCGCAGCTGCTGCCCCAATTTTCAACGGTGGAGGACATCCTGAACAATTCGCAGCGCTTCTTTTTCGCCCTTAACCTGAAGCATTTTCCAAACGATTTCGATACGCTGCAAAAGTTCTCCGATGATGTGACCCTGGTCAAGATCGAGGTCGATGCCGCCGGCGATCATCCGGCCGTGCGCCACCTGTGCAGCACTTACAATCCCCAGGATCACCGCATCCGGGATGTCTACTCACCCCAGGGGTATCCGGTTGTGACGTTCGCCAGCATCCTGAAGTATCAATCGTTTCCTCTGCCGGATATTCTAACGGAGATCCTTGAAATCGGCCGCAGAGGAATGGGTTGTCCGGTGGAAATAGAGTTCGCCGTCAAACTGCCGTTCAACGGTGAGGGTCAAAACGAATTCGCGTTGTTGCAGATTCGTCCGATGGCCATCAGTCGGCACGACCGTAGGGTCGACATCACCCAAGAGGATATGGCAACCGCGTTTTGTTACTCGAGCATGGCCCTGGGCCACGGCTGGGACCGCAGCATCAGCGACATTATCTTTGTGTGCCCCGACACGTTCAATCCCTCGCAGACCGTCGCCATCGCCAAAGAAATCGGTTTTCTCAATGGACGGCTGGTCGCCGCCAACCGAAAATATCTTCTGGTCGGACCGGGGCGCTGGGGCTCGGCCGACCGCTGGTTGGGAATTCCGGCCACCTGGAGCGAAATATCGGGTGTCGGAGCGATGGTCGAGACAAGAGCCGAAGACCTGAACGCCGACCCGTCCCAGGGGTCGCACTTTTTCCACAACATCACCTCGCTGGGAATCAGCTACCTTAATCTGGTCGAAAACGGGAAAGATTTCATCGACTGGCGCTGGCTCGCGACACTACCGGTGGCCGGGGCAACAGCATATGTAAAGCACGTGAACCTCGAACGGCCGATCACCATCAAGATCGACGGCAAGACCTCGCGGGCTGTTCTGATGAAGCCGGCTGCGCCGGAGAGTGAACCCGACTGAAACGGCTGACCCGGACAGACCTAACCGACCCTACGGGCTAAACGGGCTCAACCGGCTAAACCGGCTCAACGGACTCAACTGCCACCGGAAAGGATGTCATTTATGACCGGAGAAAACGATGTTGTCCTGATGTATTTTGAAGATCAGCCTCTGAGTTACGCGCGGATCGAGGAGATCCTCCCGGATGCAAAACCGAACTGGTATCACGTTCGGTTGCTGCTACTGCAATTCCCGCTTCAGGTGGTTACATGGATATTGAGAGATAACTACATCAACGGTGCTGAATTCACCATGGACGGCAAACGGATACGGTTGGAGCGGATCGTAGCGCCGCAGCCAGCCCAGACGCCGTCTGAACCCAAAGACAAAAAAACCGTGCGGAAGCAGCCTCTCGAGGGCAAAGTGATATCACTGAAGGATTTAAAAAAAAAATGATTTTACACTCTACGGTCTTGGCGCCTCGAGTCCCGCCGCGAGACGGGCGGGAAAATCATGTCCAACCAATCGTGTAAATGAGCAAAATGGCACCGACAACCAAAATCGTCCTGTCTGCCTCGCGCAGAACGGACATTCCCGCATTTTACCTGACTTGGTTCATGAACTGTCTGGATCGCGGGTTCTTTGAAGTCGCGAATCCCTTCAACCAAAGGGTTGCGCATGTTCCGGCCGGTCCGGACACGGTACACACCATTGTTTTCTGGTCCAAGGATTTCGGTCGATTTCTCGCGGAGGAGATCGGCGAAGAATTGCGGAAAAGAGGGTACAGTCTGTTTTTCAACTTCACGGTCAACTCCAGGTCGCCACTGCTGGAACCGCGGGTCCCGCCGCTGAAAAACCGCCTGGGTCAAATCGAAGCGCTGAGTCGCCGGTTCGGACCGCAATCGATCAACTGGCGTTTCGATCCGCTCTGTTTTTATCGGGAAACCGGCGGATCGGTCGAAAACAACCTGACAGATTTTTCGATCATCGCCCGAAGTGCGCATCGCGCGGGGATCACCCGGTGCATAACGAGCTTCATGGACCATTATCCTAAGATACAGCGTCGACTGGCCGCCGTTCCGGGGTTTTCCTTTGTCGACCCCTCGCCGGTCGAAAAAGCGGCCATCCTTTTGAAACTCGAAACCCGCTTGCGGTCATTTCAAATCGATCTGACCACCTGTTGTGAGAAAAACATCCTGCAAAGGCTGCCCGCAGAAACGAAAATCCGGCCGAGCGCTTGCATTTCAAACACCCTTCTGACTGAGCTATACGGCGGCCACATCTCATTAAAAAAAGACACGGGTCAGCGTCGCCGGCAGGGCTGCGGCTGTCAGGTCTCGGTCGATATCGGCTCTTACCGGGATCAGCCTTGCGGCCACGGCTGCCTGTTCTGCTATGCCAATCCGCGCGGCGGTGCCAACCCGTCATCGCCTGGGAATCCCGATCCTTGCATCACACTGCCGTCCCAAAATGATGCCGCAGAAAGAGTGATTTGACATGCGCATCGGCCCACTGAATCTGGCAAACTCCGCGGTCCTGGCGCCGCTGGCCGGTATTACCGACCTGCCCTTCCGCCTGCTGGTCAAACAATCCGGATGCGCACTGGTTTATTCCGAAATGATCAGTGCCAACGCCCTGGTGCGCGAATCGACCAAGACGCTCAAGATGCTCGACAGTACGACGGAAGAAAAGCCCCTGAGCGTTCAGATCTTCGGTACCGAGCCGGCAATCATGGCCCAAGCCGCCCGAATGGTCGCCTCTTCGGGAGCGGACCTGCTGGACATCAATTGCGGGTGTGCCGTGAAAAAAATCGCAAAGACCGGTTCGGGTGTTGCCTTGATGCGAGAACCGAAGACGGCCGAAGCCCTCTTTCGAGCGGTTCGTCGGACCGTCGACATCCCCTTGACGATCAAAATCCGCTCCGGCTGGGATGTCAGTGGTCGACAGGCGATCGAATTTGCCCGTCTGGCGGAGGCATGCGGTATCGATGCAATTGCCGTGCACCCGCGGACGGCAACCCAGGGTTTTCGCGGGCAGTCCGACTGGTCGATCATCGCGGCTGTCAAGGACGCCGTTTCGATCCCCGTCATTGGAAACGGAGATATCCTCAGTGCCCGGGATGCGGTGCGGATGGAGGCAGATACCGGGTGTGACGCCATCATGATCGGCAGGGCGGCCATCGGCAATCCCTGGATTTTCAGCCGCTACCTGGCGCTGAAGACCGGGCAGACGGAACCGAATGTGGATCTTGCAATGAGGATTGAGACAATGATCCGGTATGTCCGGGCGATGGTCGACTACCGGGGCGAGAGCCGCGCCTGCCATATGCTGCGCAGCCGTCTCGGCTGGTTTGTCAAGGGCCTCCCGCATGCCGGCGCCTTCAGGGAAGCCATCAAATCGGTCACCGCCGAAGATGAGGCTCTGGCGGCGATTGATACCTTCTGCGCGACACTCGAAAAAAGATCGATACCGGAACATGAAATCGGTGCTACAGACGACGAGGGCTTCGCCGCTGCCGAAGATTCAGGCACGAAACAACAGCCGGCGATCGCCGGCCCGCGGAACCGATGAAAAAAGAATCCACCCGTTCCGTTTAGGGTCACGGTAAGAAATAATTCCACAAGATTGCGCCGGATTTGGGTTCGTCTACAAGGCACATCCAGCGGCGCATATCGAGATACGTGTCGGTGGATGTAACGCAGTAGACGATCCAAAAGACAAGCAAGATGTGGCATTATTTCTTGCTGGGGCCCTTACTTCTTCAAGCGCAGACCTTGGCCCTCTTTAAATCCACTGCCTGAAACCGACACCGCCCGGGCAGTGTCTTCGGACACCGCTTTCACCTCGATTTCACCGACTTTAGGGCCCGGCGGAAGATAGCGGTGTCCGCCGTACCCCTCGATGGATTGCCGGCTATCGTAGACCTCGAAAATATCACCGGCCTTTACATTCGATCGGCTGCCGGCCGCCATCAGAATGTCAGCGGCGTCGACCGCAACGATGTAACTCTTCCACGCCTGCCGTTCGATGGCCTTGCAGAGGTTGTCTTTCACGTCATCGGTGATCTCGGCCAGAGACGGTTCGATAAAATAGGGTTCGATCCGGTTTTGGGCGCGAATCAGCTCGACATCGGGTTCCTCAACCTCTATTTTGTGCGACAGCGTTTGGTCGAATATCTTGGTGGCAGTGGCCGTGTCGTAGAGTTCGATCAGGGCTTCAACCTGTACGTAGTAATGGCTGCTCCTTAAAAACCAGAACCCCTTGATTTTTTCGTCGACATTGATGCTGGTGATCTTGCCCACCAGCACGGCATTGAGGCCGAAAGGTCGTCCGGTCATGGCCAAACTGAAGTTATCGACCGCACCGGAAGCCAAAAGCGGCAAGTTGACAAGGCCTTCGGGGAAATCTCCGCCGCCGGGTTTAATGAAAAGGATGTCGGTGCACTTCTCTTGGATAGCTTGCAGGAGATTGTCCTGAAAGAAGTCCTTTAGCATGGAGTCGCCGAAAATACTCTCCATCCGAAAAGGAACGACGCCGATTTTCTTTTTCAGCCGTTTGTCGTAGGCGCTGGCAGGCTCCTTCACCGCTGACGGCAGGCTCGGGCCCCCACCCGACCATTTGGAGCAGCCGCCGGCGACGATCGGCAGCAGAAACAAAATCGTCCAGGCCACAATACGCTTCCGCCGATCCCGCCATTCTCGAAGCGTCATCTACACGATCCTCCTTTAAAGCCCAGACTGTGTCGAAATAGGCCATTTAAAAATGAACCTCTTGTAATGGAATCGATAAGTGTTGTCAATCGCAAGGCAAACTCCGGATGGGGTGATTCTTGACAGCGAATTTTCTTTCTGATAACAAATCAATATCATTAATTATTCTTAACAAAGGGGAGATATTGATGACCTCGATCGACGAACAGATCCTCAAGGCAACCAAAGAGATCGTGGTTAAATTCATTGAAACCGGCCGCCTCTCACCCAGCGGTTTCGGCGAAACCTTCAAGAGCGTTTACCGCACGGTCGAAAAAACCGTCAAGGGGAATAAACCTCAGGCCGTCGAACCGCCGAAACCGGCCAAATAGCACTTATGTCAGGCGGTGCTATTCGACCAGCCACACAGTGCGATTCTGGGCCTGACTGGCAATATAGTCGAATTCGCGATTTCTTCTATTCGACTAATGGGCTTCGGCCCAATTCGTCCCCCACGCCATGTTGACCTTCAGCGGCACTTTGAGTTCCCAGACAC
>Ga0272443_10002835_pt1 | contig 21412 bp, 14 predicted proteins | sample SSMAcet12_FD_193581 | JGI IMG/M metagenome (GOLD analysis project Ga0272443, IMG submission 193581) | Marine sediment archaeal communities from Little Sippewissett salt marsh, Falmouth, MA, United States - SSM-Acet-12 | ecosystem: Environmental > Aquatic > Marine > Wetlands > Sediment ... | reverse complement strand
GGCCTGGAAAAATGCGGCCTTCAGGTCGCATGACCGGAAGGCCGCTCTCGCCAAGTCCGGGCTGTCTGGACCGCTCTGAAAGAGCAGGGAAAGGGGGCAGATCTTGGTGTAGATCTGGAGTAAAATGATTTTATTTTGGTTGCTTTTTTTTAATTGTATTGAAGATATTAGACCTGAGCTGGATAGGCTCGTAACAGTCTAAAAACAAAGGAAAATCCAGCAAATCAAGAGGTTAGGCCAAATCATAAAGCGCTGATTCGATTCCCGCCCCAGGCACCACCTCTCATGTTTTTTATTCAATTTTGTTGCAAGATTTTAATGAGCTATTGGCAAAGGTATCATTTGATCACTTACACTCGGAACAACGCCGGCTTTTGAGTTCCTGTGTCGAGAGAAGGTCTTCAAGAGCAGCTCGATGGGCGTATCTTTGCCTGGCTACTTTACTTTGTTTGCCGAATTGGCTCAAAATCCAGTCTTCGCTGAAAATGAGGGCTTATTGTGATCCCCGCTCTGGAGCTATGGCTGATCCATTTGTAATTCCCAGGATGCTTTACTATATGTCCCTGGTATCTTCTTCATAAACAGACAACGGGGCAATGCCTCTGGAAATGAGGTGAAAAACAGCGCCGGGATACTCTATTCTCAGTGGGATGCCCTGTCGGTAGGGGATCGGCTTCTCCATCAAACCCCAAACGTGATGGAATCATTTGCGTTTCAGCAACGGCCGAACATGGCAATTCTATTTGCCACAGCGCCGGTTGTCAGCTCAGTTTATTGCCGTTCAAATGATGGGTCATGTTTCTAAGGTACGACTGAAGGTTGACTTTGTGATTTTTGATGCCGAGTTTTTTCCGGATGCCTTCACGATGAAATTCCACTGTCTTGGGCGAGACGTGGAGCATTTCCGCCACTTCTTTATTGGTCTTGCCGAATTTAACCAGATCGGCCACCTTCAGTTCCATCGGGGTCAGTCCGATCAAGGCAGAGGAGAGGCGCTGGCCAAAAGGGCTGACGATGTCCTTTAGATTTGCAAGCGCCAACTCCAGCTTGTTCTTGACCACCGGTTTTACCTTCATACTCAGGATGTCTTCGATATGCGGCAGCACCAGGTCCTTCAGGTTGGCGATAACCCGCTCTTCGATTTCCTGCTTGTCCGCCTCTCCCTGCTTCAATAAATAGCGCAGGGTGATATTGGCTTCGCGCAATTTTTTCGCCTGCCGCAACACCTCAACTCTTTTCTCTTCGAGTGATTTCTGGGCGCGGCTGCGCCGCGCGACTTCTTCTTGCAGGGCCTTGTTTGCCTCGAGCAGTTCGGCGGTTCTCTCTTCGACCAACAGCTCTAAATGATCCCGGTGCCTTGCAAGTTCACGCTGCGCCGATTTGATGTCTGTCACGTCTCTGCCGACCAGCTGGTACTCCTCCACTTCGTTTCCGGGGCCGGTCAATACTCTCAAATTCCAATGAAGCCACAGTGCTTGGCCATCTTTGGCAGACAGGTTGTTTTCCAGTTGTCTTTCCGGGTGCTTGCTGCTCAAGGCATCAAGGGCGTCCTTCATGGCGACGGCAGCGCTTTCCGGTAGGTGGTCTAGAAATGCTTTTCCGATCAGCGCATTGTCCCCGTCGGCAAAATAGCGTTCAAATGCCTGGTTGTGGAAGGTCAGATCAAGCGCTGGGTCCAATCGACAAATCAGCTCTGTCTGATCTTCAACAATCGTTCGATACCGTTCTTCGCTGCGCCTGAGTTGTCTTTCCAGATCTTTGCGGTTCAAACAGATCTTGATCGCTATGATCAGTTCATTGATATTGATCGGTTTGACCAGATAACCATACGGGCCGGAGCTTTTTGATCGTTCAACCAGGGCGGCATCGTGGTATGCCGTTAAAAATATGATCGACACGTCCATTTGTTCCCGCAGCAGGTCGGCAGCTGCGATCCCATCCATGCGACCTGCCAGCTCGACGTCCATCAGCACCAGATCTGGGCGCTGCACCCGGGCCTGTTCCAGTACCTCTTCGCCCAGCGCGACGATTTCCCCGACGTCAAAGCCATTTTTCTGCAGGGAGCTTTTGATGGTGGCCGCGGCGACGAATTCGTCCTCCACCACCATCACTTTAGGCCTTTGCGCCGACTTTTCCCCCTTTGACATTGAATCGCAGACTAATTCTGGCACCGTTTTGATTCTCCATGCGCAGTTTGCCGCCGAGTTGGGTCTCCACCAGGCCGGAGACCAAATAGAGCCCCAGGGAATTGCTTCCGCTCAAATCCAGATCAGAAGGCAAGCCGACCCCGTTGTCGCTCACCACGATGCTTGCTTCACCGTTTCCGGCTGCATAGGCCTCCACCGTTATCTGCCCAGCGCAACCTTGCGGAAAAGCATGCTTGTAGCTGTTGGAAAGAAGTTCGTTGATGGCCAGCCCGCAGGGCACAGCGACCTCCAGGCCCAGCAAAATGTCCTGGGCGTGCACGGCCAGTGTTACGCTGCCCTGGTTTCCGTCCAGCGCCGATTGCAGCGCTTGGGAAAGGCGCTGGAGATAGTCGGAAAGGTTGATGTGAGCCAAATTTTCGGATTGATAGAGAATTTGATGAACCAAGGCCATGGCGATGATTCTGTTCTGGCTGTCTTCAAATGCCTGTTTCAGTTCACGGTCATCCATGCGGTCGCATTGGAGCTGAAGCAGTCCGGACATGACCTGCATGCTGTTTTTTACGCGGTGATGAATCTCCCTGAGCAGGACTTCTTTTTCGGCCAGGGCGGCTTTCAGCTTTTTTTCGGCCTCGATACGCTCTGCGATGTCCTCGATGGTTACGATACAGGCAGAAGGAGAATGACCCGGTTCAATAGGGTTGAAAATAACGCGGAAAATGGAGGTCTTATTGCCTGTGACCGAGGTATAGCTACCCTCAAATACCGTGGTCTTGCCGCTTCGCGCAATTTTGTCGGCTTCCTTGAATTTTTCGTTGAGCAACTGCCTGGGAAGGTTGAAACCCATAAGCGACCGGCGCGAAGACCTGAACAGCTCAATGGCCATATCGTTGCAGTAGGTGATCGTGCCTTGCGGGTCTACCTGGAGAATGCCCAGCGGAGAGTTGTCAAAAATCACGCGATATTGCAGTTCGCTCTCTCTGAGCGCCTTTTCGATTCTCTTGTGCTCGGTGATGTCGCGGGTCAGCCCTTCTATTCCCAGAACATGGCCTGTTTGATCTCTGAGCAGTTTCGCATTCGTCGAGGCCCAGATCACCGACCCGTTTTTGGTTTTCAGCCGGGTTTCGAATCCTTCGACCCATTTTTCGTTCATCAGCCGCTGGGTCAGCAGGTCGCGCTTTTTCCGGTCGACATACAAATCGGCGACATTGACGCCCAGCAATTCCTCGGGCTGGTAGCCCAGCAGGGCTTCGATAGACGGCGAGAGCATGATGAACCGGCCTTTTGCATCCGTTCGATAATAGACATCGATCAGGTTGTCGAAGAGGTTTTTGTACGTGGCCCGGCTTTCGAACAGTTCGGCCTCGGTTCTTCTGCGCTGGGCGACCTCCCTGGCCAACCTGCGGTTCCAGTATCCAAACGCCGAGAGGATCAACAAGGCGACGCCGCCGATTTCCCAGAGAATGGAATAGTCGAAGCTTTGCTCGTAGTTGACTTTGATCCACCGGTTGTAGATCGCGGCTCTTTCCTCCTCAGAGATGGTATCGAGCGCCTTTTGCAGAATACCGGTCAAAAGGGGCCAGTCTTTTCGGCCGGCCATGGCCAGATCGTAGCGATACGGCGTTTCACCCGCCACCTTGAGGTTGAGCAGGCCTTCTTTCGCGATATAGTGGCTGCCGGTGAGAAGGCAGCCGATAAACGCTTCGACCTCACCCATGCCCAGCGCCTTCAGCGCCGCCTCGGTGTCCCGTACGGTCACCAATTCGATCCCCGGATTGTTCTTGGAAATGATGTCGTGTGTGGCGTGTCCTTCAAGTACCGCGACGCTCCTGGCCTCCAGCTGGTCGATCCTGCCGATGTAGGATCTTTCCCTGCGGCTGAAAATAACCACAGGCAGAGACAGATAAGGACGGGTGAAATCGAGATACGCCGCGCGCCGGGGCGTTTTGACCACACATGCGAACATGTCCGGCTGGCGCTTTGCGTCGTTCTCGACCATCGCGGCTCTTGAATCTGCGGTCACCGGTTGAAAACGGACGCCCAGAATGCCCTCCAGCCGGCGGAGATATCCGGACGACAATCCTTTGAGGGAATCCGACCGATCCATGTACTCGATGGGCGCCCAGTTGTGCTCTACTCCAACGGAAATGGTGCGATGGTCGTTCAGCCATGCTCTTTCTTCCTCGGTGAGCTGCAGCTGTCGTCTATCAGGCGGCCTTCTCAGATAGGTGTGCCATTTTTGCAGGATTCCCGGTAAATCCTTCTGGATCACGATATTCAGGGCTTTTTCGATACAGGCATACAACTCCTTCAGATCATTTCGAATAATGAATGATCCGTAATAGCGGAGATCGGTGATCACGGCCGCGTCGATATCTGTAAAAAAATGGGTTTGAATGACATGGGCCACCGGCGCGTAGACTTCGAGAAAACCATCGACCTTGCCTTCGATGACCATCTTGACGCCGTCTAGAACCGACTCGACAAAGACGATACGGTTGCCCTTCATGGCCTGATAGATCGGGCTTTCCTGAGCGGAGCCCTGGTGCAGGGCAACCGTGTTTCCCTTGAAATCTTCCAATGCAGCCGGCTTGTAGCCGGACCCCTTGCTCACGAACATGGAATAGGGCGGGGAGACAAATATCGTGGAGGTGAGGTAGGGCGCCTTGTAAGGGTAGTCTCCCGGATCTACCAGGGCCAACCCATGCACGGCCCCCTCCCGCATGAACTCGATCAGCTGCCGGTACTGAGAGGGAATGATATTCAGCTCTATTCCCAATAGTTCGCCGACCGCATTGGCCACATCGACCACAACCCCGTCGGCCCCACCACCCTCTTTCACGAAGGCATACGGGAACAGATCGCTGTTCACATAGATATTGACTTCGGGGTGGTTTCTCAGCCACTCCTGCTCGATGCTGCTGAGCTGTAGCTGCTGGTGAATAGCCCCTTCCCGTGCATCATCCGCCGAGTCCATACTCGTAGGCGCCGCGATCGGCCACAGGGGATCCTCTTGCTGCGCATCTTTGGCCGAAGCCCCGCCAGGAGCGGCCGTTATCGCCCACAGGACGGCAAAAAGCAGTAAATAAAATTTGTTCCGCGCGGTTGTCATTTTATGGCGCCTGCCATCTGTGTGTTCGGGTTCGAACGCACCGAACCAGGATTGGATGCTTGTCGGAAAAACGCCCATCCGGCCGTCGGCCAGACAGGTTCCTGCTTTGACAAGGGGCATACGATCCGCAAATGACGTGTGTCAAGTGACGTCCGGTTGGGTGTCCATATGGCGGGGTATATACAAAATGCCCGGCAGTAAGGCAACGCGCCTTTTTGGCCATCCCCCCGCAATTCGGAAGCCAGTCCTGAAACGGTTTGCGCCTTCCGTTGCCCGTTTCACCGAACAGCACGAAACGGCTTGCCTTTGCGGTAAATGTGGCATGGCTCGACACCCGGGTGCGGGCGGTCAAAGGCGAGACGACGGGCAAGCACCCAGCCCTGATGTGCCTGTGCAGGCCGTCCTACACGCGCTCGATGAATTCTTTGCCCAAAAGACCCTCGGGTCTGAAAAGCAGCACGACGATGATGATGATAAAAGCCAGGGTATTTTTAAATGCGACCGAGATGAAGGCCCCGGCCAGGGATTCGGCCAATCCCAGAATCAAACCGCCGACAATTGCGCCGGGCAGGCTGTTGAGCCCGCCCAGGATGGCAGCGGCAAATCCCTTTAAAAATGACTCCAGCATGAACGTCGGGTCCAAAAACAGCAGTGCCGCCAAAAAAAGGCCGGCAAGCACGCCCAGGGCGGAGGCCAGCCCCCACGACAAGGCCAGCACCGGGCGGGTGGGGATTCCCAGGGTCTGGGCGGCGGGCAGGTTTTCGCTTGAGGCACGCATGGCCAAGCCCAGGGATGTTTTTTGCACCAGCAGGAAAAATAAAATGGTCGCGATGGCTGTCGTGACCAAGATGCCGATGCTGAGTTCACTGATCACCACGCCGCCCCATTCATAAATCACAGAATCCGACAAAGGAAAGTCGAAGACCCGGGTCTCCAAATTGCCGAAGATCAACACCCCGGACTGTGCAAGCAGGCCGAATCCCAGGGTTAGAATCAGTTGTCCTAAATGGCTGGCCTCCCTGCGCTGAGCCGGAATCAGGACGGAAAAGTAAAAAAACATCGAAGCCAGCGCCCCTCCCAGGATCGCCAGCAGGAAGGCGAGCCACCAGGGCAGCCCCATGGCCACCAGCGCTATCGCAAGGAAGGCCCCCAGGGTTGTCACATCACCGTGGGCGAAATTCAGGACACGGTTGGCCCGATATATCAGAACCACCCCCAAGGCGACGAGGGCATACAGGGAGCCGGTGGACAGGCCCGATACGATATATTGAAGGATATTCTCCATTTTGTTGTCTCCTTAGTCGGCGGCTTACCGGTAAGGCCAGTTGCGAAAATACAATCGTATCCTAAGCCAAACGCCGGCCAGTCCCAAGGGTTCGAATATGAGAACCAGAATGATTGCAATTCCGTATATCAGCGGGGTAACTCCGCTAAGATGCGAAAATGCCTGGGGCACAATGACTACAAAAGCGGCGCCCAGAATAGAACCCTCCACCCTGGACAGCCCCCCCACCACCACGGCCACCAAAAAGTCGATCGTCACCAGAAAGGTGAACATATTGGGCTCCAGGTAGCCCAGCAGAAGGGCGAGCAGTCCACCTTGTACACCCACATAGAAGGAACTGATGGCAAAGGACAACAGCTTGTAGCGAGAAAGGCTCACCCCAAGAACTTCGGCCGCGATGTCGTTGTCTCGAATGGCGATGAAGGCTCTGCCCATGTAGGAAGACACGATGTTATAGGTGAGCAGAACAAAGCCCAGGGCAATGACGAATGTCAAATAGAAGTAGACCTGCTCGGTGCTCAGTATGGAGAAACCCTCCAGTCTCCGAATGACCACCCCCATACGGCCTCCGGACAGCAGCGGGCTGTTGGCCAGAATCTGATAAACCGCCACGCCGAAGCCGAGCGTGACAATGGCCAGGTAGGGCCCCTTGAGGCGCAGGGAGGGAAACCCGACCAGCAGTCCGAAAAGGCCGCAGATGACGCCGGCGGCCATCAAGGCCAGCGGCGCCGGCACACCGAAGTTGTTCAAGTGGCTGAATGAATAGGCGCCGATGGCCAGGAAGCCCGCCTGGCCGAATGAGATCTGGCCGGTGAAACCGATCAGTAGGTTCTGTCCCAGGGTGCCGATGGTAAAGATGAAGACCAGGGTGGCGATGTAAATGTATCCATCGGACAAATACAGGGGCGACAGGAAGAGCATGGCTGTCAGTCCCCACACCCAGGCCTTGGTCCAGCCTTTGCGGATCAGCTGTAATTCCTCTGAATAGCTTTCTATTAGATCCATTGATCGGCTACCCTCCGTACATTTCCTCAATCAGGTGGTGGTAACGCTTCTCCAGCTGGGCCCGTTTCACCTTTTGGGTGGGCGTTACATCCCCGTCCTCTGCATAGAACCTCCGGGGCAGCAATCGAAACTTCTTGATCGTTTCCACCCGGGCCAGGGTCTTGTTGACCTTGGCGATTTCTTTTTCGATCAACTGGTTGATCTGCTCGTTTCTGGTGAGGTCTTCGAAAGTGGTATAGGGGACCCGGTTGTCTAGCGCATACTTGTTGACGTTGTCCTCGTCGATGAGAACCAGGGCGGTGAGGTAGTTGCGGCCGTCTCCGACAACAACGGCGTCCTGAATGTAGGTACTGAACTTCAACTTGTTTTCGATGTAGGCCGGGGTGATATTCTTGCCGCCGCTGGTGATGAGGATATCTTTCTTCCGATCCATGACCTTGAGATAGCCATCTTCCAGGACGCCCACATCACCGGTGGCCAGCCATCCGTCGGGGTCGATTGTCTTAGCCGTCAACTCGGCATTCTTGAAATACCCCTTGAACACGCCCTGGCCCCGAGCAAGGATTTCGCCATCCTCGGCGATCTTGACCTCCATTCCAGGGATGGGTGGGCCCACGAACCCGTATCGCGGCGCTGCCACCGGAGTGGCGGCAATGAGGCAGGTGGTTTCGGTTTGCCCGTATGCCTCGCGAAGTTTGATGCCCATGGCGTTGTACCACTCGAACAGCTCGCCCCCCGCTGGCGCAGCGCCACAGATTCCGTAGCGGAGACGCTCCAGGCCCATCAGACGCCTCAAGTGATGCAGCACACCCCAATAGGCGATCCGATAGGCAATGGAAAGGCCTGGTGACGAATGCCCCGCTTCCTTGACCCGTATGTACTTGATGCCGGTATTGATCGCCCACCGATAGGCTTTGCGTTTGGACCATGTGCTGTCGGCCATTCGGATCTCGACCGCCGAGACGAATTTTTCCCAAATGCGCGGCACGGATGCAAATATGGTCGGTGAAACCTCCGTCAGGTTCTGGGCCAGGGTGGGCAGGCTTTCCACGAAATTGACCGTGGCGCCGCTGGCAATTCCCTGGAAGACGGAAAGCAGGTTTTCGTAGATATGGGCCAGGGGCAGGTAGGAAAGCACCTCGTCTTTTCCCGAGGAGGGATAGACGGTGAGATACGACTCGGTGGTGACCAGGATGTTCCAGTGGCTGATCATGGCGCCCTTAGGCCGGCCGGTGGTTCCGGAGGTGTAGATCAACATGGCGGTATCCTGTCTTTCTATCGCCTCCCGCCGTCGATCGACCGCATCGGGGTTGGCCTCGAGAAACGCCCTGCCGTTGGCGATAAACCGGTCATAAAATATGACCCGATCATGGGAGAAGCCCCACAGCCCCTTCGGATCCCAGATGATTACCTGCCTGACGTCTAAGGCGTCGATAATTTCCATCACCTTGTCTGTCTGCTCTTCGTTTTCCACGAAAAAAAGCTTGGATTCGCTGTGATCGACCACGTATTGAATCTCTTCAGGGGAAGAGGTCGAGTAGATGCCGCAGGTCACGCCGCCGGCGGACATGGCGGCCAGGTGGCAAATCATCCATTCGGGCCGATTGTCGCCCAAGATCGCGATGCGGTCTCCTGGATCCAGGCCCGAGGCGATCATGGCTGCTGCAGCCTCGGTCACCATGCTGCCGTATTCCGTCCATGTGATGCGATTCCATATGCCGTAGTCCTTGTGACGAAGGGCGACCTTGTTATGCAGGTTTTCCACTTGGTGAAAAAACAGGTCGGGAAAACACGCAAAGTCTGACGGTTTCACCAAGTCCTCCTTTTTTTGTATAGCTGGAATCCCTTGGCGGAATCCTTATCGTTCAACCCCAAGTAAAGCTCTTGAACGTCCTCGTTTTGCTGCAGTTCGGCGCTGGTGCCTTCAAGTACGATGCGGCCGGCTTCCATGATGTAGCCGTAGTCGGCAATGTTGAATGCCAGATTGGCGTTTTGTTCCACCAGAAGGATGCTGGTGCCCCTTTGGGAGATCTGGGTCAAGGCTTCATAAACTGCTTTTGCGACCAGTGGGGCCAGCCCTAACGACGGCTCGTCGAGCATCAGGAGCTTGGGCCGGCGCAGCATGGCCCTGGCCACGGCGAGCATCTGCTGCTGCCCGCCGCTGAGGTTTTCGGCTTCCTGGTGAGATCTTTCCTTCAGAATGGGAAACAGCTCATAGACGAACGCCAAGTCTTCTTTGACCGCATGGCGTTTTCTTCCCCAGCAGCCGATCTCCAGGTTTTCCTTCACCGTCAGTTCGCGGAACAGGCCCCTGTCCTCGGGTACGAACACGATCCCTTTTCTGGCCACCGTTTCCGGCAGTTGACGGTGGATGCGTTTGCCCTGAAGCTCGATCACGCCCTTGTTGGGCTGGTCTTTGAGAAGACCGGCCACGGTCTTGAGCAAGGTGGTCTTTCCGGCCCCATTGGGTCCGAGCACGGCAAAGATTTGACCTTCCTGTACAGTAAGGGTCAAGCCCCGCAGGGCATAAATGCGATCAAAATAGAGGGTTTCGATATTGGCCACGCGAAGCAACGGCGGCTTTGATTTTATTGTCTTTCGGCCGCGGTTCTGTAGCGTGATGACCTGTTTTTTGACATCTTTAGAGTCCTGATGATCCTCATCCCCGACGTAGGCCCGGATTACGTCCGGATGGCGCTGGACTTCGCTGGGTGAGCCCTCGGCCAGCTTTATGCCGTTGTCTATGGCCACCATGCGGTCCGCCAGCGCGGAAGCGATGCGCAGGTCGTGCTCCACCAGCAGCACGGCCAGGTCGTATCGGCCCTTGATTTCGGTGATGAGGTAAGCGGTCTCCTGTTTTTCCTCGGAGGTCAATCCGCTGATGGGTTCGTCGAGCATCAGCAGCTTCGGCTCCATGGCTAGGGCGCGGCCGATTTCCGCGCGCTTTTGTATGCCGTAGGGACAGTCGGAAATGCGGACGGACCGGTAGGCCTGCAGTTCCAGAAAATCGATGAGTTCCTCCACAATCTTCCGGTGTTTCAGTTCTTCTGAGCGCAGGCGCAGAAAGGCGTGAAAGGGGTTTTTGGAAAAGGCGTTGTGCCTCCCCAGCATCAAGTTGTCTAAGACTGTCATGTGCATGAACAGTCGAAGATTCTGAAAGGTCCGCGCAACGCCCCGGTTGGCAACCTTGTCGGGGGAAAGCCCCAAAAGGCTCTTTCCCTTGAAACCGATGGTTCCCATGGTGGGTTTGTAAACCCCGGAGATGCAGTTAAACAGGGTGGTTTTCCCTGAGCCGTTGGGGCCGATGACGGTCAGGATTTCGCCCAGATCCACATCTATATCGATTTTGGAAAGGGCCTGGATCCCGCCGAAGTTGATGCTCAGGGATTCGATTTCCAGTAAAGCCATGAGTAGAGCTCCCAAGAATCAGCCCGGGTCGCCTGGACGTGGCGACCCGGGTGAATAACCCGCCGGGAGGGGAACAGAGCCTTGGCGGCTGCGTATCCCCAGACTTTCCGTTAGAACCTCGGCTCAAATAATACATAGTCGGTGATGGGGTGATTCATCCCGTCGTCGCTGGCGATGGTCATGCGGATGGCGTTTACGCCCATCCGGCGGTTAGGACCATAGGTGACCGGACAACCCAGATCGTACGGCCGCCAGTTCTTGATCTGCTCCATGCCTTTGATGAAATCCTCGCGCGTCAGGTCGCGTCCGGCGTTCTGGAGGCCTTCGATGAAGTGCATCATGGTAACCGCACCGAATAGGGCCAGGTACTCCTTGCCTTTGACATCCGGCTCGTATTTCATCAGGATGTCGACGATCTTGTCGGCAGCGGGGTCGGAACCGGGCATGGAAAGCTGGCCGGCCATGGTGGCATATGTGCCCACCCAGTCTTTTCCGACCAGCCTGTGCATGATGGGATCAGCCAGAACGAAATTGGTTAGTACCTTGGGTTTGAACCCGATCTTGGCCATTGTCTTGACGATCAGCGCGGTGTGCGTTGCGCTGCCCGTGATCAGGACCGTGTCCGCACCCGATTCCTTGAGCTTCATGGCATGGGTGGAAAGGGCGCGCTCACTGAACTCATAGGGCACCTTGGTCACGAGTTCGGCCTTCTGGCCGCTTTCCTTCAAAGCCCGCTTGAGGCCGATGAGGGACTGGTGCCCCCAGTCATCGTTCTGATAGAAATGAGCGATTTTCCTGGAGTTCAGTTTTTCCACCGCGTAGGTGATCTGAAAAACCGTTTCATCCTCGTAGTCCGGATAGGCGGTAAAGTACCATCTTAGTTTATCCTTGGGCAGTCCGGCGTAGATGCGCATGTTGCCGTATCCATGGATCATGGGAATTTTGTTTTCCCAGAAGAAATCCTTGGAAGCCGCGCAGGGGGCGGTGCCCAGAACGCCGAGGACAGCGAAGACCTTGTTTTTCATCTGTTGCAGGTTGGCCAGGGTGCGGGCAGGATTGTAGGCATCGTCCAATATGATGGTTTTGATCTTGCGGCCATGGATTCCCCCCTGATCATTGATATGCTCAGCCCAGGCTTTGGCACCTCGAGGAATGATCCCCCATGCCGCCCCCGGCCCGGAAAGGGGGCCGTTCATGCCCACCACCACCTCGTCATCGGTGACCCCGGTTACGTTGCCGGCTATGGCAATTGCCGGCAGCAGAAAAATGAGCAGTAATCCCAGCAACGGAGTTCTTTTCATCATTGTCTCCTCCTTCCCGCCAAATTCTGGTTGCGGCCTTGATGGCCAGTCGATCATCGCAAACCTGATTCCGTTTGCCTTCTATCCCCAGGCTTCTCGTTTAAGGCATCGGCTGCCCGGGTATAGGATCATGGTTTTCAAACCGATATCCTTGCGCTGCCAGACAGCATAAACGAGGAAGTACTGCTCAACAACCTGGCAAATGCCCAGTAAATTACGGGGTAAAACCGGGTATTTAAAAATTTTAGGTGAAAACGTCCCGGTCAGGGAACAACAAACATGATGGAAGCTATAGAGGCTTCCGCAGAATTCTGCGGGACCGATGTGCCGACTCGAGAAAAGGTTGAAAATTCATCGTCCGGACCGTCCGGACCGCCCGGAAAGGGCAGGGAAGGGGAGTCATTTCTTGGGCAAATTAGGGTAAAATGGCTTTAGATTGGCTGCATCTTTTGGATGTATTGGAGAAATTGAACTTCAGCTGAACATGCTCCAGACGCCCGAAAAACAATGGGAAAGATAGCAAATGAAGGGGTTGGGCCAAATCAGAAAGCGCTGATTCGATTCCCGCCCCAGGCACGATCTTTCAATATAGGAGCCTGCCGGTGTCCGCGACATTGCGGGGCCCCGGTTTAGACGAACTCTCTTAAAAACCGGTGTGCCGAACAGATCCGGATGTCGTCCTTGGTCACGACATCGATGTCAGGCTCGAGCACAACCTGCGTTGCCGGGATTTTGCTGTATCGCTGCTTCAGATATCGCAGAGATGGGCTTGCCTCTTTTTCTTTGGTTTTGCATTCGATGAAATGAAGCGGCTTTTGCCCTTCCATGACGACAAAGTCGACTTCTCGTTTGTCCACGTCCCGGAAATATCGAAGCTCAAGGTCCCGGCCTTCTGCATCCTGAAAAAAGAAGCACCACTTCAACAGGTGGCATGCGACCATGTTTTCGAAACGCGGCCCCGGTTCGGAGATCACGGTCCAGTCGAGGTGATAGTGCTTGGCCTCCTTTTTGACGGCGCGGATTTTCGGACCGCCGAAGGGGTAGATGCGAAAGATCATGTAAAGATTTTCGAGCATCGCGATCCACCGGGAGATGGACTGGTGGGACACCTGAAGATCTTCCCGGAGTGAATTGAGCGACAGGGGCGCACCCACCAGGTCCGGAAGCCGGATCGCCAGATGTTCGACCAGGCCCAGGTCTCGAACGTTTTCCAGATCGGACAAATCACCCCGAATCACCCGGGTCCTGTATTCCCGACTCCACCTTCGGCTCTGCGTCTCCGACTGCAGGAGAAACGGCTCCGGAAAACCACCGTAGAATAGAAGGTCGTTGACAGCCGAGGAGGATGACGCCCCGATTTCGGCCAGGGAAAGGGGAAGCAAGCGATAGAAGTGATACCTTCCCTGCAGCGAATCCCCACCGCGCCGGTAGTGGTCGAGACGGGCGCTGCCGGTGACCAGTATCTGAAGCTCTTCTCCCCGTTTGTCGTAAAGGCCTTTGACCACCTGCCGCCATCTCGAATACTTGTGGATTTCGTCCAGGATCAGCATCCCCGGGCCGGTAGGAAACCGCTCCCGGATCATGGATTCCCGATCCGAGGCGGTATCCCAGTTCAGGTACCGGTCGGGGATCGCGCATCCGCTCTTTTCGCACAGATGCTTGGCCAGCGTGGTCTTGCCGCTCTGCCTGGGCCCCCCCACGAACACCATTTTCCGTGCTAGATCTGCACTGACGGCGCTTTGGATGTATCGCTCGATATATTTGTCCATTTTTTAACCTCTATCCAAAAATACAAGCGAGTATTTTCGGATAGAGGTTAATATACCAACACTATCGCGTCAAGAGACGAAGATTCGAGGGCAAAGCATTTTTCCTCATGCCGCGGTTCCTTTTTCGGACCCTCATTATGACAAGCGGTATAAAGGCAGACAGGAAGCCGCAGGACTTGCCGAAAGCCAAAGACGGCTGGCACTATCGCCGGGTTTTTTTCAGTTTCGCGATGCGTTCGGCATTCAGGGATTTTCCCGGGCAGAAGACTTCGAAGTCGTTGTAGAGGGCTTCTGATTTTTCGAGCCGCCGATAGACAGAGTCGTCGCAGAACTTCAGCGCGGCGATGTTCAGGCATTCGAGAACGGCGGTTACGGCTGCCGAGCTGGTGAAGACGGCAACCCCCTCGGTGTCGACCTCGATTTGAACATGGGCCAAATTGTGCAGCGGATTGAAGGCGCTGTCCGTCAGCAGAATGACCGGTGCGCCGCATCGATGAAAGTGCTGGGCGATGCGCAGGGTGGTTTTGGCATAGGGGTGCCGGAAAATGGCGAAAAGAAGATCGTCGGCGCCCACGTCGATCAGGCGGTCGGGCAGGGAGGCGCTCTGGTGGCCGATCATAGAGCACGCCGGGCGAATCCGGCGGATCATGTTGAAGAAAAGGTAGGCCAGTGCGTAGGAGCTTCGCTGGCCGGTGACAAAAACAGAGCCGGGCGCCTGGGCGATCAGACGGGCGGCCTCCCAGAACTGGTCCCGATCGATGCGGGCGTGGGTGTGTTCGAGGTTTCGGGCAATGTGCGAGAAGCTGTGTCCCAGGATGTCTTCTTCATCGGTGAGGACTTTCTTTTTCAGGTAGTAGCGGATCGGCAAAGAATCCTTTCCCGACACGAAATCTTTTCTCAGTTCCTCGATAAAGTCGGAAAAGCCGTCGTAGCCGAGCTTTGCGATAAAACGGACCAACGTGGCCTTGCTCACCCCGGTGTTTTCGCTGATACGGGTGGTGTTTTCGAACGCCAGGTTCCAGTAATTGCGCGAAAAGTAATCGGCAAGTTTGGCCTCGCTGGCTGTCAACTGGCCCAGGGCATGGATTCGCTGATTCAGTTTTTGGGGTTTTTCCATGAAATTAATGGTTGAATATTGTTTGTGTTTGAAATAACTGTTTCAGTACAGGGTAATCGATTCCTGTTTTTCTGTCAACATGAACTCCTTTGGCGCCCCGGCAACCGCCGGAGCAGGGGAGAGACAATCCATGAGTGAAACGGATCAGAATTTCACCGACTGGCTGGTCGATCTGCGCCGCGATTTTCACGCCCATCCGGAACTGGCTTTCGAAGAACACCGCACCACGGACAAATTGACCACACTGCTGGAAGAGATGGGAATTCCGGCGCAACGTTTCGAGGAACACACCGGCGTGGTGGGGCTGCTGCAGGGAGAATCCGAGGGCCCGACCATTGCCCTACGAGCCGACATCGACGCACTGCCGATCACCGAGCTGGGAAATTCGTCCTACCGATCCCGCCATGATGGCCGCATGCATGCCTGCGGCCATGATGCCAACACGGCCATCATGATCGGCGTGGCGCGCAGGCTCGTGGACAGCGATGCGATGAGGCAGTGCCGGGGCCAGGTCAAATTCATCTTTCAGCCGGCTGAAGAGAACCTTTCCGGCGCCCGGGCCCTGATCGAGGCCGGTGTTTTAGAATCGCCCAAGGTGGATCTCCTGCTCGCCGGTCACATGTCGCCCGACCTGCCGGTGGGCCGCATCGGTGTTTTCCAATCCATCGGGTATGCCTCCTCTGACCGGTTCGAGATTTCGATCGTCGGCAAAGGGACCCACGGTGCCCGCCCCGAAGAGGGCAACGATCCCATCGTTGCCGGTGCGGCGCTGGTGACCCTGCTTCAGTCTGTGATCAGTCGCAATGTCAAGCCCACACAGGCCGGGGTGATCACGGTGGGCAGTTTCCATGGGGGAACAGCCGGCAATGTTATCCCCGAATCGGTGCGTTTGACGGGGACCATTCGGGCGCTGGACGCCGATGTCCGCCGAACGCTGATTCGACGCCTTCACGAAGTGACGGCCGGCATCGCCGCCACTTACGGGGTGCATTGCGAAGCAAAGATTCACGATGGGGTGCCGGTGTTGACGACCGACCCGGACGCATCCGCGTTTGTCTTCGAAACGGCCCGGGAGGTGCTCGGCCCCGACAATGTCAGTTACGTGCCGCCCATCATGGGGTCTGAAGATTTTGCATTCTTTACCCAACGTTGCCCGGCAACCATTATCCGGCTGGGTTGTTCCAACCCAGCCCTGAACATTACCCATCCGCTGCACTCGGCCTATTTTGACATCGACGAGCACGTTCTGAAGATCGGTGTCGATGTCTTTTCACACGCGGTGGTGCGCTATCTCAGGGGTTCGGCGCCCCCTGACTAACCGGTTCCCTCCACGGCATGGGACTTCAATTTGGGGTTGACATCGGAAAAGGCGGTGGTGTAATGCTTATGAAACAATTATTCCATTATATATCTATATGAAACACATGTTGGGACGGTAGAACCCATGCGTTCGGTGCGCCCCCACAGCATGTTCGTCGATCCTGCCTTTTTTACCCCAGTTTTTTTGATGTTTCCGGCGCCATTGCTTTTCTGCAGCACCGCCCAACCTTCCTGCGGCTGCAGACAGCCGACGATTCCTGTCGACATGGTCGTCTCCCGGGCGATCCAGCGCCGATGACGATCTTTCATGGCATAGAAACCCACAAAGCAAGGAGGAGGGGAGTATGGATCGGATATCATTAAGAAATGCTGTGATTGCAGCGCTGGTGTTGATCACCGGTCTCATCTGGGTCCTGCCGGCCTATGCGGACAGGAGCAGCAATACGCTCAATTTTGCCTGGCAAAAAGAGCTGGAAACCCTGGACCGATACTATAACACCGCCCGGGAAGGCATGATTGTCAGTCGGCATGTCTATGACGACTTGATCTACCGCGATCCGAAAACCTGGAAGTACAAGCCGCTGCTGGCCACCTCCTGGAATTGGATCGACCCGACCACGATGGAACTGGATCTGCGCCAAGGGGTTGTTTTCCACAACGGTGAAAAATTTGATGCAGACGACGTGGTCTACACCCTCAATTTTGTCTCTGATCCGGCCAACAAGGTCCTGGTTCAACGCAATGTCAACTGGATTAAAAAAGCCGAAAAACTGGGTCCCTACAAGGTCCGGATCCTTCTTCACAAACCCTTCCCTGCGGCCCTGGAGTATCTGGCCGGCAATGTGCCCATTTACCCCAACGAATACTACGCAAAGGTGGGGCCCCAGGGATTCGGGCTAAAGCCCGTGGGCACCGGGCCTTACAAGGTCGTGGAGATCGATCAGGGCAAGCGGATCGTTTTTGAAAAAAACGAGAATTATTTCAAGGAAAGTCCCAAGGGGCAGCCGGCCATCGACCGTATCGTCCAGCGGACGATACCGGAGATGACCACCATGGTGGCCGAACTGATCACCGGGGGACTGGACTGGATCTACATGGTGCCGACCGACCAGGTGGACAAGCTGGAACGAATTCCCTCCCTGAATGTGATCAAGGCTGAAACCATGCGCATCGGGTTTCTGCAGATGGATGTCACCGGCCGCACCGGAGACACGCCGCTCAAAGACGTCCGCGTGCGCAAGGCGATCTGCTATGCCGTGGACCGTGAAGCCATTGCCAGAAACCTGGTGGGCGGCCAGAGCCGGGTGGTCCATGCGGCCTGTTACCCGTCCCAGTTTGGGTGCATCGACACTGTGACCCAATATCCATACGACCCGGATCGGGCCAGAAAGCTGCTGGCCGAAGCCGGGTATCCGAATGGATTCGAGATCGACTTTTACGGCTACCGGGACAGACCCTACGGCGAAGCCATCGTCGGGTACCTGCGCGAAGTGGGCATCAAGGCCAACATGAAGTGGCTCAAGTACTCGGCGCTGCGCGATGCGACCAAGGCCGACAAGGTGGCGCTGGTAATGAACACCTGGGGATCGTACGGAGTCAACGACATCTCCAACATCACCGGACAGCACTTCCGGATGGAGTACAATGATTTTGCCCGCGACCAGGAGGTCACGGACTGGCTCAACCAGGGCGACAACATCATCGACGAGGCCCAGCGCCTCGACGTCTACGCCAAGGCCCTGAATCGGATCGCCGACGAGGCCTACTGGCTTCCGCTGTTTACCTGGGTGGCCAATTACGCCTTTGACAAAAACCTCGATTTCACGCCGTATCCGGATGCGGTGCCGCGCTTCTTCCTGACCTCATGGAAATAAGCCGGGCGGTAGGCGGCGGGGAGCATCGAGCCCCCGTCGCCGCCGGTTTCCGGCGACGTGCCGGAAACCCGGAAACCATTTGGAGCAGCCGATGATCGCCTATACCCTTAAACGGCTTGGATTGGCCTTGCTGGTGGCAGTGACGGTGTCCTTTGTCACGTTTATGCTCCTGCGTTTTTCCGGGGATCCGGCGGTGGCCCTGGCCGGCCCCGACGCGACACCCGAGGAAATCGAAATCGTGCGGGTGACCCACGGTCTGGACCGCCCGCTGCTTGTCCAATACGTCGACTGGGGAAGGCGGGCGTTGCAGGGCGATTTCGGCATCTCTCCCTATTTCAATCAGCCGGTGGAAAAAATCATTGGAAACCGGCTCAGTATCACCATGACACTGGGGGCCTGCGCGTTGTCATTTGCCATCGTGCTGGCCATTCCAATGGGGGTGCTGGCCGCCATCCGACCCAACACCTGGATCGACCGAACGGCGTTGACCGTTTCGGTGATCGGCCAGGCCATGCCCTCCTTTTTCTTCGGCCTGATCCTGATCATCGTGTTCGGGGTGATGCTTCGCTGGCTGCCGATTTCCGGCAGCAGTACCTGGAAGCATTTCATCCTGCCGGCCGTGGCCCTGGGGTACTACGCCACACCGGCAATCATGCGCCTGACGCGCTCGGGCATGCTCGAGGTGCTCGGCGCGGACTACATCCGCACGGCCCGCGCCAAGGGATTGCGTGCCGGCAAGGTTTTGTTCAAACATGCCCTGCGAAATGCGATCATCCCAGTGGTGTCCCTGCTGGCCGTTCAATTCGGTTTCATGCTGGGTGGATCCCTGGTCATCGAGACCATCTTTGCCATCAACGGCGTCGGTTTCCTGGGGTATGAAAGCATCTCGCGTGCCGACTTGCCCATGGTGCAGGCCATCGTGCTTCTGGTTTCCATGTTCTATGTGGTGCTGACCTTTTTTTCAGACCTGCTCAATGCCTATTTAGATCCCAGAATCCGGGTAAAGTGAGTCGGGGATGACCGTGGAAAAAAGCGCTGAACTTCCTGAAATCGTCTTTCCCACGCCGCGGGAGATTCTTTTCCGGAGAACGGTCCGCCACAAGGGGTTTCTCATCGGTGCCGCCATCCTCGTCCTGATCGTGGCCGTGGCGCTGCTGGCGCCTGTGATAGCGCCCCATGACCCCTACTGGCAGGATCTGGACCATCGGTTGCAGAATCCGGTCTGGTACGCAGACGGCAGCTGGGATCACCCGCTGGGTACGGACAATCTGGGTCGCGACTACCTCAGCCGCCTGATGTACGGCGCCCGCATCTCGCTGCTGATCGGCATTTCGGCCATGCTCATATCCGGCATGATCGGAACCAGTTTGGGGGTGGTGGCCGGATACTTCGGCGGGCGCACCGACATGGTCATCAGTTTTTTGATCACCACCCGGCTCAGTATGCCCGTGGTCCTGGTGGCGCTGGCGGTGGTGGCCTTGATCGGCGGCAGCCTGACGGTGATCATCTGGGTGCTGGGTTTTTTGATCTGGGACCGCTTTGCGGTGGTGATTCGCTCCAGCACCCAGCAGCTGCGCGGCATCGATTACGTCAGCGCGGCAAAGGCGATCGGCTGCTCCACGCCGCACATTCTGGTCTCCGAAGTTCTTCCCAACATGCTCAACAACCTGATCGTGGTGGCCACCCTGGAGGTGGCCCACGCGATCCTTCTCGAAGCGGCGCTCTCCTTTCTGGGGATGGGGGTCCAACCGCCGCTGCCGTCCTGGGGCCTGATGATCTCCGAGGGCAAAGATTTCATGCTGTTTACGCCCTGGATCATCGCGATTCCAGGGGTGGTGCTCTCGCTGCTGGTTCTGGCGATCAACCTGATGGGCGACGGCATCCGGGATATCACAGCACCGGAGGGACGGTCATGAGCCCCATTCTGGAGGTCCGGTCGCTGTCCGTCGACATCCCCCTGTCTGCCGGTATGCTCCACGCCGTGCGCGACGTCAGTTTCTCCGTGAGGCGCGGCGAAACGGTGTGCCTGGTGGGCGAATCGGGTTGCGGCAAATCCCTCAGCGCCCTGGCGATCATGGATCTGCTCCCGCCCCGGGCACGCCGGCGGGCCGAACTGCTGAAATTTGAAGACGTGGACCTGATGCATATCGGTCCCCGCGCCATGGCCGACATCCGGGGCCACCGCATGGCCATGATTTTTCAAGAACCCATGACATCGCTGAACCCCTGTTACACCATCGGCAATCAATTGTTGGAAGCCCTGCGACGCCACCGCAAGGTTTCTGTCGTCCAGGCGCGCGATCGTGCCGTGTATCTGCTGGAAAAGGTGGGCATCACCGCGGCAGCCAGCAGACTCCGGCAATACCCGCACCAGCTCTCAGGCGGTCTGCGTCAGCGCGTCATGATCGCCATGGGACTGATGTGCGACCCGCTGCTGTTGATTGCCGACGAGCCGACAACAGCACTGGACGTGACCATTCAGGCACAGATTCTGGCCCAGCTGGCCGCCCTTCAAAAAGAGTTCAACATGGGTCTGATTCTGATCACCCATGACCTGGGTGTCGTGGCGCGGGTGGCCGACCGGGTGGCGGTGATGTACTGCGGGGAAGTGTTCGAGACCGGAGATGTCACAGAGATCTTCGAGCAGCCCCTGCACCCTTACACCCAGGGACTGATGGAATGCATTCCAATACCCGGCAAGACCCGCCCCGGCGAGCATCTCGGCGCCATTCCGGGGATCGTGCCCACCCCGATCGGGCAGCTGCATGGCTGCACGTTTCGCAACCGCTGCGCCTATGCACACGATCGGTGCAGGCAATCGGATATCGAAATGGTGGCTGTTTCACCGGGCCGGGGGTATCGCTGCCTGCTTGACCTGGAACAAAGACGCCGCCGGATGATGGAAAGGGAGGCATCGTGACAGCGCCCTTGCTGCAGACATCGAATCTGAGAAAGACCTACAATGTCGGCACGGGCATGTTCCGGGGAAAAAAGTCGCTCAAGGCGGTGGACGGTGTCGACCTGGAAGTGGCCCGTGGATCGGTGCTGGGGCTGGTGGGCGAATCGGGCTGCGGCAA
>Ga0272443_10002832_pt1 | contig 21444 bp, 17 predicted proteins | sample SSMAcet12_FD_193581 | JGI IMG/M metagenome (GOLD analysis project Ga0272443, IMG submission 193581) | Marine sediment archaeal communities from Little Sippewissett salt marsh, Falmouth, MA, United States - SSM-Acet-12 | ecosystem: Environmental > Aquatic > Marine > Wetlands > Sediment ... | reverse complement strand
ACCACCTGGTGGCTGCGGTCGTGCTGGATGCGGACCATGGTCTCGAAGTGGGGGTTGGTCATCATGGCCCAGGCCAGCAGCGCGCCGGCCAGGAGGTGTAGGACCACGCCCACGACAGCCGAGAACGGGCCCAGGCTGGACCAGTGAAAGCGGCCCACGTCGAGTCCGGCCACCAGTGGCAGCGCGAAGACCAGCGGGACGTAGCCGGCGAGGAACAGGCGGTCCCACCAGCGCACGTTGGGCTTCTTCTCGCCCCGCTGGTTGATGATCTCGGGGGATCGGCGGACCACAACCACACCACCGACCAGGAAGCAGCCCAGCAGCACTACGGCGAAGAGCCAGGCGCGGGGCAGGTCGAGGCGCCCGGCGGCGGCGAACAGGACCGCCACCTGGGCGAGGACCCAGAGGGTCACGGCCAAGATGCGCAGCGTGCCCGAACGTCGCAGGCCATTGGTTGTTCGAGAGTGTTCACGCATTCCGCCATCCCCAAGCCTCCGCTGCGCTATGGCTTGAGGCTGCCACACGGAGCCAGTCCGCGCGCAAAAAACACCGGCCGAGCCAGAAACCTGTCCCGGCCGGTTCGTGTTCTCTTTCTCCCCTGCCACCCGCATTCACCGAGACAACGGTGCACTGCCTGTGACAGCCATGTCGCGACACGGCGGAGAAAACACCCCTGTCAACCACTTTTAGGAATGCGTCCGTCCGGCGTGACGTCACACGGCGCAGCCGACCGACAACAGCGCCATGACCAAAGCCAGAGTCCACACGCAAACCGACAGTACACGCGATGTCTTCATAGTTGTACTCTCCAATGATCGATTCGATGGATCTACCGCAACCGGTGCGAAACGGCTTCGCACCTTTGTCGTCTCAAAATGGCACTGAGCCGGCGCCTCTCACGCGACCCGATGCCATGCCCTATGAACGTCGTGAACCACTCCGTGTCCCTTGTACCATACATGATTCAACGGACATCTTCAATGGGTTTTTGCCCGATCGGGAAGGGGGCGGGCAGGCGGGGCGGGCGGCACAAACGAAGGGGGGCGGCGATATTTTTTTGTAACCGGGCGGCGGGGTTCCTTCAGGAAAGGGTGGAGACGGAAACGTTGGAAGAAAATTGACGCACAGAGAGAAGAAAGGATACGACGATGAAGACGTTGGCAACAGCGACGCTTTTCGCACTTCTGATCATCGGGGCCGGTTGCGGCGAGCAGGAGGACGCCGAGGGGACCAGGCGGCGGCCGTGGGTTGCCCTGCACACGGCGGCTCTGCAGGGGAACGTCGACGCCATACGGCAGCACATCGAGGCCGGGTCCGATCTGGACCAGAAGGACGCGTATGGATCGACGCCCCTGGCCGTGGCGGCCACGTTCGGCAAGACGGAGGTGGCGCGGGCGTTGATCGGGGGCGGTGCGGATTTGAGCATTACCAACAACGAAGGGGCTACGCCGCTGCACATCGCGGCCTTCCTCTGCTACGAAGAGATCGTCCAGGCGCTGCTGGAGGCCGGCGCCGACAAGAGCGTGCGGGACAAAGCTGGCGCGACGGCACTGGCGTCCGTGGCCGGACCGTTCGAGCAGGTCAAGGGCGTTTACGACCGCATCGGCAAGGGCCTGGCACCGCTGGGGCTGCGGCTGGACTACGAGCGGATCAAGACGACCCGGCCGCGGATTGCGGAGATGTTACGGTAGGGATATGGTGGGCAGTGCCCACCCTACGGAGTTGAGGACCGTTCTCCGGGCTGGATGCACTTTGCGACATGACCTTGCCCAACATCCAGGGCAACCCGATGCCGCCGGCCAGGCCGAGCAGGGCCAGCACCACGGCCAAGACCATCAGCACTCGGCCCCGTGCGACGGCGGGCGCGCCCTTGACGACCTTGACGTCTTTGATCAGTCGGACGCCGGGGGGAGGCATCTGCTGCGTGCCGACGACTTTGCGACCCAGGGACCAGATGTACCAGGCTAACGGCAGAACGCTCAGGAACGTCAGGGAGATCGCGATCTGAAGGACATGCAGGGCGTCTTCGGGTTCGCGTTGGGCCAGGTAACGCGTCACCGGCGGCAAGACCCACTGGAGCAATACCACGCCGAAGCAAACGCAACCGGCAAGTGCCACGAGGATGACGCGGCGATACTTGCGATTGGCTGGCAGGATCTCTTCGTCCATCTCGGCTCGCTCATGTAGTCGTCATCGGCGCCCATACGTTGGCATGGAACGGCGCTCCTATCTGTTATCGGCCAAATCCGCCGGCGACTTCACCAACGGCCCCTGCTTTCGGTTGGATCCGGACAGAGATGCAGACCGGTTCAGACCTGCTTCTGTTTCCAGCGGCCACGCTTGAAGGCGACCAGGGCCCAGAGGGTCATCGCGGTCTCGGCGATGATGATCGAATAGAAGACGCCTGTCTCGCCGGCGTGCAGCTTGATCGCCAGCAGGTACGCCAGCGGAATCTCCAGCAGCCAGAAGCAGAACAGGTTGATCTTGGTCGGGGTGGCGGTGTCACCGGCGCCGTTGAGGGCCTGGACCAGGACCATGCCGAGCCCATAGGCGATGAAACCCAGGCTCATGATGCGCAGCGCCACCGCCCCGCTGTCGACGACCGGGCCATCGTCGATGAAGGGCTGGATGAACGGGCGCGGAAAGCCGATCAGCGCGATACTGATCAGGCCCATCAGGATCACGTTCGCCTTGGCAGTGGCCCAGACGGATCTCTCGGCGCGGTCGGGCTTTTGGGCGCCGAGGTTCTGCCCGACCAGGGTCGCGGCGGCATTGGCGATGCCCCAGCAGGGCAGCAGCGCGAAGACGACCACGCGGATGGCGATGGTGTAACCGGCGACAGCCGTACTGCCGAAGACCGAAACGATGCGCATCAGGCCGATCCAACTGGAGGTGGCGATGATCTGTTGGCCGACGCCGCCCAGGGCGAGCTTGACGAGCTGGCCGATGGTGTGGGGATGGATGCGGATGTCGGCAACGGTCAGTTTGATGCGGGTCTTGCCCGAGAAGAGCAGATAGAACTGATAAAGCACGGCCAGGCCGCGACCGATGTTGGTGGCGACGGCGGCGCCGGTGATGCCCAGTTCCGGGAAGGGACCGAGGCCAAAGATCAGCACGGGATCGAGGACCATGTTCAGAATGTTGGCGATCCACAGGACGCGCATCGAGATCGCGGCGTCGCCCGCGCTGCGGAAGACCGCGTTGATGATGAACAGCAACATGATCACGCCGTTGCCGGCCAGCATCACGGCGGTGTAGCCCCACATCGAGTCGCACATCTGGGCATTGGCGCCCATCAGGCCGAGCAGTTGACGGGCGTAGAACCCGCCGGGGATGGCGATAGCGATGGCGATCAACAGTCCGGTGACGATCGACTGGAAGGCCGCTTCGGCCGCCTCGCGGGGTTTCTTCTCGCCCATGCGGCGGGAGACCATCGCGGTGGTCGCCAGGCCGAAGCCCATGCTGATCGCGTAGATGATCGTGACGATCGATTCGGTAATGCCGACGGTCGCCACGGCGTCGGCGCCGAGGCGCGAGACGAAGTAAATATCGACCACGGCAAAGACCGACTCCATGGCCATTTCCAGCACCATGGGCACGGCCAGCAGGAAGATCGCCCGGCGCAGGCTGCCGGTGGTGAAATCCTGCTCGGAGCCGACCATGGCTTCTTTCAAGTCTCGCCAAATTGCGTTCATTCCTGTTTATCCATTTCCATCAATCGGAACCGGCACGCAAACCACACCACAATCCGTTCCCAGGCAAGCCGACTCTGCCACCTGTGATCGAGCCGGGCCCGGCACCCTGTCGAAACAGTCTGGATTCCCGCCTGCGCGGGAATGACAGGGGTACGCGCCCGCCATGTGGTTCGGCCACCGCGTGGTCGGCGGCCACTATCCATACCCGGTCGGAAGCAAGGTTGCAACCACCATCCCGGCGTAGTATGCTATTGGGTATGCCATGGAGGCATTTTGGCGACGATTAGGTTCGGGAACCCCTTTGGGTGGAGGCACAGATTATGAAGTCGATGAAACGCCGTGATTTCCTCAAGAGTACGCTGGCCGCCTCGGCGATCGGCGCCGCACCGTTCAATATCCTCAAGGCGGGCGCCTCGCCCAACAGCAAGCTCAACATCGCCTGCATCGGGGTGGGCATGCAGGGCTCGAGCAACGCCGAGTACCTGGCAGGGACCGACAACGTGATCGCGCTGTGCGACGTCGACCAAGCCTGGCACCAGCGGCAGATCCGCAACCGCAAGAACCTGCACGGGATCAAGCTCTGGACCGACTACCGGGTGATGTTCGACAAGATCGGCAAGGACATCGACGCCGTGCTGATCGCGACACCCGAGCACAACCACTACACGATCGCCATGTACGCCATCCGGCACGGCAAGCACGTGTATTGCCAGAAGCCCCTCTGCCATACGGTCAACGAGGTGCGCTTGCTGACCGAAGAAGCGAAGAAGTATCCCAAGGTGGTCACCCAGATGGGCAATCAGGGCCATTCGGGTAGCAGCTCAGCGATGCTGCGCGACTGGGGCCAGGCGAATTCGGTCGGGCCGATTCGTGAAGTGGTCGCCTATTCGCGGAAGAACTACTGGATTGACAAGCCGCTGGTGCAGGGTTGCACGGTGCCCGAGACGCTCGACTGGAATCTGTATCTCAACCGCGCCGAGATGATCCCATTCAGTACCAGCTACATGAATCGCGAGTGGATTCGCTACACGCACTTCAGCGGCGCCGTGGGCGACATGGCCGCGCATATTTTCGACCCGGCGTACTACGCGCTGGATCTGCGCATTCCCTTGAGCGTGCGGGCGGACGTGAACACGCCGGCTTTTCCGGGGTCGCTGCCCCGCTCGGGCGTGATCACCTGGGAATTCGGCCCGCGGGGCGACATGCCTCCGGTGACGCTGAAATACTACCTGGGCCAGGACATTGAGTTTCCCTTCCCGAAGCACCTCGAACCGGGCCGGCGCGAGATCACCAGCGGCTCCGTCATGGTCGGGGAAAATGCGTCGATCATGGCCGGCAGCCACAGCCAGGGCGCGCGGATCATTCCGGAAAGCGTGATGAAGGAGACGCCGCGACCGCCGGAGGTGGCATACCGCTGCAAGGGCCGGACGCACTTCGACAACTGGACGCTGGCCTGCAAGGGCGAGGACAAGGCGATGTCGTCGTTCGACTACGCCGGGCCGCTGTCGGAAATCATCGTTCTGGGCGATATCGCCCTGCTGCACCCGGGCCGAACGCTGAAGTGGGACGCGAAGAACCTGAAGATTACCAACGACGACGCGGCCGACAAGAGCCTCTTCATGCGACGCCTGGCCCCCCGCGACGACCTGAACTGGTGCTAGGCAACCATCAACACTACGTCCGGGGCACGGCAACGTCACAACTAGCGACCTGGAAATAGCCTGCGGGCCGAAGGGGTTTTGTTCTGCGCGTCCTGCTCCCAGCGGCATTCCCGCCTCAATCGATCGGCGGACGGGGTGAGAAGCAAATATTTCGGCTTCCTCTGTAACCACGAGTCGCGTTCGGCCACTAGATCCCCAGAAACGGCGCAACCCGTACAAGCAGGAGACAATCTATGGGAAGGAGAAGCCGTATGAGTGCAGGTTCGATTCCGAAGCACGTCGCGACGATATCCCTGGTGCTGGCGTTGTTGGCGGCCCAATCACCAGGCAACGGGCAAGTCCGCGCCGAACGGACCAAAGCTGAGGTCGACGCCCTGATCGGCCAGGCCGGCAGTACAACGCCGGACTGGTGGGATTCGACGGAACTGGAATACCCCGAAACGCTTGATTTGAACTGGCCTGTTCAACAGGGGTTTGCCGAGGGCCCCGGCCGATTCGAAGAACGAGGCCGAGGCAGAGGGCGCGGTCGGCGGGGAGGACCGGGGCGACGCGGCGGGCCCTTCGAGGGAGACGGTCGGGGATTCGGGCAAGAGTGGGGCTCGCCCACCAACGTCGATGAATACCTGATCCGGGTCGTTTATCCCAATCCCTCGCGGCACCAAGCGGGCGTCAAGCTGGTTCATCATCTGATGATCCGGCACAAAGACGACCAGGAGAAGCTCAAGCGTTCGTTGAACACGCTGGGAGGAATGTTCTACGAACTGTTCGGTGACTATGCTCGCGCGGCATTCTGGTGGCAGAAGTGCGCGGACATGGGCGGCACGACAGACTCGGTGAAGTTGGCCCGTTGCTACTTCGAGCTAGGCAGCAGAACCACGGCGGCAGAACTCCTGTCGCAAACGGACAGCGGCTCTACTCGAAGTACCAAAGACCTGGTCAAACTCTGGGCCAAGATCGGTGAAGTCGACAAGGCCTTGAGCATGATTGAGTCAATGTCGAATACGGGCGGCGGTTTCGACCGACGCGGCCCAAGGGGCATGACGCAGAGCGACAAATACCTACTCTCAGCAGAGATTTGCCGTGGCGCCGGTCGATATGATGACGCGATCACCTACTACGAGAAGGTTCTGGCCCTGCCCGACAGTGAAACGCGTCCCTGGAACCACCACGAAACCGACGACAAGTTCCAGGCCGAGGTCAACAGTACCGGCACGAGATTCCTGAAGACATTGGACCTCGAACGTGTCCCGGATGGCTCCTACACCGCGACGGTGGAGGCCTACGGCGGACCGATGACGCTCCAGGTGGTCCTGAAGAACGGGACCATCGAATCGGTCGATGTGACGCGCCACTGGGAAACCTATGAATACCTGGTCATGGCGCAGCCGACCGCCCGCCAGATCGTCGAGAAGCAGAGCTTCGAAGGAGTCGATGTCATCACGGGTGCGACGGTGACCTCGGACGCAATCATCAACGCCGCCGCGGCGGCCCTGACCAAGGGGATGAAGTAATCCTCTCGTATGTCAGCAACACGTGTTAGGGCCGGGTTCACCGTCGGCCTCTGAAGTGAGAGAGCATTGTGACGTCTTCTCGTGACGGAAAGGATAAGCCACTGCGCCGCCTCCTGCAAAGATTGAGACCGACATGGACGCAGACGCCCGGGCGGCGCCTCGCCCAGGCACTCTGCCTCATCGTCTTCCTGGCGCTGTTCTTTTACTGGAGCTGGCCCCACCGTTCTGACTCCACCAGCGTCAACGTAAGTGGTTCTGCCCCAGTCGAAATCTTTCTCACGTTGGACCCTCTGGTCGCCATATCAACCGCGCTCGCCGCCAGGACGATGGTCTGGTCGCTCACGGCCGCGGTGGTTGTCCTGGCGATCGGCGTCGTCTTTCCCCGCTGGTTCTGCGGATACGTTTGTCCCCTGGGCACACTGATCGATGTGTGGGACTGGGGCATTGGTCGTCGTATCGAGCGGTTCCGTCTGACTGAGAAGGGCTGGTGGGTCAATCTGCGTTTCTTCTTTCTGGTCGGCATCCTGGCCGCGGCGACGCTGGGCGTACTATTGTCGGGCTTCGTTGCCGCTATCCCCGTCGTGACACGGGGTATGCTGTACGTCTTCGCGCCCCTGCAAGTGGGGCTGCTGCGAGGCTGGGACTATGTCCCGTCTCTGAACGCCGGGCAATATGTTTCCATCGTGCTCTTTCTCGCCGTCTTGGGACTCAGCCTGCTACGCCCGCGCTTCTGGTGCGCCTACCTCTGTCCGAGCGGCGCCCTGCTCTCGGTGGCAAGCCTGTTGAGCCCGACCAGGCGCCAGGTTGACAGCACATGCACCCAATGCGGCCGGTGTCTGCGCGTCTGCTCCTTCGATGCCATCGCTCCGGACTATTCCACCTATCTCTCCCGCTGCGCCACCTGCAAGAACTGCCAGAGCATCTGTCCACAGCAGTCGATCCAATTCGTTCGCCGATGGGGTAGGCGCACGCAAGATGCCGCCCTACCAGCGCCCGCTGCCGAACCCGCTTACACGCGCCGAGGCTTCTTTCTGGGGCTGATCGGCGCGACCGGAGCCGGCATCGGTGTCGCAACGGGACTCGCCCGCGAGCGGGAGGATCACGCCGGTTCGTATCCGGTGCGCCCGCCGGGTTCCGTGCCGGAAGCCAGATTCCGTCGACAGTGCATTCGCTGCGGCCAATGCATGAAGGTCTGCCCCAGCAACGTGCTCCAGCCGGCGGGATTCGAGCAGGGCCTCGATGGCCTCTGGACACCCACCGTCACGGCCGACTTCGCGGGCTGTGAACCCTCGTGCAACAACTGCGGTCAGGTTTGCCCAACCGGGGCCATTCGGAAACTGCCTCTCGCCGAGAAGCGAGCCGCCCGGCTCGGGTTGGCCGTGATCGACACGAACACGTGCCTGCCCCACTGTGGCAAAGAAGCGTGCGGCTGGTGTTTCAGCGCGTGCGCTGCCGCCGGCTACCACGCCATCGAGTACGTACGGGTCGGGATCGAATACGACAACCGAGGAGCGCCGATCGCAGGCTCAGGATTTCTGGCGCCGGTCATTCTGGAGGACAAGTGTGTCGGGTGTGGCCTGTGCCAGGCACGGTGTCGCGCGGTCAACCTGACGGACAAGACGCTGCTGCGCGAAAGTGCCGTCAAGATCATGGCCGGCCCGGACCGAGAAGACCGCATCGCCTCCGGCTCCTACCGGGAACTTCAGAAGAAGCGCCAAGAACGCAGCAAGCCGCACCAGGTCGAGGCAACGGAGAACGAATACCTTCCCGACTTTCTCCGCTGACAAGCCCCACGCAGCCACCTGAACCGTCACGGAGCCGCCTGAGGCCCCCGGCGCGGCGCAATAAGACCGCAACCATCGGCCTAATAAGGGTTTGCGAAGCGAGCGGCAATCGGGGTGATAGGATTCGAACCTACGGCCTCCTGCTCCCAAAGCAGGCGCTCTAGCCAAGCTGAGCTACACCCCGTCAAGAACCGTTGCGAGCGGCGTTTCGTATTATATAGGTGAGAGCGGAGATTGTGCAACTGCGCGCCTGCGATGTTGCGACAAATGAGGTTATGGGACGTGCCAGCGGCGGCCAAACCGCAAAAAAAAGTTGCATAATCCTCGGTCTTGCGGTAAAATAAGCAATCTAGGGAATTTCACATTTCGGGGATTCCAAGTACGCCACAGCTCGCGTTCTGGTTGATGGAGATGGTGATTATGGCTGGTATGTTCTACTCGCTGAAGGAAACGGCCGAGAAGCTCGGGATTGCGGAGGATGAGGTCAAGCAACTGGCCGAAGAAGGCAAGCTCCGCGAGTTCCGCGATGGGTCCAACCTCCTGTTCAAGATCGAGGAGGTCGAGGCACTGCTCGGTGAAGGTCCGGCCATGGATCTGGAACTGGAGCCGGAGGCGGAAGAGGTTGTGGCCGACGTGGATGAGGTGCTGGAGCTGGAACCCGTGGCTGAGGAGCCGGCCGAAGAAGAGGCCATGCTCGAATTGGAAGAAGAAGCCCCGGCTGGACCCATAGAAGAGGAAACCGCCGAGCTGGCGTTGGAACCCGAGACTCAGTTCGAGGTCGAGGCCGAGCCTGAGCTGGAAATGGCGGCCGAGGCCGATACGGCCAGCGAACTGGAGCTGGCGCCCGATCTGGAAACGGGCGCCGAACTGGAGATGGCTGCCGACACGTCGGCCGAACTTTCGGAAGACGATATCCTGGCCGATATGGGCGACGTCGAACCGGTGGCGCAGATCGAGGAAGAAGAGGGATCGGAAATCTCACTTGCCCCGGAGACGGGCATGCTCGGCACCGAAAGCGACATTACCGACATGGACACCGCGCTGACCGGCCAGGGCATCAACGTGCTCGGCGAGACGGACGCGGATTACGACGTGACCGACGACTCGCTGGCCGAGACCGTCGGACCGGCCGGCACGGCCACCGAGGCCTCGCTGGAAGAGATCGAAGACGACGTGAACCTGGACAGCTTTGGCTCCGGTTCCGGCCTGCTCGATCTGTCGCTGCAAGCCGACGACACCTCCCTGGGCGGCATTCTCGACGAGATCTACACGGCCGACGGTGGCGAGGAAGGCGAGGCCGCGGGCGAATCGGACATGGTTGAGGACATGGCCACGGAGGCCGATCATGTCGGTGCCGAAGAGGAACTGGCTGCTCCGGAACCGATGGTCGCCATGCCCACCGTCGCGACGGCGCTGGTGGAGGCCCCGCCGGACACGCAGAGCAACATGCTCGGCATCCTGCTCTTCCTGCCGCTGCTGGCGCTGCTCTACACCGCCATCGTCACGGTCGCGGCGTTGAAGGGTGTCATGCCTTCGATCCTGGAATCGATTCAGGGCCTGGTCTGGTACATCATGGGCGGTGCGGCCGTCGTCGCGATCCTGGTCGTCGGGGCCTCGTTTGTCGTCGGGGCCGAGGCCAAGCCCAGAGCGCCGAAGGCGAAAAAGGCCAAGAAAGAAAAGGCGCCCAAAGCCAAGAAGGCCAAGAAAGAGAAAGCCCCCAAGGCTGAGAAGCCCAAGAAGGAAAAGAAATCCCTCTTCGGCAAAAAGAAAAAAGGCTAGGCCGGCACCGGCACCTCATCTGAAATCTCAAGTTCTCCGTCCGTGGTCTCTTTGCGCATCCGGCTTCTGCACACCCATTCGAGCCTCGACCCAGCGGCTGTCGACTGAGCCATTGCTTGCCAAGATTTCAAAATCCTCCCACATCACGTGGTTGAACTTCGCCATAGCTAAAAGCACAAATCCAGCTAAGGACCAGACTTGTGGTATTGACGCTGGCCCGGCCGTCGTTCGCAAACGGCCTACCACAAATGTGCGATCTTGAATTGTCGGCGGCTGCTCCATATAATTACCCCATCTGGCGCAACACCATTCTTCCGACTGGATTAGTGATCTGAGACGGAGTTCCGAATCATGGATGAGGTCTTGAATACCATACGGCTGAGCGATTGCATCGCGGGGATGAACGATTTGCCCGCAGGCTGCGTCGATCTCGCCTTCGCGGACCCACCTTTCAATATCGGCTACGAGTATGACGTCTACGAAGACTCTCTCGAACACCAGAAGTATATCGACTGGTCTGCCGAGTGGATTTCGGCGGTCTTCCGAGCGCTCAAGCCCAACGGGACGTTTTGGCTCGCCATCGGCGACGACTATGCGGCCGAGCTGAAACTTGAGAGCCAGAAGATTGGATTCCATTGTCGCAGCTGGGTGATCTGGTACTACACGTTTGGGGTCAATTGTGCCAAGAAGTTCACGCGTTCACACACGCACCTATTGTATTTCGTCAAGGACCGGAGCGATTTCACGTTCCAGGATGAGGACATTCGCGTTCCTTCCGCCCGCGAACTGGTTTACAATGATAAGCGCGCCAATCCCAAAGGCAGACTTCCGGACGATACTTGGATCATCCGGCCCGCCGGCCTCGTCGGAGATCTCGTAAGTGACGACGATGGAACTTGGTCCCCTCACACCCTGACCCCGCCGACGGACAGTGACAGAACGTTCACCTTGCGGCCCCAGGACCTGGAACAGGCTTTCAGTCCTGCGGAAGACACCTGGTACTTCCCGCGCGTGGCCGGAACGTTCAAAGAACGAGCCGGATTTCATGGATGCCAGATGCCCGAGCAAGTGCTGGGTCGCATTATTCGCACCTGCTCCCTTCCGCGCGAGCTTGTTCTCGACCCCTTTTCGGGCAGCGCCACGACGCTGGCCGTGGCAAAGAAACTCGGACGTCGTTTCATCGGATTCGATCTGTCCGAGGATTACGTCCGCTACGGCCTCGACAGACTCGCTGCCATACGAGTAGGTGACCGACTCGATGGCTCCTCGGAACCCTTGAAGAGTGCACCGCCCACTGAGGGCTCGAAGGGTAAGAGGAAAGGGGCCAAGAAGTCCCGGTCAATGAAATCGGCGCAACGCAATCCACATTCAGGGCGATCACGGTACGATGAGTTCGAGTTGAAGATGACTCTGAAAGGTCTTACGGAAGCGTTTCAACGCACTCATGAGGGATTCTCCGCAGATCGTGTCGTGGCCGACCCGGACCTGAATAAGGAGTTTGTAGCAACTTGTACAAATCTGGGGCTCGTCGGTGACGCACGCACATGGAACACGCTACTGTTCCGGCTGCGCAAGAGAGGGTGGTTGAGTGCCGTTGAAACTGTGCACCGAACCACTCTCTCATGGGAAGACTGCGACAAGTATATATTTGCCAGTGAGATTGCTTGGCAAAGCATGCTGAATGATAACTCGGCAAGCAGTCTTGATGAAATCCTCTGCGACCCTGCATTGGCAGCCGAATTCGACAGACGCGCCGGGCGATTCGCGCCTGGACATAAGCCTCTCGATTACCGTTGGGCGGCCCTAAAACTGCGCAAAGAGGCGAAGTGCGCAAGAAGTCGCGCCAAAATCCTTACACCGCCCAAGCGATTTGGTGAGGTGATATCCATCAACGAATTGTCGGCCCGGAGACTTCCTGAGGTGGCCGGTCTGTATGTGCTAGGCGAAGACTCGAGGTGCACTCGGAAGCTCTATGTCGGAGAAACACTGAACCTCCGCAGCCGACTGGTATTGAACCGTCGTCGAATCAACGCGTGGCGAGAGTTCTCCCCCTCCCAATCGATCTTTGTGCAAACACACCCTATGGATTGGCCCACGGCGGGAAAGCTGGCGTGGCAGAGCTGCCTCGTCAGAAGATTCAAACCGCGTCTCAATTGTTTTGAGCTTCGGTCAGCCTCATGACATGTCCGATTGTTGACGCCTTTGACGTTGCCTCAGAGGGCTATTCAACAGATCGTGTGGTCGCTGATCCTGAACTCAACAAGCGCTTCATTGCTGCTTGCCGACAACACGGCCTCCATGATTCAGTGACCGATCTGAATCGCGCACTACTGAATCTGCGTAAGGCCGGTGGGCTTGCGGGGCGGCCGCGTTCCAAACGAACACATTTTCCGGATGAGGATGATTATCGATTTGCAGCGGAGATCGCTGTCCGATTCTTGGAACGTCGCGACGGCCTCACGCTGGATGCTATCATCTGTAAACCCGAAAAGGCCGCCCAATTCGACGAAGTATCCGCACGCATCGCCCCCGGGCATACCCCGCTCCAGTATCGTTGGGCGGCCCTGAATCTTCGGAAAGCACGGAGTCTCGAGCCGGAGATCGTCGCGCGAATTGCTGCGCCGCCGGTCGAGGTTATTAACTTAAACGTCTCGAACATCGTGGCAGATGAACTGCCGTCGGCTCAGGGACTATATTTGTTCTTCGCCGCGGATCAGTTGTTGTATGTCGGTGAAACGGAGAACCTGAGAAAGAGACTTAGGAAACACCTGGACCACTCGGACAACAAAGGACTGGCACGCTGGATATGGGAATTCGGGACAGAAGCCCTGCACCTTGAGATGCACCTGCTCAAAGAAGGCACCGCCACTCGGATCCGCAAGGCCCTCGAACTCGAACTAATTCGCTCGCGACAGCCCATCTTCAACGTCAAGCGATGAAAGGACACGCATGTCCATTACCGGCGATTGCCTTAAGTTCTGTCAGATGTTTGAAGGTGAACTGCTGACCGAGTTGATGCTGCGCTACTGGGACCATCCGCTAGCCGAGGACGCTGACTATCGCAACGGCCTGATCGAAAACGCTGCAAAGGCCCTTCGTTTATCCATGGAGGGCCAAAGGCTTATGAAGGACTTGCCACCCTCAGAGATGAACTTCGTCGCCGCTGTGTGGTACGCAGAATGGGCAAGTTTGGACAGCGTGTCTCCCGAAATTCCAACAGACGAGCTTCAGCAACGAGAAGCATGGCTCAAAGCTATGCGACAGGCCGTCCCGTCTTGCTTCTGCGACCAGAGTAAGCTGTCCAATTAGGTCTCTCCCTCGCGCCTCGGGTCTGCGGCCTCCTGCCTGAGAGACGTCTTGCCCCGGACGAAACGTCGTTGCTACAATGGTCGCGACGGCATACTGGCAAGATTGAGATGAGGTGGAGCATGGATCGGATCGAACATCGGGGTTGCTATGCTGGGCGACAGGCAGCATTTGCGGGCGCAAGCGGGCTGGGTCTGTTGTTGGCGTTTGGCGTGGCTGTACTCTCCGGCTGCGCGAGTGAAAATCGCGAGACGACCGGACCAGGAGCCGATCCCTATGCAGTGACATCATCTCAGCGCCGCACGTTCGCCTGGCCCGACGGCAAACGGGGGGCGGTGAGTTTGACGTTCGACGATGCGCGGCTGAGCCAGGCGGATGTGGGACTGCCCCTGCTGGACAGCTACGGCGTCAGGGCCACGTTCTATGTCTCGCCCGGCTCGCTTCAGAAGCGCCTGCCGACTTGGAAGCAGGCGGTGACCGACGGTCACGAGATCGGCAATCACTCCCTGCGCCATCCTTGCACGGGCAATTTCCCGTTCGCCCGGGAAAAGGCGCTGGAGGACTACACGCTGGAGCAGATGGAGCGGGAATTGGAGGAGGCGAACGAGGTCATCGAAACGGCGCTGGGCATCCGACCGGCCACCTTCGCCTATCCGTGCGGGCAGAAGTTCGTCGGCCGCGGGCGGCACCTGAAGAGCTATGTCCCGCTGGTGGCCGAGATGTTTCTGGCCGGGCGCGGATGGATGGACGAAGCGGCCAACGACCCGGCCTTCTGCGACCCGGCCCAACTGCTCGGCATGGAACTGGACGGGCTCGACTTCGACCAGGCCAAGAAGCTCATCGACGCCGCGATCGAAAACGGGGCGTGGCTGGTCTTCGCCGGCCATGAGATCGGCGACGGAGGCCGCCAGACCACCCGAATCGATACGCTCAAGGCCATCTGTGAATACGCTCAGAATCCGGACAGCGGCCTTTGGCTCGACACCGTCGCGAACATTGGCGCCTATGTCCGCGCGGCACAGTAGCGGTTGCTAGGTGACCGGGCCCAATGAATAGGCCAGCGCCGCCAGCAGAGCACCGAGGATCGGCCCGAGGACCGGGACCCAACTGTAACCCCAGTCACTGGGGCCCTTGTGCGTGATGGGCACGAATTGGTGCACCAGGCGCGGGCCCAGATCGCGGGCGGGGTTGATCGCATAGCCGGTCGTGCCACCGAGTGACATGCCGATGCCCGTCACCACGAGCGCGACCGGGATGGCCCCGAGCGCGCCCATCCCCATCTTGACCTCCTCACCGTCGGCGGTGAATTTCGGGACGGCGATATACAGCACCGCCATGATCAGAACGAAGGTGCCAACGACTTCGGAGAAGACATTGCTCAGGGGCTTGCGCACCGTCGGTCCGGTCGCGAAGGTCGCCAGGATGGTGTCCTTGTCATCGGTCATCTCATAGTGGTCCCGATAGAACAACCAGACCAGCAAGGCGCCGACGGCCCCCCCCAGGAATTGTGCGGCCAGAAAGAGCGGAACCTTGGCCCAGGAAAACACGCTGGCGGCCGCCAGACCGATCGTCACGGCGGGATTGATATGGGCACCGCTGACCTCACCCGTGATGGATACGGCGGTGAAGACGGCCAGCCCCCAACCCATCGTGATCACGATCAGCCCGGCGTTGTTGCCCTTGGTCCCCTTGAGACAGACGTTCGCCACGACGCCGTCGCCCAGCAGGACCAGGATCATGGTCCCAATGAATTCCGCCCCAAATTCGGCCGTCAGTTCGTTCATGAGCATCTCCCCAATTCAGTTGCAGAAAATGAGACCCGGCGCATCATCGGTCCCGTGGTCTTTGCCCTACCGGTCCCAGTCGCGCACGCGATCCACCGCCTTGCGCCAATTCCTCAGCAGTTGGGCCCGCCTCTCGGGCACCATATGCGATTTGAACTCGGCTCCCTGTTTCCAGATCTTCTTGATCTCGTCCAGATCCTTCCAGTACCCCACGGCCAGCCCCGCGAAGAAGGCCGCCCCCATGGCGGTGGTCTCCAGCGTCTCGGGCCGGATGACCTTGACACCGGTCAGACCCGCCTGGAACTCCATCAACGCATCGTTGATCGACGCGCCGCCATCGACGCGCAGCTCGGTGATCGGAATGCCCGCGTCATCGGTCATCGCATCCAATACGTCCTTCGTCTGGAAGGCGATCGATTCGATGCAGGCCCGGGCGATATGACCGTCCGTGGTACCGCGCGTGATACCGAAGATGGCGCCGCGGGCGTACTGATCCCAATGCGGCGCCCCGAGGCCGGCGAAAGCCGGGACCATGTAGACGCCTCCGTTGTCCTCGACCGAATTGGCGAGCGCCTCGACCTGCTCGCTCTTGGTGATACAACCCAGGCCGTCCCGGAGCCATTGCACGACGGCGCCCGCGATGAAGATACTGCCCTCCAGCGCATAGGTGACCCGATCGCCCAGCTTCCAGGCGACGGTGGTCAGCAGGTTGTTCGTGGATTGCCTGGGTTTGGCGCCGGTGTTCATGACGATGAAACAGCCGGTGCCGTAGGTGTTCTTGATCATGCCCTCTTCCGTGCACATCTGCCCGAACATGGCGGCCTGCTGGTCGCCCGCGATACCGGCGATGGGAATCTCGGCCGAAAGAAAGGCGGTGCCCGTCACGCCGAACCGCTCGCTGCACCCCTTCACCTCCGGGAGCATGGACATCGGGACGCCGAACAGCTCGCAAAGCTCATCGTCCCATTGCTGCTCGTGAATGTTGTACAACATCGTCCGGCTGGCATTGGAGATGTCAGTCGCGTGAACTTTTCCACCGGTCAGCTTCCACACCAGCCAGGCATCGACGGTGCCGAAAGCCAGCTCCCCCGCCTCGGCCCGCTGCCGGGCGCCTTCGACGTGGTCGAGAATCCAGCGGACCTTGGTCGCGGAGAAATAGGCGTCGATCACCAGCCCGGTCTTCTGCTGGATCATCGCGGCGTGGCCAGCCGCCTTGAGCTCGTCGCAAATCGCCGACGTGCGCCGGTCCTGCCAGACGATGGCGTTGTGCACGGGCTGGCCCGTCTTGCGGTCCCAGACGATGACAGTCTCGCGCTGATTGGTAATCCCCAGCGCGGCGATCTCCGCGCCGCTGATGCCCAGCTTGGCGATAGCCTCAGCCGCGACACTCGCCTGGCTCGACCAGATCTCGTTCGGATCGTGCTCGACCCAGCCCGACTTCGGAAAGATCTGCTCGAACTCCTTCTGCGCCACCGAGCGGATCGTGCCTTCCCGGTCGATGACCAACGCGCGGGAACTGGTGGTGCCCTGATCGAGCGCCAGGATATACGTCGCCTCAGCCATAGCGAACTCCTCAATACCCATCGACGAATCTGCTCCTCAGCCTTCCAAGAGGGCCTAATAGATCATCTGCCCTGGCCCCTGTCAAACCTTAGATCGGGCAGGTGACCGTGCGGCGTCGATCGAGGAGGCAGGCCTACGGGGTGACGCCGGAGTCGGGCAGGAGGTAGCGGCAGCGAACGGGGGCGAGCATGGCGTCTTGGACGGGGCGGGCTTCGGTCAGGGCCAGGGGGTAGTCGGTGGGCAGGCCGACGCCGGGCTTGCCGAGGACCAGGGCAACGTCGGTCCACTGGCGCAGGAAGCGCGCGATGGTCATGCGGACGTTGCCACTGCTGGGATCGGCCACGTAGACGCGATCGCCCCGCACGCCGCGCAGGACGGCGAAATGCTTGTATTCCCCCCGCTGCACGTGGATCAGGATCGGCCCCTGGAGCTGAGGCAACACCTGCGGCTCCAGCTTGACCCCGACAGCTTGATAGCCCATCCGCTCGGCGCACTGCTTCAGATCCAGCATGGTCAGGCCGTCTTCCTGCCGCTGTTTCACCTCGTCATCGGTGAGGTGGTTCAACATGTTCTCGAGCACGTCCCGCTCGGTGACGTCGTCCTCGAAGTAGTAGCGCATCAGCGTGGCCAGCGCCGCCGAGCCACAGGAGAAATCGTAGCTCTGCATGACAATGCCCTTCTCGCGAATGGCTTTCCAGCTCTCGACATGGCGGCGGACGCGAACCGGACCGGCGCTGAAGCTGGTATCCGTCGGACCCGTCTCATCGGAGCTCGTCGCGCAACCACCAGTCAGCGCGATCGGCATCAGTAAAACGCAGAGTGTTGCGGTAAGGCGCATCTTGAACTTTCGCTAAGGCACTCTCATGACCAGAGCCGCACCGATCGACACATCGGGTGCATCGTCGTTGAGGCCGAACGTCACCTCGGGCTCGATGTACGTATTACGTTTGCAGCGCATCGTCGCGGCCACGCGCAACGTCATCGGCTCGTACGACGATCCTTCGGCCTTCTCGCCGTCAATCTCCCAGTTGCCTTGCAGAAGGCCTGAGAAGCGGCCGCTCAGAGAGACATCGTCGTTGATGGAAAAACCCAGGCCCATGCTGTATTGCAGGCCCGGCCCGGGCTCGTACTTGCGGCCCGCAGCGTGGCGGGAGAACTGATGCACGTAGCCGATGCCGCCGAAGAGGACCAGTGGATCGGTCGTCTTGACCCATTGGAGACTGCTCGCCAGGGCCCAGTGTCCCGACCCCAGGGGTGGGCGCGTGCCCCCGCCCCGGTAAGGGTCCTCGCCGCTGGGGGCGCGCACCTGGACGGTGCCCAGCAGTTCGGGCCAGGAGGTCTTTTCCTGCATGATCTGGAAACTGACGCCCGCGTTCACGTCCCCCAGACCGGTCTCATCGTCCGAGGTGACGACGCCACTCTCGGACAGTTCGCGGTAGCTGTGAATCACCGGTACGGAAATGAGACCCTCCAATCCCTTGCGAATCCCAAACCGCGCAGTCAGAGGCAGACGCACCTGGCGGGTCAGGTCGCTGTCGGTAAGCAACTCTTCGGTCTTGCCGCGCCGATACTCCAGACCGACTTCGAGATCCCATACCCCCGGCGGCAGGATGACCGAGGCGTCGCGCAGGAATATCGAGCGCAGGTCCTCCTCGTCTTCGGGTTTGGGGCCCAGCGATTTGAGTGCATCATCGGACGACGCGTCACTGCCCAGCGCCGCGCCGGCCAAAATCAGCAGGACGCCCAGAAACAGGAACCACGTCCGGGCGGACGGTGCCATCGCATGTGTCATGTCGCCTCCTTGCAGACACTCAGCAAAACCTATGAAAAAGGAGGCTCATTATACACCTGAGCCTCCCGTTTGACAGAGAAAATATGTCGCGCCGCTATTCAGGCGGCAGTTCACCACCGCCGGGATCGGTACCGGGGTCGGTCCCCGGGTCCGGCGTTTCACCGCCGCCGGCACCGCCACCGCGCCAGAAGGCGATGCGGGCGCGAATGATAGCTCGTCGTTGGGCCCGGCTGGCCTGGAAGAAGGCCCGCAGACGGGCCCGCCACATGCGGTGCCAGAAGCCCAGCGGTCCGGTCCCTTCGATTTCGGCCAGATCGGCCTCACTGACCACCGTGACACCCGCCTGGGTGCCCAGGGCCGACAGAATCGCCGGCGCTTCCGGTGGCTCGTCGGCCGCGCTGGTCGTGGCCAGGACCAGCACACAGCCTACACAGAAGATGAGTACGTTGACTTTCATGGTTAGCGACCCCCCCAAAGAAACATTGTCGATTGCGTGCCATGGATTGTTGGTGTGACCCAAGGTCGGAAAAGCGGTCAAGAGACCACCGGATAAGGGCAAAAACGGCCTCGGGATCTTGGTCTGTGTCTTGCAGGTCAGCACTACATCGAGAGTCTTCGCTTCTGGCCGCCGCTATACAAATTATTCATAGTAGGAGCAAGATTCGCAAATGACAGGCGCACTTTTCCCCATAATACCGCCAAAAAGTGTGCGAATACGCGTCACTTGACGCCGGCGGTGAAGGTGACAATGCTCTGCGGGGTCATGCCGAAGGCCACCTGGTTGTCCCGGACGGAGAGTTGGCCGAGGTCCTGGAAACTCTCGGAAGCGGACGTGCGGCGGACCTTCAGCGACGTGACCTGGCCCAGGTTGCGGAAGATTAGGTTCAGCGGTTGGGCCCGGTCGGTCGGGTTCAGGGCGACGATCGCCAGCTCGCCCGCTTCATCGTGCAGAAACGCGCCGACCTGGACCGCATCGAAACCGGGCGTCGCGTCGATGCGCACGGCGCCGGGACGGACCAGCCGGGTGTAATGCATGGCGGTGTAGGTCTTGGGCGTGTACGTGTTCATCACCATGAGGCCATGCGTGCTCTTGCGGCCCTCGGTAATCTGCCAGGGGACGAAAGCCGAGCAATTGCCCGCCACCAGCGCGTTGTGCAAGGCGTTGCCGATGCCTTTCTGGATCGGCGCAGGCCAGTCGTGACCGCCCGTGCCGCCTTCGGTGATCCAGAAGGGTTTGCCCGTTTGCTCGATCAGGTCCCAGAACTGCCTGGACGACGTCGCGGACATTTCGGCTTTGACGCCATCCTCGTAGCCGTGGGTCGCGAAGACGTCGAGTGCCTTCAGCACCTGGGGATCATCCAGAACAGCTTTGACGTATGATCCCGTCCCGCCTGCGTAGAGATGGCTGGTCATCGTCTCGGGTCCGAAGATCTTCACGTGCTCATACCCTTCGGCGTCCAGCATCGCGCGCAGCATGACCACGATCGCAACGAAATCGGCGCCATCCCAGACGCAGCTTTCGAACGACTGGGTGAACTGCACTTCGTTGCCCGGACTGACGGCATAGAAAGGCACGTCCTGCTGCTCGTGCAGCTTGACGTATTCGACCATCCACTTGCAGAAGTGCTTGAAGTATTTCGGATCGACGCGATTGGTCTTGTCGCCGTAGCCGCCGGCGCGAATGGCGCCGGACTGGGCGTCGGTGATGGACTTATTGATCTTCATCCACGACGGCGGGCTCCAGACGGTGCCGATGATCTTGACATCAGGGTTGAGCTTGCGGATGCCCTGCCCGAAATCGACGAAGATCCGGGGCCGGCCCCCGTTGGCATCCATGTCGAAATCCTGATAGCGGATCTGCGTCCAGTCCTCGGTGGGCGTCTCGAACGTAGGGCCCCACATGTTGACCCGGAGCATGTTGCAGCCGACGCCCTCGACGTAAATCTTCTGAAACGCCTCGGTCCGGTACAGATCCCGGAAGCGGTCGACCCAGGCGATCAGGCAGGTGCCGAACCCCTCGATCGTCTGGTAGCGCTGGGCACCGTCGACCACCACCTCCGTGGCGCCGGCCGGAGCCGCCAGGACAGACAATCCCACGACGAAGAACAGCGTCAGCAGGGCCTTGGATTTCATACGCACCGTCATCTCCTTCCCAACCGGGTCTTCGATCCGCGGCGAAACCGCGCGGCGCCGCCTTCGATCTGCAAACGTCACTATTCTAATAGAAACACCAGGCCCGGCACCACGCCCAATTTCCCACCACCACGATGATGTGAGCGGACACCGGGTGGCAGCCTCAAGTCCGCAGGGCTTGGGGATGGTTTGAAATCCAGACAGCCTCCCAGCGTGTATGAATCACCCAACTCTCCCATCCCCAAGCTAACGCTTGAGGCTGCCACCCACACGCTGGAAGGTCCTCATATACGTTCACCACGATGATGTGGTGTCTGTGAAAATATCCTGGCGCGCTGCTTCTTGTTGCGTTAGTCTTTGTTCTCCAATAGTTTAGAGAACAAGGAGAAGGTCAATGGATGGGCACATTACCGAGAGGCAACTGAAGGCACTTCTG